>OLRE01002521.1_pt1 | contig 14793 bp, 13 predicted proteins | sample 1672461 | NCBI WGS metagenome assembly OLRE01 (sample SAMEA3136688, study PRJEB25190) | human gut metagenome | biome: human gut; feature: human-associated habitat; material: faeces | place: Austria | collected 2013
GGCCGAGCGCGTCGTGCGGTTGTCGTAGCGCATCTTCACCGCTACCGTGCGGCCCTTGAGGCCCTTGCGGCGCAGGCGACGCCCCACCTTCGCCGCAATGGTGGAAAGCGCCGCCATAATGTCCTCGCGCGTCTCCAGATCATGGGCGTAGGTTACCTCGTTGGAGACCGACTTCACCTCGTCGTCCTCGGCCACTTCCGACCGATCTCGTCCCAGGGCCCTATCGCGCATCATCTCGCCGTTCTTCCCGAAGATCTTTCGCAGCAGGGCACCGTCGGACCGGCCCATATCTCCCAAGGTGTGCACGCCGTGGGCAAGAAGCGTCTTCTCGGCGGCGGCGCCCACGCCGGAGAGCGTGCGCACGGGGAGCTTCTCCAGAAACGCCGCCTCGGTGCCGGGAAAGACGACGGTGAGCCCTCGGGGCTTGTCGCGGTCCGAGGCGATTTTCGCCACAGATTTGGAGGTGCCCACGCCGATGGAGCAGGTGACGCCGAGGGCGGCCACGCGCTCCTGGATGCGCTGGGCCACGAGAACCGGGTGCTCGGTGTTCACGGCGGTGGGGGTGACGTCCATGAAGGCCTCGTCGATGGAGACCTGCTGCACGTGGGGCGTCTCGTCCCTCAGGATGGCCATGATGGCGGCGGAAACCTCGCGGTAGCGGTGGAAGTTCCCGTGGGTCCAGATGGCATCAGGGCACAGCTCTCGCGCCAGCGACGAGGCCATGGCGCTGCGTACCCCGAAGGCGCGGGCCTCGTAGGAGCAGGTGGAGACGACTCCGTGGGCATCGGCATCGCCCCCGACGATGACCGGCTTGCCGCGCCAGGCCGGGTGGTCGAGCTGCTCGACGGAAGCGAAGAAGGCGTCCAGGTCCACCAGCAGGATCGCCGGCCCCTCCCACGGTGGCAGACAAGCGCCGTTATCGCTCACTGGCCAGGAAGAACAGGGCCATGGTTCCGGGGCCCGAGTGGGCGCCGATGACCGGGTCCACGTAGTTGATGAGAATGTCCTTGACGCCGAAGCGCTCGCGCACGAGGTCGGCCACGTACTCGGCGTCCTCGATGCAGTCGCCGTGGCAAATGAAAACGGTCTGCTCCGCCGGGTTGATAGCCGTGTCGGCCAGCTTCTGCGCGAGGGCTTTGAGCGCAGCTTTCCGGCCTCTGGCCTTGGTGACGTTCTTGAGCGTTCCGGCATCATCGGTGTGCATGACGGGCTTGATCTGCAAAACAGTGCCGACGATGGCCGTCGCCGCATCGACGCGGCCGCCGCGCTTTAAGAACATCAGGTCGTTGACCGTGAACCAGTGGCAAAGGTGCGGAATCGTCTCGCGGACATAGTCCGCGACCTCGTCCATGGACGCGCCGGACTGCTGCTTCTTTGCGGCCAAATACAGAAGCAGCCCTTCGCCCAGAGACGCGCAGAGCGAATCAATGGCGATAAGTTTTCGCTCAGGGTATTTTTCCCGCAGTTCGTCGCAGGCGATCGCACCGGACTGATACGTTGTGCTCAGTCCGGAGGAAAAGCCGATGAAGAGGATATCAAGACCCTCCTTCAGTTTTCCCTCCATGACGGCGGTGAACTCCGAGACGTTAACGGCGCTCGTGGTGGCGCGTTCGCCGTTGCGGAGTTTGTCGTAAAACTCCTTGAAGCCGATCTCGCGGCCGTCGAGATAGTTGGCGTATGTATGCTCCCCAATCAGAACATGCAGCGGCAGGACGGCAAGATCGAGTTCATCCGCCAGCGCCTGCGGCAGATCGCAGGAGGAGTCTGTTACGATTTGAAAACGTTTTTCCATGTGTGACCTCCGGTTCTTAATTTCTGAAGCATATTATACCGCGCCGTGCCGCAAAATGCTATTCAAAAAACGCTTTTTCCCGCTCTACACGTCTGAACGCCCGGTCTACCCGCGGTAGAGTCCCTGCGGCGCAAGGACTTGCGCTGTTTTAGCTTTGCCTCTTTTCGGAAGGGCGCAGATGTGGTAAAATAGGAATATTGCGAATTCCAAACAGGAGAAGTCCAATATGAACAATGACATGCAATCGCAGTTTGACCCTGAAAATGCGCCCGCGTTCGACCGTCTGCGCGACCGCAGGCGTGCAAAGCGCCGCCGGGTGCTCCGCGTCGTGCTGACGCTTCTTGTGTGCGCGGCACTTCTGGGCGGCGCAGCCTACTACGCGCACCGGCAATTCGTAAAGCCCTATCTCGACACACCGGTCACGAGCAGCGAGACAGACGCCCCTTCCGAGCCTGAGGTCACTGTCCCTGAGACGCAGGTGCAGGAACCCGCCCCGGAGCCGTCGCCGGAACCAGAACCCGAACCGGAACCTGAGCCGGAACCGGAACCCGAGCAGCCTGCTCTAACGCTGGCAGAGTCGTCGGAGACGACCCAAACGCTCGATTTGGAGTTGTATTCGTCTTCCGCCATATTGGTCGATGTGCAGAACGGGACGGTGCTGGCCGAAAAGGGTATGGACGAAAAAATTTACCCCGCATCCATGACGAAGGTCATGACGCTGCTGGTGGCGGCGGAGAATCTGCCGGATCTCGACGCGGCGTTCACCATGACGCAGGCCATCATTGACCCGCTGTACCTCGCGGGCGCGTCAATGGCGGGCTTTGTGAACGGCGAGACGGTCACGATGCGCGATCTGCTGTACGGCGCAGTTGTACCCTCCGGCGCGGAGGCGACGGAGGCGCTGGCGCAGGCCGTGGCCGGAAGCGAGGAAGCGTTTGTCGCTATGATGAACGAAAAGGCCGCGGCGCTGGGCCTGACCAACACGCATTTCATGAACACCAGCGGTCTGCACGACGAGAACCACTATTCCACGGTGCGCGAGATCGCGCTGATTTTACAGGCGGCACTGGAAAACGAGACGTGCGCAGAAATATTAAGCGCAGAGAATTACCGGGCGAGCGAAACGGAGCAGCACCCGGACGGGCTTGCCATGACGAACAAATTCCTCTACCGCGTCCATCACGAATACGCCCTGAACGGCGCGGAGATCACAGCCGCCAAGACAGGTTATACCACCGAGGCCATGAACTGCTGCGCGAGCGCCGGAAAAACGCCGGACGGCAGAAGCGTGATCTGCGTGACGGCGAACGCGTGGACGGGTGATTTCTGCATCGAGGACCATATTGCGCTCTATACAAAATACTGCGGAAGCACAGAAGCTGAATAACGGGAGGATACCGGATATGAAAAAACTTTCCCCGCGCGTCTGGCTGACGCTCATTCTCGTCGGCCTGGTCGGCCAGTTTGCCTGGACAATCGAAAATATGTATTTTAACGTCTATCTCTACAACACCATCTCCACCGACCCCGGCTATATTTCCGCCATGGTCGGCTGGAGCGCGGCTGCCGCCACGCTGACGACGCTTCTGATGGGCGCGCTGTCCGACCGTGTGGGAAAGCGCAAGCTGTTTATCTGCGGCGGCTATCTGCTGTGGGGCCTGTCCACGGCGGCATTCGGCCTCGTGACGGTCGAAAACGCGGCGAAGCTGTTCCCGGCAGCCTCCGCGGCAGCTGCTGCGGCAGTGATGATCGTCGTGCTCGACTGCGTGATGACCTTTTTCGGCTCAACAGCCAACGACGCGGCCTTCAACGCGTGGATCACCGACACTGTGCCCAATGAGGCGCGGGGCAAAGCTGAATCCGTGCTGGCCATCCTGCCGCTGATCTCCATGCTCGTCATTTTCGGACTGTTCGACAGCATGACGCAGCGCGGGCAGTGGCAGAAATTCTTTGCGATCTTCGGCGGACTCGTCGTGCTGACGGGCGTTGTGTCCATCTTCCTGATCCCCGAGCCGAAGCTGGAACCGAGACGGGACAGCTATCTGAAAAACCTTGTCTACGGGCTCCGCCCGACTGTTGCGAAAGAGAACCCGGCGCTCTATCTGTCCTTTGCGGCGTTCTGCCTGTTTTCCGTGGCCGTGCAGGTCTTCTTCCCGTATCTCATTATCTATATGCAGAACTATCTGCATTTTGACGGCTACGCCCTCGTGCTGGGCATTGTACTGATCTTTGCGTCGGTCGTGAGCGTGCTCTCCGGCCGCGTGATCGACCGGCTCGGCGAACTGCGGTGCGTACTTCCGGCGGCAGGAGTCATGTTCGCCGGACTGCTCGGCATGTTCTTCGCGCGGTCGATGCTGGCCGTGATCCTGACGGGCTGCATTATGATGTCCGGCTATATGCTGGTCACGGCGATTTTGTCCGGTGTCATCCGCGACCATACACCTGCCGGAAAGGCCGGACATTTTCAGGGCATCCGCATGATCTTCGGCGTTCTGCTGCCGATGATTTTAGGCCCTGCCATCGGCGCAGCGGTCATTCGCGGCAGCGATTCCACCTATGTTGATCTCGGCGTGGTAAAGACTGTGCCGACGCCGTCCATTTTCCTTGCGGCAGCCGTCGTGCTGCTGCTGATTCTGCCGCCGGTGCTGCTACTTAAAAAGAAGGAGGAGGCAAAATGCTGACACGCTGGGGTGAAACACTGGACAAGGACACTGTTTTGCAGGAATATCCCCGCCCGCAGCTTGTGCGGGAAAGTTATTATAATCTTAACGGCCTCTGGGACTATGCCATCACGGCCTCCGACGCCTGCCCCAGCGCGTGGGACGGGAACATTCTCGTGCCATTTTCGCCGGAAGCGCCGCTGTCCGGGGTGGGCCGGGCCCTGAAGCCCGGTCAGGTGCTCTGGTACCGGCGGACGCTGCCGTTCGGAAAGCAGGACGGCAGGCGGATGCTGCTGCACTTCGGAGCCGCCGACCAGCGGGCATGGGTGTACGTCAACGGCCTTCTTGCCGGAGCGCATACAGGCGGGTATACAGCCTTTACGCTGGATATTACAAAGCTTCTGCAAGATGGCGAAAATGTCCTGACCGTCGCTGTGCGTGACGATACGGACACCGTGCCCCTCTCGCGCGGGAAGCAGAAGACAACGCGCGGCGGCATCTGGTACACGCCGCAGAGCGGCATCTGGCAGACCGTCTGGGCGGAACAGGTACCGGAGCATTATATACAGTCGCTTCTGTTTACTCCGGAACTGCCGGAAGGACGCATCCGCTGGATGCTCACCGCGTCCGCGCCGAAAGGCGCTCGAATCGAAATTTCCTATCAGGGAACTCCGGTCACCGAGGGCGTAACGGACGAGGACGGCTGCGGCAGCGCCGTTCTGCCGCCGGAGCAGCTGCACCTGTGGTCCCCGGAGGCGCCGAACCTCTATGACGTAACCGTCACATTGGGGGACGATACCGTCAAAAGCTATTTCGCCATGCGCACCGTCGGCACCGGGATAGACGCAGCAGGTCATCCGTGCCTGCTGCTGAACGGGCAGCCGTACTTCCACCACGGCGTGCTCGATCAGGGCTACTGGCCGGACGGGTTATATACCGCACCGTCGGACGACGCGCTGATCTATGATATCGAACTGATGAAGCGTCTGGGCTTCAACATGCTGCGCAAGCATATCAAGGTCGAGCCCATGCGCTGGTATTATCACTGCGACCGGCTGGGCATGCTGGTCTGGCAGGACATGCCCTCCGGCGGCGGACAGTACAATCTGCTGACCATCTCCGCGCCGCTCATCACCGGCATTCATCTCAAGGACAGTCATTACCGCCTTTTCGCCCGTACGGACGCGCAGGGCCGCGAGGACTTCACACGCGAACTGACGGAGCTGATCACGCAGCTGCAGAACTGCCCGTGCATCGTCTTGTGGGTGCCGTTCAACGAGGGCTGGGGACAGTTTGACGCGAAAAGCGCAGTGCGGCTGATCCGCAGGCTCGACCCCACGCGGCTGATCGACCATGCCAGCGGCTGGCACGATCAGGGCGTGAGCGATGTGAAAAGCCTGCATGTGTACTTTAAGCCCTATCGCTTCCGGCCTGACAAGAAGGGCCGCGCAGTCGTTCTGTCGGAGTTCGGCGGATACAATCTGCCGGTTGCGGGACATACCTGGAACACGAAAAACTTCGGCTACAAGGGCTATCAGACGCCCGAGGCACTGGGCGAGGCGGTCAAAACGCTCTATGAAACGCAGATCATTCCTGCACGCAGAGCGGGGCTTGCCGCCGACGTTTACACGCAGCTGAGCGATGTAGAGGATGAGGTCAACGGCTTTGTGACCTATGACCGGCGCGTGGAAAAGCTGCCGGAGGCGCTGATGCAGGCCATCGCGCAGGAACTGAGAGGAGATTGACCATGAAAAAACGGATACTGGCGCTGCTTCTGGTGCTGACGCTGCTGGTGCTCGGCGGCTGCACGGTGCGCGACACGGTGCAGGTCATGGGAATCAGCGTTACGACGCTGCAGGAGTTGGCGGACGCTGCGCTGTCCGAGGACACGGAAGCGCCCGAATCGGGCGAGCAGTTTGTCACTGCCGAAGACCCGGAGGTCACGCAGACTGCTGACACGGTCGATGCGCACGGGTATTATTACGATGCAGAGCACGTCGTTCTGTATCTTGATGCCTACGGCCATCTGCCGGAGAACTATATCACAAAGTCCGATGCCCGCGCGCTCGGCTGGGAGGGCGGCAGCGTTGAAGCATACCGGGAAGGAGCCGCCATCGGCGGCGACCGCTTCGGCAACCGCGAAGGGCTTCTGCCGGAGAAAACAGGAAGAACCTATACCGAATGCGACATCAACACGCTCGGCGCGGACTCGCGCGGGGCCGAGCGGCTGATCTTCTCGAACGACAGGCTGTATTTTTACACGTCCGACCACTACGCGTCGTTTACGGAACTGACCGTGGACGGAGGCACTGTCATATGGAACTGACCTACCGGATCGACTGCCGGGAACTGACCTCCCGCGCTGCTGCGCACGACTGCTTTGCGCGCGTGTTTTCGCTGCCCGCGTCCTATGGGCGGAATCTCGACGCACTGTACGATGTTCTGACCGATCTGCCGCCGTGTACGCTTATATTGGAGCATATTGACTGTCTGTATGGTACACTCGGGCCGTATGCGGAAAAGCTGCTTGACACCTTCCGCGATGCAGCGCTGGAAAACAAAAATATCCAAATTCAAGAAGATGCCAAAACTTTTTGAGCATTTTTTGGCATTGTCTATATTGTAAAAAAACGGGCGATTTTCCTTGTGCGAATTGTCAATTTACAAAGCACGGCATTGTCGGATACAATACGCATTATGAACGAACTGTTAATAAGTCGTTTAAGAAAGAGAAATCAAGGAGGAACTCTATGGAAATCCAAACTGGCGCATTGGTAATCGTTCTTGCGTACATGGTCGGCATGATGATCATCGGCTACGTCGTCGGCAAGATCAACATCAAGGGCAGCGCGGACTATCTCGTTGCCGGCCGCAGAATGGGCCTGTTCATGGTCGCGTTCTCGCTGTCTGCCAACAACATCGGCGGCGGCAGCACCACGGGCCTGGCTCAGAAAGCCTTCGGCGCATGGGGCGTCAGCGCGATCTGGTACGTCCTGGCCGCGTCTCTGGCCATGATCCCGCTGGCCTACTTCGCTCCCAAGATCCGCAAGACCATGGCTGTCACGATCCCCGAGGTCGTCGGCCGCCGCTTCGGCAAGGTTTCCAGCAACTTCACGGCAGTCCTCAGCGTCCTGTCGCTGTTCTGCCTGACCTCTTCCCAGATCGGTGCTTCCGGCGCTGTTATCAACGCGCTGATCCCGACGATCCCTCTGAACGTCTGCCTGCTGCTGGCCGGTTTCGTCACCATCTTCTACACGACCTTCGGCGGCATGATCGCTGACCAGGTCTCCGACCTCATCCAGTTCGGTATCATTCTCGTCGGCCTTGCCATCGCAACGCCGATCGTCCTGAAGCATGCCGGCGGCTGGGCTGCGATCTCCGCTGCACTGCCCGGCGAAAAGCTGAACATGACCCAGATCGGCTGGGCCTCCATCATCGGCTACTTCTTCAACTACTTCTGCACCTTCCTCTGCGGCCCCGAAATGGTCTCCCGCTTCGAGACCTGCAAGGACGAGAAGACTGCAGTTCGTGCTTCCTTCCTCTGCGCCATCCTCATGGCTGCTATGGCAATTTTCCCGACCCTCCTCGGCCTCGCTGCCTTCGCTCTGAAGGATCAGCTGCCCAGCCTTGCTGAGAACGGCTCCAACGCCATGATGGTCGTCACTGGCACCTATGCGCCCGGCATCATCACCGGCCTCATCTCCGCCGCCATCATCTGCGCGACCATGTCCTCGGCAGACTCCAATCTGCTGTGCATGTCCACGATGATCATCAACGACATCTATCCCGGCTTCGGCGGCAAGAAAAAGCTGAATGACAAGCAGACCATCTTCTATACCCGTCTGTGCAACGTTATTGCAGCGCTCATCGCCATGTGCATCTCCATGTTCGGCGTTTCCCTCGTCGCCATGAACACCTTCGCATTCGGTATCCGCTGCGCAGGCCCGTTCGCGGCATACGGCCTCGGCCTTGCCGTTCCGAAGGCAACAAAGAACTCCGGCCTGATCTCCATCTTCACCGGCACCATCGCTTTCGTCGTCTGGCAGCTTCTGTCCAACGGCGGTACGCTGTGGTTCATGATGCCGGTCGTCTTCGGCAGCCTTGTCTCCGTCATCACGTTCTATGTTGTGAACCTGATCGAGTGGAAGCGCGGCGTTCCCGCTGCTCCCTCCGCTTACGCTGTCGAGGAAGCCAAGTAATCCCTCTTCCCCCAACTGAAACCGCCCGCCCTGCCGCATGGCAGGGCGGGTTTTCTGCCTCTTGACATTTTCTGCAGCGTTCGTTAAAATAGCTTCTGTTCATCGGAGGGTCGATTCATTGATTATTCGGCTGGATAAGATGCCGGGCATGCGTCCGGGGTTTTATCCGGTCTTTTTTTGGAGTTGAAGCTATGGAAAACCAGAAAAATGATTTCCTGAACGGGCCAATTCTTTCCCCGCTGCTGCGGTTTGCGGGGCCGGTGCTGCTGGCGCTGTTTCTGCAGGCGATGTACGGCGCGGTCGATTTGATCGTTGTCGGAAAATTCGCGGGCACAGCGGACATCTCCGCCGTCTCGACCGGCAGTCAGGCTATGCAGCTTGTCACATCGCTTCTCGTCGGGCTCACAACGGGCGTGACCGTTCTTCTGGGCCAGAAGATCGGCGAGGGCAGGCCGGACGAAGCCGGGAATGTCGTCGGCAGCGCGATCTGCCTGTTCGTGTGCGTCGCGCTTGCGCTAACGGCGCTGCTTTCTGCGCTGACCGAGCCATTCTGCCGTCTGCTGCAGGCCCCAGAGGAGGCCTTTGTTCCCACGACACAGTATGTGCGCATCTGCTCGGCGGGAACGCTGTTCATTGTGGCGTTCAACGTCATCGGCAGCGTCTTCCGCGGGCTTGGCGACTCCAAAATGCCGCTGATCACGGTTGCGATCGCGTGCGTTACGAACATTTTCGGCGATCTGCTGCTGGTAGACGTATTCCAGATGGGTGCAGCCGGCGCGGCGCTTGCAACGGTGTTCGCACAGGCGGTCAGCGTGATTTTGTCCCTGTTCGTCATCATGCGCCGCAAACTGCCCTTTACGTTCCGCAAGGAGCAGCTGCGCTTTGACCGGCCGCTCACAGCCGGAATTCTGCGTCTCGGCATTCCGATTGCGCTGCAGGACGTGCTGGTCGGCGTGTCGTTCCTCGTCATTCTGGCTATTGTCAATTCTCTGGGACTCTTGCAGTCTGCCGGCATGGGCATTGCGGAAAAGGTCTGCGCGTTCGTCATGCTGCTGCCGTCGGCATTTTCTCAATCCGTGTCCGCGTTTGTCGCGCAGAATACCGGCGCAGGTAAGCCGGAACGCGCAAAAAAAGCGCTGCGCTACAGCGTCGCCGTCTCGCTGTGCATCAGTGTGTTTGTGTTTTACTTCAATTTCTTCCATGGCGATCTGCTCGCTGGAATTTTTGCAAACGACCATGCCGTCATTCTCGAAGCGGCAGACTATCTCAAGGCCTACGCCATCGACTGTCTGCTGACCTCATTCCTATTCTGCTTTGTCGGCTATTTCTCCGGCCTCGGCAAGACAGTCTTTGTCATGACGCAGGGCATTCTGGGCGCGTTCGGCGTCCGTATCCCCGTGTCGTTCGCCATGTCCCGGCTGCCGAACGTGCGCCTGTTCTACATCGGCCTCGCGACCCCCTGCTCGACCGTTGTGCAGGTCCTGCTGTGCCTTGGCTATTATGCGCATCTGGCCCGCAGGGAACGGCGCGCATAGCTTGGACGCAGTTGGTGCATTCTACTGGTACAATTTCGCCATGGTTCATGCCATTTTATACGATTGTGCGCTTTCAGAAAACCCCGGACGGGCTTTTGTTCCCCCCTCACAGGGGTAACAAGTGATTCCTGGGATACCCCGGCAGGTCATCGTGTTTACGATGCCTGCCGGGGCTTCTCTGTGTCCTGGGTTTGTAGGGATTCCGGTGCTTCCAGTGCTTCTTCCACATCCTGCTGACCGCTGCCGACATAGCCAATGCCGTTGTAGTAGATCTCCACGGTCTGGGGAGCGTGTTTAGACCACTTTACCTCTTTCTCGTGAACCACGATCTTCTCAATGAACAGCCGCAGCAACTCCGGCGTCAGTTCCGTGATATCCGTGTACCGCTTCGCCTTATCAAGGAAGCTGTCCGTCCCGCTCACCGTTTCCCGCAGGCACTGGATCTCACTCTCTTTCTGTGGAATACCGGCTGTGATGCAGCTCTGTTCTTCCGTGTAGCTGCCGGAGAGCATTTGGAACTGCTCCGTGGTGATACGGCCCAGCACGCTATCCTCATACAGCTTCTTGAAGATGGTGTCCAATTCCATTTTCCGCTTCCGCATGGCGGCCAGTTCTTTCTCCTGCCTGCGGATCTCCCGCTGAAGCTCGGCGGACTGCTTGCTGCCAATGTAGGCGGCGAACTTTTCCGGATGTTCCCGTGCCATGGCCGTTACTCTCCGTAAGTCCTCCAGCACCACTTCATCTAGAACGCACTCTCGAATATAGTGGCCCGTACAGGCTTCTCCATCCTTCTTGTAGGTGCGGCAGGTAAAGTGATTATAGCTGGCGGACATGGTATGCGCCCGGTGCAGCACCATGTTGGAGCCGCAGTCGGAACAGAACACAAGGCCGGAGTACTTGTTCTGCTCATCCATATTGGTTCTTCGGCGCTTGCTCTTTCGTACCCGCTGTACAATGTCCCAAACTTCTTGTGTAACGAGAGCGGAATGGGTGTTCTCAAAGACCAGACATTCCTCCCGTGAATGCTCTGCTCTACGCTTGTCCTTGTAGGACTTCGTGCTGTACTTCATGTTGACGGTGTTGCCCAGATAGATTTCGTTCTCCAGCATATCCGCCACAGTATCCCCAGACCAGTGATATGGGCGTTGTGTATCCAGCCCCACGTGCGTGATGCCGTACTTGCTGTAGGCGTACATGGTAGGCGTCAGGATATGCTCTTTCTTGAGAATGCGGGCAATTTGGCTGGGGCCGCTGCCGCCGGCGCACATAGCAAAGATCCTGCGGACGATGGCTGCCGCCTCCTCATCCACGATTAGTTTTTTCGTGTCCGGGTCCTTTCGGTAGCCATAGGGCGCTCTGGTCCCCAGCCGTTCGCCCCGTTCCGCTTTGGCCTTCAGAACCGCACGGATCTTCCGGCTGGTGTCCCGAATAAACCACTCATTGAACAAATTTTTGAACGGCATGAGGTCATTGCTCTCGCTGCTGTCGGTGTCCACATTGTCATTGATGGCGATGTAGCGGACGCCGAACATGGGGAATCGTTCCTCGATGTAGAGTCCCGTGTGGAGCTGATTTCTACCGAGGCGGCTGAGATCCTTGGTCACGATGATCCCAATCTCGCCGTTTTCCATGTCTGAGATCATCTGCTGGAACGCCGGTCTTTGGAAGTTTCCTCCCGAAAAACCGTCATCCACATAAAAGCAGGGGCTGGGGAAATGGTGATCTTCCGCGAACTTCCGTAAGATAGATTTTTGATTCTGGATCGAGTTGGAATCGCCCTCTATCCCATCGTCCTGGCTGAGACGGCAGTAAAGAGCGGTTTTCCTGATTTGGTTTGACTGATTCATACAGTCCTCCTTTTCTTTGTCAAACCGTTCAGAGCATTGCGACACCACAATACCCCGAACGGTCTGAAATGTCCAGCACTTTACGCGCACAGCTTTCCCTGCCGGAAATCCAGTTCCGCCAGGGCTTTCAGTTTGTCCTCCACGGTTTCGCTGCCATGCCGGGGAAACACGGAGATGACCCGAATCTCCCGCCCGCAGGCTGTCTGCGTCCGCTCCACGGTGATATGCTCCTTATCGATGGTGATATTGGCTTTTTGCTCCATAGGCTCTCCTTGTGTTATTTGGATCGAGTTTGCCCACACGCCGCCTGTGGGGGCCTCTGCCGGAGGGGACGGGCAGGGCGCTGCCCGGTGCGGAAGAACGCCGCACGGTGCGGCACAGGGCGAACGGGCGGGTGTTTACTGCCCGTCCTTGTGGCTCAGATCATGGTATGCGTTTATGTGGTAGGCCTGTTCGAGAATGTGTTCCAGCAGGAAACGGATTCTGTCCGCCGCCTCCCGGTCCAGTTCCTTTGCGCGGGGATTCCGCAGAATCTGGCGGATATTGGAGTCGATCTTGTTGACTTCCTCGTGAAGCCGAAACCTGATCCGGCTGGGTCTTTCCACGATCTCGCTCTCTGCAATGAGCTTGCGGAAATAGGTGGTGACCGGCAGGCGGGTCAGTTCCCGATAGCGTTCCAGCCTTTGAAATTGTTCCTCTGTCATCCGGACAGAGATGCTTTTGCTGTTGTCCCGCAGTTTCCCTCTGGGAAGCGGCTTTTTGCGCTTACGGCGCATGGGTGAATCCCTCCTTCCTGACCTCGTATGCTGCCTGGGCAATGTCCTTCAGACAGTCGAGTGCTTGCTGGAGCCCCTCTGCCGTGCCATATCCGCTGTTGAAGGCACGAGCCACGGTGTTGATCTCCCGCCCCTTCTGATTGAGCAGGCAGAGAAAGTCCGACATGATGCCGTTCCGACTGATGATGGGACGATTGCCGGCGAGCTGCTCCATAAGCCATGCGTTGGCAGACAGCCCTGCCGCCCTGCTTCGTTCCATGAGCCGGTTGTATTCTTTGGCACTCATGCGGACGCAGGTCCGATGTGTCTGTTTGTTCATAAACCACCTCCAGACCGCTTCCGGCAATGTTGCCGAGAGCGGTTTTCTGTTTTTTCAGATACCCCCTCACTACCCCTCCCGAAAAAACAGCATGGTGAATAACAAAAAATCCAAAAATTTTGCAAAAAAATTGAAATCCAGGGTGTGCAATAGACACCCTCGCCGTCCAATCAAGGGTGTCTTATTGACACCCAAAGCGAAAAAATCGGCAGACAGACCCTTATAAAGTCTATCTGCCGATGGTAACATACCACAAATCTAAGAAGGAGGCTCGGAACATGATGTATGCTGTTTTATCATTGGGGCTGGCGCTGCTGGGCGGGATCGTCCGTCTGGCACAGGTGCTACGGTTGTCTGCGCCGCTGCTGTACGGTGCACTGGTAATCACGGTATTCCGCCCGTGGTATCTGGCCCATACCGCTCTGGCGGACGGCATTTTCCTTGTGCTGGTGGGTCTTGCGGCGCTGTCATGGGTGGTGACGCTGATTCGAGCGGTGCGGGAGACGATCTGGTAAAGTAAGGGTTGGCAAGATTGCCAACCCTTACTTTCAGACAACCTTGTCAAAAAGTCTGACCGGGTTCGGTGAATTCACCGAACCCGGTTTTCAGCGTCTACCGCTTTTGACAATGTTGTCTGAAGCGCTTTAGGGCAGTCCGCTGTGATCGGGTTCGGCCATATTGCCGAACCCGATTTTTACACTCACTTTCCGGCAATGCTGCCGAGAAGTTCCCGCCCGCGGGCGGCATGGGGGACTGGGGTTTACCCCAGCAAGCAGTATTTTGACATCAAAATGCGATGCTTGCGTCAACGCCGCCACAGGCGGCGTTGGTATCTCAAAGGTGCCGATAATACTCCTTATGAGAAAATCGGCGATGAAGTGCGGTCGCTGGCGGATGAGGTACCGTTTGACATCCCCGATTCGTGGGAGTGGGTGCGTATTCGCTCCTTGGGAGAGATTGTGCGCGGTAGCGGCATAAAGCGGAACGAAACAGTTCAACAGGGTCTCCCGTGCGTCCGCTACGGTGAGCTCTATACAACCTATCAGACATTGTTCACTTCAGCTGTTTCATTTATTGCCCCTGATCTCTACGAGAAATGTAAGCATTTTTCGTATGGCGATGTGCTCATGACTCTTACCGGCGAGAATAAGCCGGATATAGCTAAAGCTGTAGCGTATTTAGGAACAGAGCCAATTGCCGCAAGCGGCGACCTTGCTTTTTGGACTCAGCATGGCATGAACCCGCTTTTTCTTTCATACATTATGGCTTCGCCGTATATAATCGCCCGCAAAGTAGCTTTAGCAACCGGCGACATAATCGTTCACATCTCAGGAGACAAGCTGGGAACGATACTGCTTCCCGTCCCGCCGCTTGCCGAGCAAGAAAGAATTGTAGCTTGTATCCAAGAAGCTGAACTGGTCATTGAGAATTACGCAATTAAGGCAACAGCTCTCCAAAAACTACAGGATTCTTTCCCAGAAGCCCTAAAAAAGTCCATCCTGCAAGAGGCAGTCCAGGGCAAGCTGGTACCGCAAGACCCGTCTGACGAGCCTGCAGAGGCTCTGCTGGAGCGTATCCGAGCAGAGAAACAGCGGCTTATCAAGGAAGGAAAAATCAAAAAGGACAAGCACGAATCCGTCATTTTCAGACGGGATAATTCTCATT
>OLRE01002529.1_pt1 | contig 14753 bp, 10 predicted proteins | sample 1672461 | NCBI WGS metagenome assembly OLRE01 (sample SAMEA3136688, study PRJEB25190) | human gut metagenome | biome: human gut; feature: human-associated habitat; material: faeces | place: Austria | collected 2013
GGCCATCGGCAAGCAGCTGACCTGCGTGTTCGTGGACCACGGTCTGCTGCGCAAGAATGAGCGCGAGCAGGTCTGCGAGGTCTTTGGTGAGGGCGGCCAGTTCGACATCAACTTTGTCTGCGTCGATGCCCGTGACCGCTTCTACAAGAAGCTGGCCGGTCAGGACGCCCCCGAGCGCAAGCGCAAGATCATCGGCGAGGAGTTCATTCGCGTCTTTGAGGATGAGGCTAAAAAGATCGGTGCTGTGGACTTTTTGGCACAGGGTACGATTTACCCCGACGTGGTCGAGTCCGGCCTCGGCGGCGAATCTGCCACAATCAAGAGCCACCACAACGTCGGCGGTCTGCCCGACTACGTTGACTTTAAGGAAATCGTCGAGCCGCTGCGCGACCTGTTCAAGGACGAGGTCCGTCAGGCTGGCCGTGAGCTGGGCCTGCCGGAGTACCTTGTCGCCCGCCAGCCGTTCCCCGGCCCGGGCCTGGCCATCCGCATCATCGGCGATGTGACCCCCGAGAAGGTCGCCATCGTGCAGGATGCCGACGCCATCTGGCGTGAGGAGATCGACAAGCTGCCCATGGCCCAGCGCCCGAGCCAGTACTTTGCCGCGCTGACCAACATGCGCAGTGTCGGCGTCATGGGCGACGAGCGCACCTACGACTACGCCATCGCTCTGCGCGCCGTCACCACGACGGATTTCATGACCGCCGAGGTCACGATCCTGCCGACGGAGACCATCACCACCGCCGCCAACCGCATCGTGAACGAGGTCAAGAACATCAACCGCGTCATGTTCGACTACACCACAAAACCGCCGGCAACGATTGAGTGGGAATAAGCAAAAAGTGGATATGAGGGCCCGCAAACCCTTGAAAACACTGACTTTTTGATTTTCAGATTTCCCATTTGATAGCAGATTGATAGCACTCGTCAAATCCCGATTTATTGAGTTTGAAAAGAAAAATCGGGTGGCTTGCGAGTAGCCTAAAAATCCTCATCTTTTTATTCATAAGTAAAAGGTCTAACTGATTTTTGCTAATCAGTTAGACCTTTTTTATTTTGCTCTCATTTATCTGAATTTTCTGATTTTGTGCAACAAACGGCCTCTCCCGTGGCCTACAAGTGAGAGGTTCAGATCAGACCCTCCGGAGGTACCTTGGCGTGGATCTGGTTGCTGTCGTACTCCGGGTAGTGGTAACGCCAGCGGTCGTACTCCTCCTGGGAGATCTCACCGGCCTCCAGCTTAGCGGCCTGTTCCCTCCAGGCCCAGAGCATCTCGTGCAGCCGGGCAGCATCCTTGTTTTTGCGGAAATCCACCTGCAAAGTAAGCTCACCGTCCTGCTCCGAGATCTTCAGACCGTAGTTGTCCTCCAGGGTAAATAAGGTGTGCATGAGCCCTACATAGGAGTCTATGTCCGGGACAGAAAGGGCATGGGGCGAGACATCCAGTACCTGGGCCAGAGCAGCGGTAAGGTCCGCCTTAGGGGTTCTTGATCCTGTTTCGTACTGTGCCAGGCGCACATCAGCGGACTTCTCCGGGAAGCCCAGCGCCATACCGAGATATTTCTGTGTCATCCCCCGGAGGAGACGGAAAAAGTGAATCCGTTCGCCAATCGCCATACATCCAGCTCCCATCTATGGTTGTTGTTATGAGAAACATAGCATATTTGCTTAGTTTTGTCAAGATAATCTAAGCAAATTTATTTAATAATATTTCTTTCAAAAGGCTTGAACTAAGCTTATATGTATAGTATTATGAGAATACTAAGCGGATAAGCTTAGATGATATAGCGCATCAAATGGCCCGCCAGATTTTTGGTTGCGAAACTGAAAAAAAGTGGCGGACATAAGTAAGGAGGCATTTATGAAACACAACACTTGCAGGCCACAGTCACCAACAACAAGGAAAGGAAGGTATTTATCATGGCAAACCAGATTTTTATGCGCGTCAATGAAGTGGCCGAGGAGCTGGGGGTATCCGTCCCCTACGCCTACAAGCTCATCCGGCAAATGAACGAGGAACTGGCGAAAACCGGCTGCATCACGATTTCCGGGCGGATCGACCGCAAGTTCTTCCATGAGAAGTTTTATGGCACGAGAACCGAGACGATGAGAAAGGGGGAGTAATTTATGGCAGCATTCAAAAACAAGGACAACGGCACCTGGTATGTGCAGTTCCGCTACACCGACTGGAAGGGCGAGCGCCAGCAGAAGCTCAAAAGGGGCTTTGCCACCAAACGGGAGGCCCTGGAATGGGAACGGGAGTTCTTGATGGAAAAGCAGGCCGATGTGAACATGACCTTCGAGAGCTTCGTCGCCCTCTATGAGAGGGACATTAAGCCCAAGTTGAAGCTCAACACCTGGCTCACCAAGGAGAGCATCATCAAAAAGAAAATCCTGCCCTATTTTGCCAAGCGGAAGCTGTCGGAGATTACGGCCAAGGACATTATGCGCTGGCAGAACGAGATCCGTGAGATGCGGGACTGTCACGGCAAGCCCCTGTCAAAAACTTACCTTAAAACCGTTCACAATCAACTTAGTGCAATTTTCAACCATGCTGCCCGGTTTTACGGCCTGAACCTCAACCCGGCCCGGCAGGCGGGCAACATGGGGGCGGAGGAGCGGAAGGAAATGCTGTTCTGGACCCGGGAGGAGTACACTAAGTTTTCCGAGGCCATGATGGATAAGCCGCTGTCCTTCTACGCCTTTGAGGTGCTTTACTGGTGCGGCATCCGGGAGGGTGAGCTGCTGGCCTTGACCCCGGCGGACTTCGATTTTGAGAAGCGCACCCTCACCATCAATAAGTCCTATCAGCGGCTCAACAAGCAGGATGTCATTACCACCCCCAAGACACCAAAGAGCAAACGGGTGATTCAGATGTCTGGCACCCCGCCAGCAACGCGCGGGAGCTGGTGGAGTATGCAAAAAGTCGAGAAAAGAAAGGATCTCTTATCATAACATTGATAAAGCCCAATGATTAGACATGAAGTTGAGTTTTTCACGAAAATGTGATAAAATAAATCCAAGCATTTCTTGCTTTGGAGGGACTAAAATGGCGATTTGTTATGACCGCTTATTCCATCTGATGATTGATAAAAAGATAAGCAACGCACAGCTAAAAGAGAAGGCCGGTTTTAGTGCCAATATTATCACTCGCCTAAAGCGCAACGAGTATGTTTCTATCGAAAGCATCGAGAAGATTTGTCACGTGATGGAGTGCGGCGTGGACGATATTCTGGAGTTTGTTCCGGAAGAAAAATAAGCAAGAATTTTGACAAAGTGGTCTGGCATTTGAAGGCGACTTTTTGGATACAAGACCCTAGCAAGCTGAAAAGCTGTGAAAGATCGGATAGGAGTGTGACTGTTATGGCGGCAGCAAACAAAACAGTTTGGGGAATCCATACGATGGACGATCCTCTTTTTTTGAATCAGAATCTAATTGCAATCGGCTGGGGAGAGATGGGCGACTTATCGGCTATAAGTACATCCCGTGATGCCTATAAAGAAAAATATATCGCGGCCTATCCGGACGCTAAAAAAGGTTCAATTGCCACAAGTGCTGGAATGCTATATCGATTCGTTCATGAGGTGCAGGAAGGGGACTATGTGGTGTTCCCGTCCAAAATTGACCGTAAGATTAACATTGGGGTCGTGGAGAGTGCCTATTTCTATGAGTCTGCCGCAGCACAGTATCCCAATCGCCGAAAAGTAAAGTGGCTCAAACATCTGCCGCGTACAGCCTTTTCCCAGGGCGCTCTGCATGAAGTTGGCTCGGCGCTGAGCTTTTTCCAGGTGAAAAACTACGCGGATGAGTATTTTAAGGCTCTGGATAAAGATTTCAAAGGCAATATTCTGGAGCCGGATACCGATGAGACAGTGGCACAAACAGCGGATGAAATCATCGAGACTACCCGCGACTTTATCTTGAAAGAGCTGAGCAAGAATCTGAAAGGTTATGATCTGGAGTCGTTTGTCGCAAATCTTTTGCAGGCCATGGGCTACCGCACGATTCTGTCTCCGCATGGTGGGGACAGCGGTATCGACATTACCGCCTATAAAGATGAGCTGCCGCCCCGCATTGTTGTCCAAGTCAAAAGCCAGGATGGAGACATCAAAGAGGCTACCATCCAGTCTCTGAAAGGCGCTATGCGCGAAGGAGATTATGGCCTGTTTGTGACACTGTCCAATTATACCAAAAATGCTCAGAAATACCTGGATAACACCCCGATTATTCGCGGCATTAACGGCACAGAACTCGTGGATCTGGTCTTGAAATATTACGACCAGCTCAGTGTCAAATACCGTAAAATGATTCCCCTGAAAATGGTGTATATCCCCGTTCCGCCAGAGGAGTAAATGGGAACCTGACAGGAAATTAAAAAGAGAACGGAGAAGTACCAATGGCCATCAAGAAAAGTGAAATTTACAGTCAGATATGGGCTGCGTGTGATAAACTGCGGGGCGGTGTGGAACCGGCCCGATATAAAGACTACATTCTGACACTTCTATTTGTGAAGTATGTGTCCGACCGCTTCAAGAGCAGCGATAACTGGGACATTGAAGTGCCGGAAGGCGGCAGCTTTGACGATATTATCGCCTTAAAATATAAGAAAAACATTGGTGAAGGCATCAATGTCATCATTGGCAAGCTGGCAGAAGCCAACGACTTGAAAGGCATTATCGACATTGCCGACTTCAACAGCGAGGAACTGGGCACCGACAAGGAAGCGGTAGATAAGCTCTCTGGTCTCGTGGAAATTTTCCAGAAACCGGAGTTGGACTTCACCAACAACCGCGCTGGCGGGGATGACATTTTGGGCGACGCCTACGAATTTTTGATGCGGAAATTTGCCCAGGATTCTGGCAAGAGCAAGGGCCAGTTCTATACGCCGGGCGAAGTCTCTCGGATTATGGCAAAGGTGATCGGTATTGATAAAGCCACCGATCCCAGCATGACAGTCTATGATCCTGCTTGCGGTTCCGGTTCGCTGCTGATTCGTGCGGCGGATGAGGCCCCCTGCGAGATCTCCATCTATGGACAGGAAAAGGATAACTCCACCGCCGGTCTTGCCCGCATGAATCTGGTCCTACACAACAAGGGCGCTGGCGTCATTGTCGGCAATAAAAGCACCTTGTCTGCACCCCAGTATAAAGATGAGAACAACCCTGAACTGCTGAAAACCTTCAACTACATCGTAGTCAATCCACCTTTCTCGGATAAATCCTGGATGGATGGCATTACGATCCCTGATTCTTATGGGAGATACAGCGAGACTGTGTTGGGCGTGCCGCCGGAGAAAAACGGTGACTATGCTTGGCTGCTGCATGTCCTGAAATCCTTGAAATCCAACGGCAAGGCGGCGATCATTTTGCCCCATGGCGTGCTATTCCGTGGCAATGCCGAGGCTGACATTCGCAAAAAGATCATTGACCGGGGTTATATTAAAGGCATTATTGGTCTGCCTGCTAACTTGTTCTATGGCACAGGAATTCCTGCCTGTATCCTGGTGCTGGACAAAGAGGATGCTGCTGATCGTATCGGCATTTTCATGATTGACGCCAGCAAAGGCTATGTGAAGGATGGCAACAAGAATCGCCTGCGGGAACAGGATATTCACAAGATCGTGACCACTTTCCTTACAATGGATGAATCGGACCCCAAGTATGCCCGGTTTGTTCCGAACGAGGAGATCAAAGTCACCAACGAGTACAACCTGAATATCCCGCGCTATATTGATAGCAGCGAGCCGGAAGATTTACAGGACATCAATGCCCACCTAAACGGTGGTATTCCGGAAACCGATGTGGACAGTATGGCGGAATATTGGGCGGTATACCCATCTTTGAAGGAAATCCTGTTCCAGCCGCTGCGTCCGGGGTATCTGCGTCCGGCGGTGGGCAAGGACGAAGTGGTTTCCACGATTACATCCCACCCGGAATTTATCCGCCATGCCGACCAGGTAGACGATGCCTATGCCCGATGGAAGGAGACCGTTACCCACGATTTGATGGAACTCAGCCGGGCCATTCACCCCAAAGAGCTGATTGCCAAAATTTCCGAGCAGCTCCTTGATGATTTTGTCCAGGTGGCTCTTCTCGACAAATATGATGTCTACGAAGTATTGATGGAGTATTGGGCGGAGACTATGCAGGACGATGTGTATGCGGTCTGCTACGACGGCTATGAGGCCGGGCGAGAAATTGCCTATGAGTATGTGACCAAGAAGAAAAAAGAAAACGGCCAGACCATCGAGGTCAAGACCGATAAGATCAAGGGCTTTGAGGGTAAGCTGCTCTCCAAGGCTTTGATTGCCGCACACTTTTTTGATGAGGATGTCAAGGCGCTGGATACCTTTCGGGGCCAACTGGATGAGGTGTCCGCCAAGCTGGAAGAACTAGCCGAAGAAAATGGCGGCGAGGACGGACTGTTTGCTCAGCTGGACGATCTGAAAAAAGCCACTGTCAGTGCCCGGATCAAGGCAATCAAGAAAGATCCCGCAGCCAAGGAAGAATTGGCTGCATTAAAAGAGTATATGTCCCTGATGGATGCCGAAAGCAATTACAAAAAGGCAATTAAGCAGGCCGAAGCAGACTTAGACACCAAACTGGAGAAAAAGTACCCCCAGCTGACGCTGGAAGAGATTCGCCATCTGCTGGTGGACGAAAAGTGGTTTGCCGCTATTTACAGTGGAATTGATGCCATTCACGAGGCGGTGTCTCATCACCTTTCTGCTCGTGTGACCCAGCTGGTAGAGCGGTATGAGTATACCCTGAAGGAATGTGAGGATGAAGTGGACCAATATGAGGCCAAAGTCAAATCTCATCTGGAAAGGATGGGATTCGTATGGTAACTGGTTGGAAGAAGGCCAAAATTGGTGAGCTGACTGACATTGTTAATGGAGGGACTCCATCTACGGCGATAGCGGAATATTGGAATGGTGGAATAAATTGGTGCACGCCTTCCGATATTACCAAAAAGAAAACAAAGTACCTATCAAATACGGAGAAGACTATCACTGAGAAAGGCCTTAGCGAAAGTTCGGCCAGTTTGCTTCCGATAGGTACAATACTCTTGTGTAGTAGAGCAACTATAGGTGAAATGAGCATTGCTGCCAGTGAAATGGCGACAAATCAGGGATTCAAGAATCTAATCTGCAAGAAGGATGTAGATAATGAATTCCTTTATTATGCGCTATTTCCGTTGCGAAATAAGATGCTCGAATTGGCAATAGGTACAACATTTTTAGAAATATCGAAAAGTGCACTTCAATCAATTGAAGTGATCATCCCAGCAGATATTATTGAACAGACTGCCATAGCCGGAGCCCTTTCCGATGTAGATAGCCTGATTTCCTCCCTGCAAAAGCTGATTGAGAAAAAGAAAGCTATCAAGCAGGGGGCCATGCAGGAACTGCTCACCGGCCAAAAACGCTTTCTGGGCTTTTCTGGGGAGTGGGAAACCAGAAAAGTAGGTGAACTTTGCAGTATAGTTACGAAGCAAACAGGTTTTGACTATACATCTACAATTAAGCCAAATTTGATTGAACATCCGCAGTCTAACGCACTTCCAATGATTCAAACCAAGAATTTTGAGGGGAGAAAGTTTAACTTTTCTACAGATTACTATATTCCCACTGATATTGCCAAAGAATTTGACAAAATAGTTTTAGATACGGTTTGTTTGCTTTTTTCTATCGTAGGTGCAAGTGTGGGAAATATTGGATTGTTCCCCGGAGACAAAGTCGCATTTTGTGGTGGAGCGATTGGAATTGCTAAATTCTATCATGAAATAGATGCCATTTATGCTTTTTATTATTTTTTATCTGAATCTGGGCAGCAGCAAATACGCAACGTTACAAAAGGTGGGGCACAAGCTACTGTGACAATTGAAGATATTCGTGAGTTTACAATACCATATCCCAATCTAAAAGAGCGTACACTGATTGCTCAAACGCTTTCTGATATGGACAATGAAATTGAGCAGCTAGAAAAAAAACTAGCAAAGTACCAGCAGATCAAGCAAGGAATGATGCAGGAACTACTCACCGGACGGATTCGGCTGGTGGATGCAGATAGAAAAGAACAGCCGAAAACACAGATTCTTCAGGAAAGGCAACCGCCACACAATCAGCATTTTGATGATGCAGTCATGATTGCAGGAATTGTGAATGCTTTCTATTCCGAGAAGTATCCTCTGGGACGTAAAAAAGTTCAGAAGTTGCTTTATCTCGTTCGCCGCAAGGAGCAGGCGGATATTTCTGCCTTTCATAAAAAAGCGGCTGGTCCCTACGCTGATGAAGTCCGCTATAAAGGCGGCGAGCCGATTGCTCAGAAAAACAAGTATATCCAGGTCAAAAGGAACGAAAAGGGCAGCCGTTTTGAAAAAGGTGTGCAAATGCAACAGGCGTTGACCTATTTGCAAGACTGGGGAAAGCAGGGAGATGTGGATTGGCTGGTGTCGCAGTTCCAGTACACAAGTGTCAATGAGCTGGAGCTTTTGGCAACGGTAGATATGGCAATCTGCGACTTGCGGCGGGAAGGTAAGGAAACTTCCGTAGCCTCGATTAAAGATTTGATTCGTTCTAATAAAGAATGGAGAGATAAACTGAAAAAGACCTATTTCCGAGATTCGGATATTCAGCGAGCAATAATAAAGTGCCAAGATCTTTTTGAAAGCTAATATTCACAGGAGGTGACATATTGAATGCGTTTATTTCTAGATGAAGCGGGAAACACTGGTGGTATCCTTGATAAAAATGAAAAACTCAATTATGGAACACAACGCCATTTCTGTTTGGCAGCTGTTGTTATTGATGATAGCCAAGGTGAACAGCTGCTTCGTCAGAAATATGCAGCATTTAAGAGCCGATTTGCAACTGAGAAAGAACTGAAAGGAAACTCCCTGTTCGCAAAAGAAAACAACGATGCTTTAGAATATTTTTTGGATAATATTCTAGACAACATTCATTTTTCTATATGTTTGTACGATAAAAAATTTTATCTGGCATCGCTTCTGCTATTTGCCGTTTGGGGAGAAAAAGCAAGAGAAAATTTCCCGGTAGAATACTACTCGCTGGCGAGTGACCTTTCGCAAGAAAAAGATGAGCTATTTGCAACATATTGCAGACTAACAAAGCGGGCTACGGTGGCAAGTGTCCATGAACTGTTTGAATACTTAAAGACCTATTCATATCAACATATTCCTCCGGCTGTAAATGGATTGGTTTGGGCCGTTTCAGAGATCCAGAAAAGAGAAATTGAAGAAACGTTTGTAAATGACTTTCTACAGTTTGGAAGTTATTCAAATCGGAAATTTGCTAATCTTATCAATCTTAATGCTCTCTCAGAGTTGTTGGAAGTAATTGAAATTGAGCGAAACTGTGATACCAGAAAAATTGATATTGTTCATGATAATATTTCAGGTATCGATGAAATGCTAAAGCAAGAACTCAAACATTTCGATGTGACTGTTAAGTTTGCAGATAGTAAAGCGGAAGAGCTAATTCAACTGGCAGACAATGTCGCAAGCATTTTTTGTAAAATAATAAATACTATCGTACGATGCTGGGATACAAAAACAGAATGGTCGCCTGAAAATGAATGGATATTAACGCAGTTCGCACGATTCTTGAAAAAAATAGGAACAAAAAATATAAAGTTTACTGTTCCAATCCAAAGTTGGGCATTGGCCCTTTGTGTGATGGATATGTTTGATCCTAAATTTCCAAAGGAAATGCGCAAGAATTTGTATTTTAACCCTAGATACATGTGTTGGAGCCAAGCGATAGTTCAAAATATAGCACAGTTGGATTTTTCAAAACATGCAGCTTGCTTCGACGAATTATATTCAAATGAAAGCAGACAGGTATGAGTATTGGATAACGAGAAAGGGCACACAGAAGCGAGAAATCTGAGTATACCTATCTGCAAAATTTCCCCGAGCGGAAAACGCAAGTATTAAAATCGAACAGTTGGCGTTTCTTGAATCTAATCGCTATAGAAGGTGATACGTTGAAAGAAAGATTCAAACTGCTATTACTAAAATTTAAATCGCTATGGCTAAAGTTCAAATTGCTGTTACTAAAAATCGTGGGAATATTGAAGATGTATTGGATATATATCGTGATTATGTTTGTCTCCGTTCTAGTTCGAGCGATTCCCTTTTCATCAGGAAACCTTAGCCTTGATGGAACGATAAATGATATTGCAATTGGGGCTTTTGCATCTACATTAGTCGCATGGTTGGTTTTTGTACATGATCAAAAGCAAATGAAAAATCGAAATCGAGAATTATGTGAATATACGATATCTCCTCTGCTGGAAGCTTTGATAAATTATATGCAAATTTTTTGCCGCTCTGTCGCAATTGAGGATGTTGGTATGCGTAGTGAAACACATACATTTTCAGAGTGGAGTAGTTTATATTTTTCACGATTATCAAAATCCACAGATTCTCCGACAGGAGGATTTCATGGCATGGATAAAGACTTTTTGAAAGCTTCATTAGATCGAATTTGTGTTGCAAGCAAGCGTATATTATCTAATGAGATTTGGTTCCAAAAAGAGGAAGTGATGGAAAAAGAAGAATGTGACTTAATATATGAAATTGAGACACTCTGCGAATCTGCTAACTTATTTACGATAAATGATCAGGCTACTATGAATGTGAATATGATTAATCAAGAGTTGTGTAAGATTATTCAACAATCCAAGTGGAGAGCATTAATAGAGGTAAAGTATTCGCATTATGCACCTTTAGAAAATCATTTCACTAAAAGGGGAATGAAAAAATGAGTGTCGGCCAACGGGAAAAAGCCACGCAGAAGCGTGTCATAAAGCTATTTGCCCAGGAACTTGGATACACTTATCTGGGCGATTTCACCGAGCGGAAAAACTCCAATATTGAAACCGAACTGCTAACGAAATTCCTGACCCGCAAGGGTTATTCGCCGGTGCTCATCAGTCGTGCCTTGAAGGAACTGCAGGATGCTGCCGACGATCAGTCGGTGAACCTCTACGATCTGAATGAGCAGACCTATAAAAAGCTGCGCTATGGGGTCAAGGTCAGCGAGTCTGTCGGTCAACATAAAACCACCGTCCAGTTTGTAGATTGGGAGCATCCGCTGGAAAATGACTTTTACATTGCCGAGGAAGTCACTATCAAGCATAAACGTCCAGATCTGGTGCTGTATATCAACGGCATCGCTTTTGCTGTCATCGAGCTGAAGCGCAGCACAGTTTCTATGTCGGAGGGGATTCGCCAAAATCTGACTAACCAGCGCCCTGATATGATTATGCAGTTCTTTGCCACCATTGGGCTTGTCCTGGCAGGCAATGATTCTGAAGGGGCACGTTACGGCACCACTGGCACGCCAGAAAAGTATTATCTTTCCTGGAAAGAAGATCCCAATGCCAAAAATGATGTTTCTGTAGCGGTACGCGCTCAAATCGAAAAATATCCTTTGCGTCTGGACAAAAACCTGATTTCTCTGTGTCGGAAAGAGCGGCTTGTAGAGCTGCTGCACAATTTTATCGTATTTGACAGCGGAGTAAAAAAGACCTGTCGGCCTAATCAGTTCTTTGGCAATATGGCAGCGCGGGATTTTATAAGGCGGCATGAGGGCGGCATCATCTGGCATACCCAAGGCTCCGGAAAATCCTTGACCATGGTGTGGCTTAGCAAGTGGATTAAGGAAAATATTTCTGACAGCCGTATCCTGATTATCACCGACCGGGACGAGCTGGATGTGCAGATCGAGCAGGTGTTTGCCGGGGTCAATGAGAGCATTGTCCGTATTCGCCGGGGAAGCGAATTGATTCAGAAGATCAACGACACCTCGCCTGTCATGATGTGCTCCCTGATCCACAAGTTTGGCAAGAAAAACAGAGGCAAGAGCGGCGAGACCGACTGTGCTGGATTTATTGAAGAGCTGAAACGCTCACTGCCGGAAAACTTTTCTCCCAAAGGCGATTTCTATGTCTTTGTGGATGAATGCCACCGTACCCAATCCGGCAAACTCCACAAAGCGATGGAAACCATTTTGCCGAATGCCACCTTTATCGGCTTCACCGGTACTCCATTGATGAAAAAGGATAAGGAGACCAGTCTGGAGGTATTTGGCCCTTACATCCATCGCTACAAGTTTGATGAAGCAGTGCGGGATAAAGTGGTTTTGGATCTGCGCTATGAGGCTCGTGAAGTAGAGCAGAATGTTGTCCAGCAGGATCGGATCGACGCTTGGTTTGAGGCAAAAACGCGCGGGCTGACCGGTGTGGCAAAAGCTAAGCTGAAACAGCGATGGGGCAATTTGCAAAAGATGTTTAGCTCCAAAGCCCGGTTGGGACAGATTGTAGCGGATATTGTTTTTGATATGGAGACAAAACCGCGCCTGCATGATGGACGGGGTAATGCCATGCTGGTGGCTGGCAGTATCTATCAGGCGTGCAAATTCTATGAATTGTTCCAGGAGACCGAGCTGAAGGGCAAGTGCGCCATCGTGACTTCTTACGAACCAGCGGTGGGTGATATTCGCACTGAAACCGTAAGTGATGATGGTGAGACCGAGGCTGTGGAGCAATACGAGATCTACATGAAGATGCTGGGTGGGAAAGACCCGAAGGCATTTGAAAAAGAGGTCAAGGAAAAGTTTATCAAGCAGCCGGAACAGATGAAACTGCTGATCGTGGTGGATAAGTTGCTGACAGGCTTTGATGCTCCGCCTGCCACTTACCTGTATATTGATAAGTCCATGCGAGACCATGGCTTGTTCCAGGCAATCTGCCGCGTCAATCGTTTGGATGGTGAAGATAAGGAATTTGGGTATATTATTGACTACAAAGACCTGTTTCGATCCTTGGAAAATGCGGTTGCAGACTATACCTCCGAAGCATTTGACTGCTACGATAAGGAAGATGTCTCCGGCCTGCTGACAGATCGTTTGGACAAGGCCAAGGAACAGCTGGAGGATTCTCTGGAAGCTCTGCGCGTACTGTGCGAGCCTGTGGCACCGCCTAAAGATATGGTAGACTACTACCATTATTTCTGCGGTGTCAACACCGAATCCTTTGACTTGGATGAATTGGAAGAAAATATGCCCAAGCGGGAACAGCTTTACAATCTGTCAGCGACAGCTCTTCGCGCTTTTGGTGAAGTATCGGGTGAATTGCAAGAAAAGTACCACTATACCGTGGAACAGATCAAGGCACTGGAGAGAGAAGTTACCTACTACATCAAGGTGCGTGACGATGTGCGTCTGGCTAGTGGTGACTATGTGGATTTGAAGAAATATGATCCGGACATGCGCCATTTAATCGATACTTATTTGTCGGCTGATCCCAGTCGTGTGTTGACCTCCTTTGGAGGAGCAACACTGGTGGAGCTGTTGGTAGACAACGGAATTTCTGCGCTGAAGGATATGCCTGCCTCTACACCCAAAGAGCAGGAAGCAGTTGCAGAGACTATTGAAAACAATATTGGCAAGGAAATTGTTGAAAGAATCCAAAGTAACCCCAAATACTATGAGAAGATGTCTGCGCTTCTTCGAGAATTGATTGAAAAGCGCAAAAATGACGTGATCAACTATGAGGAGTATTTGCGTCAGATTGTGGAACTGGCAAGAAAGGTACATAAGCCGGAAAGCGGCACAGAATATCCTTCGGGAATCCGGGAGAGTGCCGCCAAGCGAGCCTTTTATGACCATCTTAACGGGGATACGGATGTGGCCAATCAGATATATAACGCTGTCATGTCCAGCAAACAGGACAATTTCCGGGGTAGCAAAATCAAAGAGCGTAAAATCTGGCGTGCTATTCGTGCTGTCGTAAAAGATGACCAGGAAGCCGATCAGTTGCTTGCATTGGTAAAGGAGCAGAGTGAATTTTAGTGGATGAACTGCAAATCGGCAACGTGAGTATTGCCGTTACAAAAAAGAACATCAAAAATATGTACATTCGCGTTCTGCCACCCGACGGGAAAGTCCAAATTACTGCACCGCACTCTGCTGGGGATGACGCGATCCGAATGTTTGCGGTATCCAGAATTTCCTGGATTAAAAAGCAGCGTGCGAGCTTTGAGGCTCAAGCACGTCAAACAAAGCGACAGTATGTGACTGGAGAGAGTTACTATGTCTGGGGGCGGCGTTATCGTCTGGATGTGCAATACTCAAATGTTAGAAATGAGGTATCCCTTACAGGAGGGCGTTTGAATTTACAAGTCCGACCAGAAAGTACGCCGGAACAGCGCGAGCGTGTTTTGAATGATTGGTATCGCGAGCAACTAAAAAGCAAGTTGCCGGAAGTAGTTCAAAAATGTGAACAGGTTGTAGGTGTCCATGCATATGAGTGGAAGGTCAAAAACATGCGTACCAAGTGGGGAACCTGCAATATAGACCGGAAAAGAATTTGGATTAACCTCCAGCTTGCAAAGAAAACTCCAGAGTGTCTCGCTTATGTCGTGACCCATGAATTGGTGCACTTGCTGGAGCGAAATCACAATGAGCTATTCCAGAAGTATATGGACGCCTTTTTCCCGGAGTGGCGAGTAGTAAAGGAAACACTGAATCAGCAAATGCTGGATTATATGAGCGAGTAATGTCTGATTAGGCAAAATGAAATTTCTATAGAAAATTCGATAAAACCATGCTATAATACTCCTAAGCCACCCAATCATCCATCTCAAGCAAAACCCCTGATAGGATGGCTCGGATAGATTTTTGATAGCAAAAGTCCGAATAGACCTTAGGATAAGGATAATCTGC
>OLRE01002539.1_pt1 | contig 14721 bp, 10 predicted proteins | sample 1672461 | NCBI WGS metagenome assembly OLRE01 (sample SAMEA3136688, study PRJEB25190) | human gut metagenome | biome: human gut; feature: human-associated habitat; material: faeces | place: Austria | collected 2013
ACCAGCCCATGTCCTCGACGAGCAACATTTGTTTGGCGGGGCTTGAATGAAATTGCGCACTGGTAAAACTGTGCTCTCCCGCCCTAAGCTCCTCTAGTGATATGTTGCACCAGAGTGATGAGCCCGAATCGAAGATGGGGGCTGGTCTGCAGACCAGTGAGTTGACGTTTCGCACGAGGCCGAAGTTGCGCCAATGACGATCGTAGTTGGCAATGATGTCATCGCATACGATCATGCGGCCAAGGGCGTCTTTTATATCTGTCGCTCCAAGCTCCTCGCAGTTTGCTACATACCGTTCGTAATCGGTTAGTCGCTCGTCTGCATTTGCATGCTGGTTTACATAGAACGCAGGGACATATTCTTCTTCGTCAGTTAAGAAGACACTGCATGTGCTCAAGGCGGAAGTACCCGTGCCTTCGAGCGAATAGGGTACATAATCGTAAGTGTTCAGGATGCGACGGTGAAGTGCAGTCGCCACCATCTCGTTATAGGGTTCCTGGTTTAGATGCGCACCTGCCTTGTGGAGGATTCGACGGTCACCCTCGCATGTCCAGTACTTTTGAAGATTGCCGTCCGAGGTGTTGTCGGGCTTTGCGGCAGCCGCCTTGCCCTCTGGGGCGAAGGGCGCGATGCTGAGAGAGACGTCGTCAAAAGCATTATTGAAGAAATTGATATCTTCCCACGCGAGCCCGGAGTCTTGGGGCCTAATCCAATACTGGTCGGATAAGGAGAGGCCAAGATTTCGCTGTACGAGTTCATCGGGAACATCGACTGCGGCTTCTGCAAGCAGGGAGGCTAGCCCAATGCGTGCGAGCGGGATACCGCGGCCGCGCCACCAGATGCGGAAGGAGTCGAGCGATACAGGTTTGCTGGGAGCGAAAACTCCAATAGGGGCGTGGGCACGATTGACGTCGGCGCCGATGTGGGTGAAGTCTTTCCGTGATCTGCTGTAGACCAGCTGGGCCACCTCGTGCGTGCGGTTCATGAGGGTAAATGCGACCTCGCTTTTCCCATGTCCACGGCGAGGCCGTCCCCCTCCTTTGGTCGCGGAGCGGAGTCGCGTGTCTACGCTGTCTTTGTCGATAAGCCACACGCCAGAAGCCTTGCGGGCGGTCAGCGCGCCGTTCTTAATGAGCTCCTGCACCCTGCGCGGGGTGATGCCGAGCAGTTCGGCTGCTTCCTTTGTAGTCAACATCGCGAAACCCTTCGCTAAAACGAATAGTTTTATATAGCCAATTGTAATTAAAACTATTCGTTCTGACGAATGGTTTTAAGATCGAGGGCGAACCGACAGAAATGAACGGACCTGGTACCTGTTGTTGCTGGATTTTGCATATTTGTATAACGCCGTGCGGCCTGTTGCGCCCCGTCCGCAATTCCATTATTCTTAACAGGCTTCGCGCGAAAGCGCTAAGTGTGCCAGTGTGGCGCAACGGTAGCGCAACTGATTTGTAATCAGTGGGTTGCAGGTTCGATTCCTGTCACTGGCTCCATGAAAGTTTCGGGCTCTGTTCCTTGTGGGACAGGGCCCGTTTCTTATTTTGCTGAGTTATCGGGCAAGATGTCCGTCTCATTCCCCAATTTGTCTCAATCTGTAACACCAAGACGGTTTAATCGTTTCTAACTGTTACAGTTCGAGACGAAAAGTCGAGGATCGGTCCATTTATCTCAATTTGTAACAGATAGGAGAGGGATATCGGTCTAGGTGTTACAGATTGAGATGAAAGTCGCACGCCAATCCCCATGCTTGCGGTACCGTGCTGACCGAATAATTGACATCCCCGTAGGGTGTTTTGCGCATCCCGGTTTAGACTGATAGCCTAGGTGCCAAAGAAGCTCGGCTGCGATGCGATAAACGGTGCCGAGCATTTTGTTCCCAGACGCTGCGTCCGAAGGGCGTTTTATGAACCTGAAGAGCTTTGATAACCAAAACGAGCTGCTTAAAGATGGTCTTATTGAAGCAATCAATAACGGTGACCGTATTTCGGTTGCCGCGGCACTGTTCTCGATTTATGGATATGGCGAGCTCAAGAAGCAGCTGGAGTCTTGCGATTCCTTTCGATTTATCTATACGGAGCCGACGTTCTTATCCGTCAAGGCCCAAAAGGAACAGCGTGAATACTACATTCCGCGCATGGGCCGCGAGAGCAGCATCGGAGGCACGGACCTCGAGATCAAGCTCAAGAACGAACTCAGGCAGAAGGCCGTCGCTCGCGAATGTGCCGAGTGGATCAGGCAGAAGGCGAAATTTCGCTCGTATAGGGATGCCAATCGCGCGGCCGGTGGCTATCTCGTCGTCGACAGTGCCGAGCCTGCGGCGTTCCAGCCTATCGAGGGCCTGACGACGTCCGCCTTGGGCACAACGCCCAGCAAGCAGCTCACCATGACTATGGGTATCCCGGGGGACATGGCGCGCCAGTACCTGTGCCAGTTCAATGCCGCCTGGGATTCGGGCGAGCTTGAGGACGTTACCCAAGCGGTAATCGATTCCATCTCCACCATGTATCGCGAGAACCCACCCGAGCTGGTCTACTACGCAGCGCTCTACCGCATCTTCAGTGAGTTCCTCGAGGACGTCTCGGTGGATGACCTCGCAAAAGAGGGGACCGGCTTCAAGGAGAGCAAAGTCTGGAACCTGCTCTACGATTTCCAGCAGGACGCGGCCCTAGCCATCATCAACAAACTCCAGACCTACAACGGCTGTATCCTCGCAGACAGCGTCGGCCTGGGCAAGACGTTCACTGCCCTCGCGGTCGTTAAGTACTATGAGCTGCTCAACCGCAACGTGCTCGTGCTCTGCCCCAAGCGCCTTTCCGACAACTGGCTCACATACAAAAAGAACTACGTCAACAACCCCATCGCCGCCGATCGCCTGCGCTACGACGTGCTCTACCACACCGACCTGTCCCGTGACAAGGGAATGACGGTCGAGGGCAACGACCTCGAGAAGTTCAACTGGGGCGCCTACGATCTCGTCGTCATCGACGAGTCCCATAACTTCCGCAACGGTGCAGACACTTCGTCCAAGGTCGAGGACGAGACACAGGGCAACCGCTTTGAGAGGCTCCTCAACAAGGTCATCAAGGACGGAGTCGAGACGAAGGTCCTGATGCTTTCGGCAACCCCCGTCAACAACAGATTCCGCGATCTGCACAACCAGCTCAAGCTCGCCTACCAGGGCGATTCGGATGCGTGGTCGAAGAAGCTCGGGCTCGAAAAGCCGGTCGACCAGGTATTCCGCGACGTGCAGGCGGCGTTTCGCGACTGGTCGGAGCTGCCCGCGGCCGATAGGACCACGGCGGCGCTGACTGACCGGCTCGACTTCAACTTCTTCCAGATTCTTGACCGTGTTACCGTCGCGCGCTCGCGCAGACATGTGCAGCGCTACTACGATGTATCCGCAATCGGCCCGTTCCCCAAGAGGCTCAAGCCGGTATCGCTGCGTCCGAGTCTGGCCACCTCGGACGAGGCGGGCACCTACTCGCAGATAGCCGACACGCTCGCCTCGCTCACGCTCGCGGTCTACCTGCCCACGGTCTATCTCCATCCCAGCGCGGCGCCCAAGTACGCCGATGAGCATGGTCGCCCTCCCACCAGCGGCCGCGAGCAGGGAATGGTCAAGCTCATGTCCTCCATTCTGCTCAAGCGCCTGGAGAGCTCCGTCTACGCCTTTGAGATCACGCTGGGCAAGATCATCGAGGTCATTAGGCACAATCTAAAGGTTATTGAGGACTATCGCGCCGGTGCGTCCGGCGCGTCGGTCGAGGGTGTCGAGTCCTTTGAGTATGAGGAGGGGGACACCGACTTTACGGTCGGCACCAAGAGCAGGTTCTCGCTCGAGGACATGGACTGGATCAGCTGGGAGCGCGATATGCTCAAGGACCTCGAGGCGCTCGAGGGCATCCGCCAGCTCATCGCTCCCATCGATGCCGAGCACGATGCGAAACTGGCTGAGCTCAGGCGCGTTATCGCGGACAAGGTCGAGAACCCCATAAACCCGGGCAACAAGAAACTGCTGATCTTTACGGCGTTCGCGGATACAGCGGACTACCTCTACGAGAACATCGGCGCCTACGTCGAGGATCGCTATGGGCTCGAGGTGGCGGAGGTCGCCGGCGGTTCGCAGAGCGCCCGCTGCTCGGTCGAGGGCGTCCGCAACGACATGAACGAAGTCATCACCTGCTTCAGCCCTGTATCGAAGGACCGCGACGTCGCGTATCCGAGGCTCAAGGGCAAGGACATCGACGTGCTCATCGCGACCGACTGTATTTCCGAAGGCCAGAACCTGCAGGACTGCGACTGCGTCATCAACTACGACATCCACTGGAACCCGGTGCGCATCGTACAGCGCTTTGGCCGTGTCGACCGCATCGGTTCCAAGAACGCCTGCATCCAGCTCATCAACTTCTGGCCCGATGTTGAGCTCGACGAGTACATCAACCTCAAGGCACGCGTTGAGAACAAGATGCATGCGTTGGTCATGGCGTCGACGGGCGACGACGACTATATCAACGAAGACGAGAAGGGCGACCTGGAATACCGTCGCCAGCAACTCGAGCGCATGAAGGACGAAGTCGTCGACCTGGAGGACGCGCAGGGCGGCATCTCCATTACCGACCTCGGCCTCAACGATTTCCGCATGGACTTGGTCGAGTACCGGAAGGAACATCCCGAGATCGAGAACGTCCCATACGGCATCGAGGCGGTCGCCGCCGGCGAAGAGCCGGGCACGATATTTGTACTGCGCAACGCGAACGGCAACATCGACCGCCTTTCCGGCAACCCCATCCACCCCTTCTACCTCGTGTACGTCGGCGAGGACGGGTCGATTCTGCATGGCTACGCCACGCCCAAGGACATCCTGGACGAGATGAGACGAATCTGCCGAGGCGTCAAGGCGCCGGTTGAGGACCTGTGCCGCGTATACAATGTCCAGACCGAAGACGGTCGCGATATGGCTGCCCAGGCTGACTTGCTGGCAAGCGCGATCGGCTCCATCGTCGAGGGCAAAAACGAATCCGATATCGATAGCTTCTTCAGTGGCGGGACGACCGGCTTCTTGGAAAACGACATCGAGGGCATTGACGACTTTGAGCTCGTGTGCTTCCTGGTGGTGAAAAGGCCATGCTAGGACTTCCGGCCACAACCGAGGTGGGAAGGCGCCTGCCCAAAGAGGCCTTCTACCGTCATATGGATGTTGACGCCGCCACGCGTCGCGACCTTACGGGTGGCGTGGCGACGATTGTCGTCGCAAACTCCATCAAGCCGGCAACGACCAATATCGCCGACGGCAAGGCGGTGCACGAGATCCTCGTGCTAAGGATCGACCCCAAAGGCGAGCGGGTACCCGAGCGCGCCGTGCGCCTGGTGAGCAACGCGACGCCCAACAAGGCAGTGATTGTCGATGGCGGGTCCGGCGATATCGTGATCTGCGAGGAGGGACGCTTGCTGGAGGCACGGGACGTTGAGCGTCTTGCCTTGAACGGTTTCGACCTCGACATGGTGTGGGATTCCATGCTTGCCCAAGTCGCACTCGGAGAATTCGATGGTCATAACGTATGGGCGAGAATCGATCGCCGTGAGAAAATAGACGGGCTGCGCGCGGAGGTCTCCGCGCTTGATACCAAGGCCCGTAGAGAACGTCAGATAGCGCGAAAGAACGAGCTGTTTGCGCAGATGAAAAGGAAACAAGCCGAGCTTAGACGGCTTGAGGAGGAGTAGCAGTCATGGATAAGATCAGCCGGGAGACCCCCGACCTCACGCAAGAGAACATCGCCAAGATTGCTGCGCTCTTCCCCGATGTGGTGACTGAGATCAAAGATGCTGACGGCAACGTAATCCTCGCGGTCGATTTCGACGCCCTACGCGATGACCTCTCCGGCGAGGTGGTTGACGGCCCGCGCGAGCGTTATCAGTTCACCTGGCCCGGCAAGCGCGAGGCCAAGCTCGAGGCACGTCGCCCCATAAAAAAGACCATGCGGCCTTGCCCCGAGAAGTCCAAGGACTGGGATACGACTGAGAACCTCTACATCGAGGGCGACAACCTCGAAGCGCTCAAAATCATGCGCGAGACCTACGCCGGCAAAGTGAAGCTAATATATATCGATCCGCCCTACAACACAGGTCATGACTTCGTGTACGACGACGACTTCTCCCAGACGCGCGCGGAATACGACGCCCAGAGTGGCGACTACAACGAGGAGGGTGGCCGCCTTGTAGCCAACCCCGAGTCCAACGGTCGCTTCCATTCCGACTGGTGCTCGATGATGTACCCCAGGCTTATGCTGGCGAGGGACCTGCTGAGCGATGATGGCGCGATCTTCATCTCGATTGATGACAACGAGGAGCAAAATCTGCTTAAGATAGGTAACGAACTGTTCGGCTCGGGCAATTATGTAGGAAAGCTGTATGTGCAGGTCAATCCTCGTGGTAGAAATCTTGACCGTTATATTGCTAAAACAATCGAGCCGGTCCTTATCTGGGTCAAAAACTATACATGTGGAAACTCGCTAAACCTAATCCCCAAAGATTCCAGGATGTTGTCTGAGTACGACCGAAAAGATGACAAGGGCTCATATAGGGCAATTGGTTTAAGAAATCGAAATCAAAGCTTTAATCCGCAAACACGTCCAAACCTCTACTTTCCTTTATGGATATCCCCCGCTGATGGCTCTGTTACCCTTGAGAAAGATGAAGCTCACTCAGTAGAACGTCTCCCGCTTGCCGCAGACGGAACTCCAACTTGTTGGACTTGGTCAAAATCGAAAATTCAATCAGAGAATAACTATTTATTCGGCGAACCGTGTGGTAATGAGTGGCGTGTGTATCGTAAGGATTATCTTGAGGAAGGTTCTGCCGCCTTCACGATGGCAAAGTCACTTCAGGCTGATGCGGAGTTTAACAACGACTATGGAAAGAAGCGAATTAAAGAGCTATTTGGATCGAACGTTATGAGCTTTCCCAAGCCCCCTGCTCTCATGAACCGCATTCTTGAAATCGGCTCTTCAAAAGACTCCTTGGTAATGGACTTCTTTTCTGGTTCAGCAACTATGGCCGATGCCGTCATGTCTTTGAACGCTGCTGACGGTGGCAAGCGTCGGTTCATTATGGTCCAGCTTCCGGAGGTTGTTGATGAAGCAACCGAAGCAGGAAAGGAAGGTTACACCACGATCTGTAACGTCGGCGAGGAGCGCATCCGCCGCGCAGGCGAGAAGATCAGGGCCGAGGTCGATGAGGCCAACAGGCAGCTCGAGCTTGGCGCCGAGCCCAAGCCCGTGCCCGACATCGGCTTCCGCGTGCTGCGCGTGGACGAGTCCTGCTTCAAGGACGAGTACGCCGCGCCGGGGCAGTACGAGCAGGCCGTGCTCGACCTCTTCACCGACAACTCCGCTGAGGACGCCCTGCCGCTTGACCTCCTCTTCCAGGTCCTGCCGGCGTTTCGCATCGAGTACTCCGCGAAGATCGTCGAGCGCGAAATCGGCGGCAAGGCGTGCTTCGACGTCAACGGCGGCCAGCTTATCGCCTGTTTTGACGAGGATGTCGATACCGTGGCATTGGAGGCCATCGCCAAGGAGCGCCCGCTCTACGCCGTCTTCCGCGACGCATGCTTCTCCAACGATGCCGCCGTGGCAAACCTCGAGGAGCTCTTCAAAACCTTCAGTCCCGACACCATCCGCAAGGTGATCTAAAACACATCGGGCCGCCGCTGGTTGAGTGGCGGCCCGATGTAATGACGGGTATTAACTCGTTGAATGTAACTTTGAGCTATGACGGCTCAAACAAGACCTAGTCGCTCGTCTCGCTTGCGGGGTCCACAACTTCGAAATCTTCCGGTGGATACAGGTAATCCTCTCCGCTGTCGTCGACAATGCGATACCAGTCCTTTTCTACGGATAGGACTGTGTAGACCTTACCGTTGGTAAGCTCGAGGAATGAAGTTTCGCCCAGGTATTTTACTTTCACGACAACCACCTCTTAATCTTGAATTTGACCTTCGGTTGGCCAGAGGCTTCGAACCAATGAACTTCGGCTTCTCTGCTCTGCCCGTTGTAATCAACGACGCCGATTCCTTTGACGTGTTTCCAATCGCGAGGGCGCCCTCCAATTTGTTGACTCAGGCCTAAAGCAACTTTTGGGTTGAGTTTGTTTCTTACACCTTTGCCGGCAAACACCTCTACATTGCGTATGGTTGTGCCCTCTAGAAATCTAAAGATCCGACCAGTGTGGGGGTCTTTAATGTCGTAGTTTAAGGCTTTAGCGCTTAGGCTGTGACCGATTTGAATGTTGGCCTCGGGAAGCGTCTCGGGTTCAAATCCAGCCAGCGGCAATTTGCCTGATCCCCAGGTTGCGCCAAAGTCTAAGCCACGTCCATATCCCCCACCCATTATGCCGCCTCCGTCTGATGGGCTAGCGCAGTTTGCGTTGGATAGCTTTTAACGTTGACCCCTGCGTCCAATGCGGAATCAAAGATGTCGTCTGGCGCTGTTCCATAGACGATGATGTTTTTGGGGCGGAGACGAGAGACAGACTCGTCGACATATGCCTTGAAGACGGCCCTGTCATCTGCGGTGTTTAATGCGCCGATCGTACCCATGGCTATGGTTGCTTCGGTGGGAATGCCGTCAAAGGCGTATATATAGCTACGCCTGTCAGTTGGCCTTATGTTCGGTATGCATGCTCCGCCACAACGCTCATAGAGGCTTCCGAGCAGCCTTCCCCTAAAGCAATTCCAATATTGCAGGGCAAATGGCATATTTCTATACATGCTGAAGTCCCAGGAAACGATTCCTGGATGTTCGAGGAGCCGATCCATGTATTTAAAGGGGTTGTTCCAGAAAGGGCGGAGCTTGACGTCGTACTCATATGGAACCACCCATGCGGAAGGGTCGTCGCGTTTACGAGATTTTGAATCAGAAAAGCGAACGACTCGTTCGGGTATTTGATCGGTCCCGTTAATTACGGGCATTTCGAAATCTCCGGCGTAGGTTACGCCAGAATAGTATCTGGTACGAAAAGTGTCATAGTTACTTAAGCTGCCCATGGCAACCTCATTTCTATCGATATTCAACTTCTTTTTAGGCTTGTGCTGAATTCGACAGGAATATAGGCATGACGGAAACAATGAAGCCTATACTAAACGCAGCAACGTGAGTCCTTGTCGACTCCAGCTCGGCTGCTTCTGTTGGCGCAGGAGCAGCCGTTTTATCTAAGCACGTCCAATAAGACCGCCTCCTCTCCATACGGCGTTATTAACAAGCCACTGCTCATGGGGCTCCCAGAACGAACTTTCCTTGCGACGGTTATTTGCTTGGTCTATGGCAAAACTGGCGCATTGGCCGCTGACTCCAAAACGTTCTGCAACGGCAGCGTCTTTTGGCAGCGTTAGTATTAATGGATGCGGGGCCAGTAGGTATCCAACAAAATAGTCCGCCTCTTCTTCCTTAAAGGGGCTTTCTTCGCTGTGTCCTAGGAAGATATGAGCTAGTTCGTGGGCACCTGAAAAGCGTGCCCTGTTGTAGTTTGAGCCGCTCACATCGTTGACGGCAAGCGTTGCGGAATTGTATTCGGCGTCGGCAATGGTGAAGGCATCGCTCGATACGGCAAACGCCACATTTCGTATGTGGGAGTCGAGGGAAGAGTAGGGAACGACTTTAACGTCTAGCGCTTCCGCAGCTGCTCCTACGCTTATCGGGTATTTCGCAAGATCGTAATCTTGGAGCATCTCGATAACGGCTCGTTCGATTTCTTTCTGGTGCTGGCGTTCGAGCAATGAATTCCTCCTATTAACGCTTGGCTAAGGCGGCGATTAGTTCGGCCCTTTGTTCCTCGCTGAGGCTGTGCGCATTGCGCGCTATCAGACGAATTGCATCATCGGTCTCTTTTTGATTGTTGTTTCCTGTGATTGCTTCGGGTGCAACATTGAGTACTCTTGCGATGGCGGCAATCGTAATGGGTCGTGGCTCTCGTGCTCCGCTGACGTATCTGCTAATAGCTGCTGGGGTAAGTCCGGTTTTCGCGGCAAGCTCCTTCTGGCTCATTCCCTTTTCTGCCAAAAGTGCGCCCAGCCTCCTTCCAACTAAAGATGCCATACGTGCTCCTCTCACATAGTAGATGGTAACAGTTACCATCTACTGGTAACTCTAGCTGTGTCCATATTAACCTGTCAAGCCTCTTTTTGCTACACAGTCAATTTATACCGGCCAAGATCGGATTAGAATGCCAGATAATGAAGTATTTTGCGCTGGAACTATTCGAGCGATAATGATTGTCACTTTGATGGAAACAGCAACGGAGTGCTCTGATGCAGTTCAAGTTTAAAATCCAGCCTTACCAGACCGAGGCTGCTCGCGCGGTGACCGACGTCTTTGCCGGTCAGCCCAATTCTGGCGCCTCGCTCTATCTGCGCGATCTCGGTCGCGTGGTGGGCGGTGACGGCACTGAAGCGCTGCCGGGTTTTGAGACACAGGTTCAGGCATTCGAGGGCTATGCGAATGCCCCGATTGCCCTTGGCTCCGCTACGCTGCTCGAGAACATTCACAAGGTGCAGCGCCGCAATCGCATCGTCGAGTCTTCGTCGCTTGCTGCTGGCCCCGCCCCGGTAAACCTTGACGTGGAGATGGAGACGGGCACGGGCAAGACTTACGTTTACACCAAGACAATGCTCGAGCTCAACCGCCTCTATGGCTGGACCAAGTTCATCGTCGTGGTGCCCTCAGTCGCCATCCGCGAGGGCGTCTACAAATCGCTCAAGAATACCGAGCAGCACTTTTTTGAGCAGTACGGCAAGGCCATCCGCTACTTTGTCTACAACAGCAGCCGTCTGGGCGACATCGACCGCTTCTCGGCAAGTTCCGATATCAACGTCATGGTCATCAACATGCAGGCGTTCAACACGTCCATGAAGGAGGGCGGGCGCTCCAAGGAGGCCCGCATCATGTACTCCGAGCGCGACGAGTTCGCGAGCCGTCGCCCCATCGACGTAATCGCCGCCAACAACCCCATCGTCATCCTGGACGAGCCGCAGAAGATGGGCGGCAGGGCCACCCAGGCGGGCATCGCCCGCTTCCGCCCCATCGCGTGCCTCAACTATTCGGCGACGCATCGCGACCGCCACGACGCCGTCTATGTGCTGGACGCGCTCGACGCATTCAACCAGCGCCTGGTCAAGCGCATCGAGGTCAAGGGTTTCGAGCTCAAGAACATGCGCGGTACCGACGGTTACCTATACCTTCAGGACATCAAGATCTCCAAGAACAAGCCGCCCCAGGCGGTTATCGAGTTCAAGAGGCTCAACGCTTCGGGCTCTATCTCCAAGCGTGCACAGGGTTTTTATGAGCAGGACGACATCTATCCCGCGTCCGGCGAGCTCGAGGCGTACCGCGACGGGTTCACCGTGTCCGAGATCGTCCCGGACAGTGATGCCCAGCTGGGCTACGTCAAGTTCCTCAACGGCATCGAGCTTTGCCGCGGCGACGTCTACGGCGACTCCTCCGATCGCGATATGCGCCGCGTTCAGATCCGCGAGACCATCAAGAGCCACCTGGAGAAGGAAGAAGCGCTGTTCGCGCGCGGCATCAAGTGCCTGTCGCTCTTCTTTATCGATGAGGTTGCCAAGTATCGTGTGTACGATGACGACGGCGAGGAGGGCCTGGGGGAGTACGGCCGTATCTTTGAGGAGGAATATGCGCGCGCCATCGAGGAGTATAGCCGTGGGCAGCAGAATCTCGATACCTCGCTCGATGCGGGCCTTGGTGAGGTACGTCGCCGCTACCTGGAATGGCTGTGCGGCATCGACGTCCATGCGACGCACAAGGGATACTTCTCCATCGACAAGAAAGGACATTCGGTTAACTCTAAGCTCAAGCGCGGCAGCGATGAGTCCGATGACGAGAGTGCCTACGACCTCATCCTCAAGGACAAGGAGCGCCTGCTGTCGTTTGACGAGCCCACGCGCTTCATCTTTAGCCACTCTGCCCTGCGCGAGGGCTGGGATAACCCCAACGTGTTCCAGATCTGCACGCTCAAGCACTCCGATTCCGAGACCGGCAAGCGCCAGGAGGTGGGCCGCGGCTTGCGCCTGTGCGTGAACCGGGACGGCGAGCGCCAGGACCTGGAGGCACTGGGCGAGCAGGAGGTGCAGCGCGTCAACACGCTCACCGTCATCGCAAGCGAGAGCTACAGCGATTTCACGAAGGCGCTGCAGGAGGACACGAAGAGCGCACTTCGCGAGCGTCCCAAGGCGGTCACGGAGGAGTTTCTCAAGGGCTTTGTCGTCCAGGCGGACGAGGAAAAGACCTATGCGCTCACGCAGGAAGATGCACACGATGTCTATTTCGCGCTCGTGCAGCACGGTCTCATCGATCGCGAGGGCGTGCCTACGCAGAAGTTCAAGGAATCGGGCCTCACGTCCGTTACCGACGACGACCTGCCCGAGCATCTCTATGCCTATCGCAAGGATATCGAAGCGCTGGTGAAGAGCGTCTACGACGAGCATACGCTCGACGACTACATCCGCAACGGCAACGAGCCCAAGGTTCGCGAAAACCCGCTCAACGCCAACTTCGCGCGCGCCGAGTTCCAGGAACTTTGGAACAAGATTAACTCCAAGCACTCTTACACCGTCGATTTCGACGACGACGAACTTCGGGCTAAGGCGATCGACCGTATTAACCGCGAGCTGTTTGTTGCAAAGGCGTCTTACGTCATGACGACCGCCGCGCAGCGTTCGACCCAGACGCGGGAGAACCTTGAACGCGGCGAGTCGTTCGGCGATGCCACGAGGCGCGACTACGAGGTGGGCGAGGATGTCTCGGGCGTTACGTACGACCTGCTGGGCGAAGTCGCAACCGCGGCACGCATCACGCGCAGGAGCGCGGCGGCGATCCTCAAGGGCATAGCCCCCGTCAAGTTCCGTATGTTCCGTGATAACCCCGAGGAGTTTATCGCCAAGGTCTCCCGTTGCATCCTGGCCGAGAAGGCGACGATGGTGGTGGACCACATCACGTACCATAAGCTCGACGAGCGGTATGATTCCACCATCTTTGCTGAGCGCATGCCCGAGAACGTCGGCCGGGCGCTGGAGACGAGCCGCTGCATCCAGGACTACGTGTTCTGGGATTCCGAGGGCGAGCGCGATTTCGCACGGGATCTCGATTCCGCTGAGGGCAAGGTCGCGGTCTACGCCAAGCTGCCGAGGTCCTTTAAGATCCCGACGCCGGTGGGCAACTATGCGCCCGACTGGGCTATCGCCTTCGAAAAGGGGAGCGTGCGCCACGTGTTCTTCGTTGCGGAGACCAAGGGCAGTATGGACAGTCTCACGCTGCGCGATATCGAGCGCGGCAAAATCGCCTGTGCCCGTAAGCTCTTCAACGAATTCTCGGACGAGGATGTGCGCTATGACGTGGTGCACAGCTACGAGGATTTGCTGGCAGTGATTCAGGGAACGGAGTAATCCCTGATTCCTGTTGCCTTCCGATTGGGGCGTTGAGATGCCGACAGTTATCGATATCGATCAATTTCCGACGATGGGAGAACGACGTTACGCGGTGGCGTGGCTGGATTCTCCGATGCCTCATTATGGAAAGCTCGTCTTGGTGGGCAATTACGTTCTCGAGACTGAGCTCTTCCATATTCGATTTTCTGATCCGGATGACATCTTGAAGCGTCCCTTTATCGGTCTTGGCTGGGATAAGGTTAATATTCCGCTTGATGAGCTTTTTGCCGAGGATGTTATTCCTGTTCCCATTACGAGGCCGAGCGGGCGACGTGACATTTCGAGCCTTTCCGGCATGCTCGAGCCTCAGGTCGAAAGTATTCTCGGTAGAGGGCGATACGAGGATGACGATGGAGAGTGGCATGAAACGTATTCTCAGATTATCTGCTCGATGACTCCGGCCCGGGCAAAAATCTGGGAGGCAGAATCTGAGATGCGGCTAAATACGCGTTTCGGTTACCGTCTCAGCAAGGAGGATTTCGAGGCCATTTTCGAGATTCGAGGGTTGGAGCCAAATGAATGGACTGGTCGGTTCGTTGAAGATCTGCTGTCGGTCAAATCAAAATGGCGCCGTTGGTGAATCTTATTGCTCAATTATCTGGTGGCTTGCATTGCGGTTTGGGAGTCGTCGATTCATGACTCGAGGTTCTGCATGTCCAAGGCACGCACGTTTCTATTTATGTCGATATGTAAGCGGGTTTGACTTCCACCAGGCTTCGAGTTTGTCTCGATTGGTAACACGAAGAGGCGGAAAACCGTTCTAGCTGTTACAGAATGAGACGTAAGCCGGGATCGCCGCGTAGTATCTCGATCTGTAACAGATAGGAGAGGAATGACCCTCTTACTGTTACAGATTGAGATGAAAACGGTGAGGCCCCTGGTCTACTTGATCGCACCGGGGAAGCCCCGATCTCGACCAATATATAGGTGCAAATGAGTCGTTATCGAAGTAATATTCTACAGGCTCACTCCACTACGCGAAAGTGTTACCTCGGGAAATGTCACCGCTATATGCAAATTCACCGTCCTTCATATCCAAACTCAGCAAAACCGCAGGTCAAAAGCATATAGATACGCCCGGCACCGTGTATCTAGAGGTTTTCGTTGACAGCCCCCAAGGTGGCATCGTATTATCTTCTTCGTTCGCGGGGGCGGCGGTTCAAAAGACCAAAGAACCTGCGGATACTTGAACGATTGGGAGTTTGCCCGAGTGGTTAATGGGGACGGGC
>OLRE01002555.1_pt1 | contig 14650 bp, 14 predicted proteins | sample 1672461 | NCBI WGS metagenome assembly OLRE01 (sample SAMEA3136688, study PRJEB25190) | human gut metagenome | biome: human gut; feature: human-associated habitat; material: faeces | place: Austria | collected 2013
GCCTGACCAGCCTGTGCTACGATCTCAGCCTCAAGCTCATGGAACTTGGCATTCAATACATTGTGCGGAATCCCTTCTCTCTTCAGCATACGGCTGATGAGCTCAGAAGTCTCAATGGTAATAGTACCAACCAGTACAGGCTGCTGCTTCTCATGAGCTTCCTTTACAGACTGGACAACTGCATTGAATTTCTCTTTCTTTGTCATATATACGGCATCGTCTAAATCCTTACGCTGAACCGGCTTATTGGTCGGGATCTCAACAACGTCCATAGCATAGATATCACGGAACTCTTTCTCCTCAGTAAGGGCAGTACCGGTCATACCGCCTTTCTTATCGTATTTGTTAAAGAAGTTCTGGAAGGTGATGGTTGCAAGGGTTTTGCTCTCGCGTTTTACCTTAACATGCTCTTTTGCCTCGATTGCCTGGTGGAGACCATCCGAATAACGACGGCCCGGCATGATACGTCCGGTAAACTCATCAACAATCATAACCTCGTCATCTTTTACAACGTAATCCTGGTCACGGTGCATCAGATTATGAGCACGAAGTGCAAGGATGATATTGTGCTGGATCTCAAGGTTCTCCGGATCTGCAAGATTCTCAATACTGAAGAATTTCTCAACCTTCTTCACACCCTGCTCGGTAAGGTTGACAATCTTATCCTTCTCATTTACAACAAAGTCACCGGTCTCGATAACTTCCTCACCCATGATAGCTGCCATCTTGGTCATCTCATGGCTGGCTTCTCCACGCTCCAGCTGCTGTGCAAGGATATCGCAAACCTCATACAGCTTGGTGGACTTGCCGCTCTGACCGGAAATGATCAGAGGAGTACGAGCCTCATCGATTAAAATGGAGTCAACCTCGTCGATGATACAGTAGTGAAGGTCACGCTGTACCAGCTGCTCCTTGTAGATAACCATGTTATCACGAAGATAGTCAAATCCAAGTTCGTTATTTGTAACATAAGTAATATCACAGTTATATGCCTCGCGGCGTTCTTCCGGCTTCATGTCGTTCAGAACTACGCCTACAGTCAGCCCAAGGAATCTGTGAACCTGTCCCATCTCGTCGGCATCACGTTTCGCCAGGTAATCATTGACTGTGACAACGTGAACACCTTTGCCCTCCAGGGCATTCAGATAGGAAGGCAATGTAGCTACAAGGGTCTTACCTTCACCAGTTTTCATCTCGGCGATACGGCCCTGATGAAGTACGATTCCACCGATGAGCTGTACTTCGAAATGCTCCATTCCAAGTACTCGCTTGGCAGCCTCACGGACGGTAGCAAATGCCTCTGGTAAAAGATCATCCAGGGTAGCTCCCTCTTCCAGGCGTTTCTTAAACTCTCTTGTCTTACCACGAAGTTCTTCGTCGGTTAATTTCTGCATTTCGGGACGCAGATCCTCGATTTTCTTAACGAGAGGCATGATACGCTTAACCTCTCGCTGGCTGCGGGTTCCGAAAACTTTTGAAAACATGTTCATTTAGCTTTTATACTCCTGTCTATCTTTTTAGATGCTATATTGTGTAATATAACTGATTTCATTTCATTTAAAATTATTTATTTTGTTTAACATACCAGTCTATTTTAACACTTTTTGTCATGGAAAACAATAAATATTTGATGAACAAAATATGTCTCCCATATGATATATTAAAGTAAAATGAATTTATACCCCAAATCAGCCTCAAATTATTTTATGTTTTAGGAGAATTTTTATATGATTTATCTTTTTCAGGAACTGGACTTAATTTCAAACGAATTGCTTCACCAGATGATTTTCTCATTGCCTGTTGCACGCAGGGAATATGTTCAGCATTTTAAATTGCCGGAAGACCAGAAGCGTTCTGCCCTGGCCTGGCTGCTTTTGCGTTATGGACTTAAACAGGAATATGGTTTCCGGGAAATCCCGGATTTCCAGAAAACCTCTTCTGGGAAACCATTTTTCCGTGGGGAAAATATGCCGTTTTTTAATCTCAGCCACAGCGGAAATTTCGTAGGCTGTGCCTTGCATGACAGGGAAATTGGTCTGGATATCCAGAAGCTCACCGAGCCCCGGGAATCTCTTATCCGAAGAGTCTGCACTCAGGAGGAGCTTATTTTCCTAAAGTCCCCCCAGGATTTCTGCCGGATCTGGGCTATGAAGGAAAGCGCCGTCAAACTTACCGGAGAAGGGATCACCGGAAATTTCCGGGAGATTCTCACTCTGCATCCGGATATGCACACCCATACCATCCCATTAGAAAATGGAACCGGATTTCTGGCCTACAGTATTTATGACGAAAGCAAGCTCCCTGTCCGCGTACTATCCGCCAGGGAGCTTGCTGAAGAATTACTTTAAAATTCAAATTTTTATCACTTTTTCATCAGGGAACGGATCATCCAGAAATCTGGTCACAGGATACTGATCCGTTTCTGCCAGATGAAGCTGCAGCAGTGCCAAACCAATTCCAGCTGCTCCGTCAAAGCAAAAAAACAAGGGCATGTGAAAAAACTTTCGTTTTTTCACATGCCCTTCCTATTCACCTGTTTTATTTTTCAAACAGATATATCTCTATTAATCCTCCGGCTCAATCAGTCCGTAGGTATTCCCCTTACGCTTGTAAACTACATTCACCTGATCAGTCTCTGCATTGCAGAATACGAAGAAATTATGTCCAAGAAGTTCCATCTGGACACATGCATCTTCTGGATACATAGGCTTGATATCGAATTTCTTGGTACGAATGATCTTAACCTCTTCGTCCTCTTCATAATCCTTGTCCAGATATGCTTTCTGGAAGTTGGCAGCTGACTGCTGCTTATCTACGATCTTGTTCTTGTATTTCCTGAGCTGACGTTCAATTACTTCCTCTACAAGGTCGATTGATACATACATATCGTTGCTGACCTGCTCGGAACGGATGATGTTGCCCTTAACCGGGATCGTCACCTCGATTTTCTGTCTTTCTTTTTCTACACTAAGAGTTACGACAACTTCAGTGTCAGGAGTGAAATACCTTTCCAGTTTACCGAGCTTATCCTCTACTGCTGTACGAAGCCCGTCTGTCACTGTGATGTTCTTTCCGCTGATAATGAATTTCATGCTTCCATCCCCTTTGCTGTTTGATGGCTATATTATAACACATTAATTCAGAAATTAACATCATTTTCTGAAAAAATTACGAATTTTTTCACAAACTTGCCGGATACTTTTCCAAAAGCAGCGAAATTTTCACTCACTTGTAATTTTCCCACTCTATTTTATGTCAGGTTTGACATAGTCAAAACTGTAGGATTAAAGTTCTCCAATCAAATTTGTAAAGGGTATGGTTCCACCGAACAGATCCAGTGCGCTTCCCACTGTTACATCCACTTTTCCCCTGGCCGCCTGCTTCAGAATCTGGATGTCTTCCATGCTGCCAACGCCGCCTGCGTAGGTTACTGGATGTCCCTTATATTCGCCCAGCAGCTTTGCTAGGGGAACTTCTACGCCTTTGGCTTTGCCTTCCACATCTACTGCGTGGATGAGAAATTCATCGCAGTATCCGCCCAGTTTTTCCATCAGGTCCAAGGTTACCTGTTCTTCTGTAAATTTCTGCCAGCGGTCTGTGACCACGTAGTAGGCATTCCCTTTTTTCCGGCAGCTGAGATCCAGGACCAGGTGCTCTTTGCCTACTGCCTGTACCATTTTCTCCAGGTTTTCCCAGGAGATGTGACCGTCGCGGAAAACATAGGAGGTGACGATCACATGGCTGGCGCCTGCATTTAAGTATTCTGCGGCATTGTCCGGGGTTACGCCGCCTCCAAGCTGCAGGCCGCCGGGATATGCGCCAAGTGCAAGAAAGGCCTGCTTTCTGGTTGCTTCAAAGTATTCGGAATCTGCGCGGTTCAGAAGTATGATGTGGCCGCCTTTCAGGTCTTTTTCTTTATATAAAGATGCATAAAAGGCTCCGTCCTGCTGGGAAACAAAGTTCTCCTGTGCCTGGTTTCCTGTATCCCGAAGGCTTCCACCTATGATCTGCTTTACTTTTCCGTTATGTATATCGATACATGGTCGAAATCTCATGATCTTCCTCCTTGTCATTGGATGTCAAACCTATTATTTACTTGAATCTTCTGTTAATAATAGCATTCAACTAATTCTTATGCAAATATTAATTGATCTGCATATAAATAAAGCGCTGAACAAAGCTTTTATCTGCTTCATCCAGCGCTATCTCTTACTCCTTATCTTCCGTCTGCGGCATTGCCTGCCGCATCACCAACATCTTCCACGGCATTTCCTACACCTTCCCCGATGTCCCGGACGCCGTCTGCCACACCGTTTCCTAAGTCTTCCACGCCCTCGCCAATGGCGCCGGAAACGGAATTGTTGTTCTCGGTTACATTGTTACCAGGAACTGCAGTGCCGTCATTTGCTGTGTTTGCATCATCCGGTACTGCTGTATCGCCAGCCATGTTACCGTCTGTTCCGTTGTTTCCATCATCGTTTCCATTATTGTCCGCGTCATCTGTCAGGTTGTCCTCTGCGGCTCCATCTCCTACGTTATCTATACCGTCATTTGCGGTGTTTGGAACCTCGTCCGCCGCGTTGTTGTTATTGCCGCAGGCGGTAAGCATACATAATGTAAATACCAGCAAAGCACTTATGAGCATACGTTTTGTTTTTTTCATCTCATCTGTCTCCTTTTCTTAAGAATATTTTCAGCTGAAAATACTGCTGCTTTGTATTCCTAATATGTACAGATGAGCAAAAACTATTCTGGCATAATTTTCCATTTATATGCTGCCGATCTACCTCAGGCAGGCATGAAACATCTTACAGCAGCAAAGCCTCCATCACCGCATAATAACATTCCACACCCCCGAAAAGCTGAGTCAGCTCCACATACTCATCCACCGTATGAGCCAGGTCTTCCCTGGAAGGGCCAAGTCCGATGGTGGGAATTCCTTTTTCGCCTGCATAGTGGCTGCCGTTGGTGCAAAAGCTATACTGGGTAAGTTCCGGATCGTAGCCTGCCTCCCGGACTTTTCCAAGAATTTTCTGAATATAGTCTTCTTTTGGATCATAGTACCAGCCCGGGAAAAAGCGCTCACCCTGAATTTCCGCGTCCGTATAGCATTTCTCTTTTCCAACAGAAAAGGAAGCCTTTGCCGAAAACTGAGGATCTTCTTTTTCCAGCCTTGCAATCAGTTCCTTAACAGGAGCCAGGACGCTTTCTTTCGTCTCACCGGTGAGAAGCCGGCGGTCCAGGGTGGCACGGCAGTACTCCGGCACCACCGAAGCTCCTGGATATGGGGAAGAAATAATATCCGTCACTTCCATGATTCCTTTTCCAAGCTGCTCATGGACAGGTGGTTGAAGCTTGTCTAATTCACTGATCAGCCTGCACATTTTCTTCACCGCATTCACGCCCTTTTCCGGGTTTGCGGAATGAGCTGCTTTTCCAAAGGTTTCCAGAAGGATTTCTGCCCTTCCCCGCTGTCCGGTCTTAATGTTCAGCCCTGATGCTTCACCGATCACAACATAGTCTGGATTCACCAGTTCACTGATACTTCTGGCCGCTACGCCCTCGAAGCATTCCTCGTGAACCACACCTGCTGTATGGATTTCCCCGGCAAAATTCTTTCCGTGGTCTTCCAGGAAATATGCTGCTGCGCAGAAAAATGCCGCCACAGCCCCTTTCATATCAGAGGTTCCTCTTCCATATAATTTGCCGTCCTCTACCACTGGCACGAAAGGATCATGGCTTTCCTTCCTTTTCAATTTCCAGAGCGTCTCTGGAGTACTCCGCTTTTTGAATTTCGGTACTGATCTTTCTCCACTGCAATCTCCCCGCCAACCAGTACGTAATCAAATCCGGTGCAGTACTGATCCGGGTTCTGGAAATCTGCGTGAATCTGAAGCTTGTCCAGATGAAATACGTTTATATCTGCTGGCATTCCTTTTTGGAGTATCCCACGGTTCAGGCCCAGAACGGCGGCTGGTTTTGCTGTCATTTTATACACGGCTTCTTCTATGGAAAAAACATTCCGGTCTCTTACATAATCGGTTAGAAGCTTCGGAAAAGCGCCGTAAACTCTTGGATGATATTTTCCGCCAGCCGGATATATGGCATCGGAGATCAGGTTTGCGCGGCTGTCCTTCAGAAAATAAAGCATATCCTCCTCGGAGGCGATGGTATCCAGCATGGTAACCTGACAGCGCTCCGCAAGAAGAATGTCGTAAAGGGTATCATAAGGATCTTTTCCCAGCTGCTTCGCAATAGCCGAAATGGACTGGCCTGCATAGCTTCCAAACTGCTGCGTATGCAAGGTACTGGCATAAATCCGCTCAAAGCCAGCCAGTTCCACAATGTTTTCAAAAATATCCGAGGGCTGCTGCAGTACTTTGGTAATTTCCTTCCGGCATGCCGGGTCTGCCAGTCTCGCACAGATGGCGTCTGTGCCGCCCTCCTGAAACTGCGGAGGAAGCAGATGTACCAGCTGGGTGGAACCTGTCAGATAGGGATACAGATCAAAATCCACTTTCACGCCCCGCTCTGCCGCCTGATCAAACAGCTGCAGGATCTTCACAGGCGTATCGCCCCAGTTTTTCTGTCCGATGCATTTCAGATGGCTTACATGCAGCGGAATCTGAAGTTCCTCCGCTACTGAAATCACCTCCTGCAAAGCCAGAAGGATTCCGTCCCCTTCGTTGCGCACATGGGTGGTAATGGGAATTCCAGTTCCTTTCAACGGCTGCAGTGCCTGCGCAAGCCCATCCCTGTCATATTCAAATTCCGGTGCATAGGCGACTCCAAGGCTGACTCCAAGAGCGCCGGCTGCAAGGGATTCCTCCAATGCATTCCAAACCTGGTGCATTTCCTCATCAGACAGCTTTCCGGGGGCATAGCCCTTTACTCCGGCACGAATGGTTCCGTTTCCGGCAAGCATTCCAGTGTTGACGCTGCGTTTCTCTTTGGAAAGAGCAGCCAGGTAGGATGACATGGTTGACATAACGTCTGCCTGTCCCTGCCGAACTTCTCCCGTAACGCTGCTCAAAAAACCTGCAATCTCTTCTCTAAACTTCTCCCCGACTGGCGCCACAGACAGTCCGCAGTTTCCATTTACCACAGTGGTAAGCCCCTGCCTGTTCAAAAGCTCATCATCACCATTTCCAAAAGCCTGCCAGTCGCCGTGCCTGTGAATGTCAATAAAGCCGGGGGTTACATACCCACCGGCCGCATCCAGGACACATTTTCCGGAGAAGTCAGAGGGGACTTCAATGTGCTCCCCCACTTCCTCAATTTTACCATTTTTTACTGCCAGATCGCCGTAAAAAGGCTTTTCATTCTTTCCATTTACGATCCAGCCGTTTTTGATTATGTAGTCCATCCTGAATTATCTTTCCTCAACTTTCCTGATAAACTGACGAATACGCTCATTCTTTGGATGTTCAAAAAATTCTTCCGGAGACGCATCCTCCACGATCACGCCATCTTCCATAAACAAAATCCTGTCTGCAACCTCCCGGGCAAAATTCATCTCATGGGTTACAATTACCATGGAAACGCCCTCTGCTGCTACCTTACGGATGACGTTTAATACCTCTCCAACCAGTTCCGGATCCAGTGCACTTGTAGGCTCATCGAAAAGGATCACTTCCGGATCCATGGCCATAGCTCTGGCAATTGCAACCCTCTGCTGCTGTCCGCCGGAAAGGTTCTTCGCCATGGCATCCTCCCTGCCTTCCAGGCCAACCATTTTCAGAAGCTCCTTGGCCCGGGTGACAGCCTCCTGCTTTGGAACCTTTTTCACATGGACAGGTGCCTCGATCACATTCTGCAGAACACTCATATGGGTAAACACATTAAATCTCTGGAACACCATTCCAATATGCTGTCTCAGCTGGTGAAGCGCCTGGCCGGAGTCCACTGATTTTCCCATGTAATCAATCTCACCGGAATCATAGGTTTCCAGCTGGTTGATGCAGCGGAGAATGGTGGATTTGCCGGAACCGCTGGGTCCCAGAATTGCGATCTTTTCCCCTTTGTGGATGTCGAAGCTGATTCCTTTAAGTACTTCCAGATCTCCGAAGCACTTGCTGATATTTTTTACGCTTAAAATTACGTCCTCTGCCATTTATGCCATCCTCCTTTCCAGAACTCCTGCAAGCTGGGTAAATATAGTTGTCAGGATCAGGTACAATACCGCAACCGCTATGTACGGCTCAAAATAATGGAAAGAATTGTAGGCGATCAGAGTTCCCTCCCTGGTAAGCTCTGTCAGTGTTATGGCTGATAAAATGGAGGTATTCTTAATGGTTGCAATAAACTGGTTCACCAAAGGCAGAATACAGATCTTGGTTGCCTGGGGTGCCACGATCCGGAGCATCTCCAGATGCCAGGGCATTCCCAGAGCCTTGGCTGCTTCTCTTTGTCCAGGGTCAATAGCATGGATACCGGAGCGAACGATTTCCGCAATGTATGCGCCTGTATTTAATGACATGGAGAGCACGCCTGCTGTCATGGCGCTGAATGTGACTCCCAGGTTGGGCAGTCCGAAATAAATCAGGAATGCCTGTATCATAAGAGGAGTTCCTCTCCAGATCCAGATATAAAGCTGTGCGATCCTTGCCACGATCTTCACGCGGCTGTCGCGCATCAGCGCCAGCACTACGCCAAGAGCCGTACCAAATATAAGCGTCAGAATCGATATTTCCATCGTCACTGCACATCCATGAAGCAGTGATGACATTTTGTCAAATACAAGTGACCATTTCAATGTTACCATACTATTTACCCTGTGACCAGTAAAGATAGCCGGTTTATCCTTTCTTTCTTACTTTTTTGTTACTGCTCACAGTAACACGTTTTTCTGCCTTGTTCTTATCTTATTCTGCAGTATCCTCTGCTGCGGAAGCGGCTTCCTCTCCATCTCCGGAAGCATCGATCCATTTTGTCCACAGTGCATCGTAAGTGCCGTCTGCATAGTAGTCGTCAATGCACTCGTTGATAAATGCAAGCAGGTCATCTTTTCCTTTCTGTACTGCAATTGCATTCTCTGCATGTGTGAATGGATCACATACGATCTTGGTTCCCTCATATTCCTGGGAAAGGATCTTCTGATTCAGAAGGTCATTGACTACAACATCCACACGGCCTGCAAGAAGATCGGAAACGCATCCAACGGTATCTTTATACTGAACGATTTCATAAGAAACATCCGGGTTTTCATCCAGGAAGCTCTGTGCCACATTGTAGGAGGTTGCACCTTCCTTTACTGCTACCTTCAGGCCATCACAGTCAGCCAGGCTCTTGATGGTGTCTGCATATTCGGAATCTTCTTTTACCGCAAGGATCATACCGCTGTCGCAATAGGATTTGGACATGTCCACGACCTCGCAGCGCTCATCTGTTTTATACATGGCTGCGATGGAAAAATCATATTCTCCGTTTGCTACTGTGATCACGCCTTTTTCCTTGATTGCTTTAATGTTGTCTCCTTTTTCCCAGTCTACTGCTGCAGTGTCATCTGTACTCTCTGCATATACCGGAGTAAAAGCGGTCATGATCATAGATGCTGCTGTAAGAAGTGCCATTGCTTTTGCTGTTTTTCTCATAATGATTTCTCCTCTCTGACTCTCGCCGGTACAGATAGCCTGCGCAGAAAATACTATCTTATCTTCCAGCTGATGATACGCAAAAAGGCCGCCTGACGGCAGCCCTTTCTGCAAATAAAAAACGGAGCAAACCACTTAGTAGTTTGCTCCGTTGCAACTTGTTATGGTGGAATTATAGCAAACAGATTCCTGTCTGTAAATCCATAAATTCAACAATTTTTTTGTATGACTTTTACTTTTTTTGTATATCTTAGCCAGCGATCACATCGCTCATATCGTATCTTCCGGCTGGTTTTCCGGCAAGATATTTGGCTGCTTCTACAGCGCCTTTGCCAAATATTGCCTTGGAATATGCGGTATGCTTGAACTCGATTACTTCGTCCTGGCCGGCAAAAATTACCTCATGCTCTCCAACGATAGAGCCGCCGCGCACTGCAGAAATACCGATTTCCTTAGCATCGCGCTTCTCTCTTCTCTGGCTGCGGTTATATACATAATGATACTGATTGTCCATTGCCTCATTCAGGCTGTCTGCAAGGGCAAGGGCAGTTCCGCTTGGGGCATCCACCTTCAGGTTGTGATGCTTCTCCACGATCTCCATGTCAAAGCCGGCTGTTGCCAGAACTTTGGCAGCATCCTGAACCAGCTTCAGAAGAGTGTTGATTCCAAGGGACATGTTGGCAGATTTGAGAACTGCGATCTTCTTCGCACTCTCTTCTACTCTGGCAAGCTGCTCCTCGCTTAAACCTGTGGTGCAAAGAACAACCGGCATATTTCTTTTCTCACAATAATCCATCAGCTTGTCAAAAGCCTTGGGTGAGGAAAAATCGATGACAGCATCTGCCTCTACCTGGCACTCATCAATATTTGTGAATACCGGATAGCTGTTTTTCCCCTGATCTGCAATGTCAATTCCTGCTACGATCTGGGCATTGGGATCCTTCTCAACGATTTCGGAGATAACCTGTCCCATGTGACCATTGCATCCGTGCATAATAATTTTAACCATTGTAATTACTTCCTCTCTTATGCAAGCTTAATTCCGTAATCTGTAAGAGCCTTCTTCAGTCTCTCCTCATTCTCTGTCTCCATCTCGCAAAGAGGCATACGGGTCGGTCCGACCTTCCATCCCATCAGGTTCAGGGCAGTCTTAACCGGAATCGGGTTTACCTCGCAGAACAATGCGTTGATCAGCGGAACAGCATCCAGCTGAAGCTTGGCAGCACCTGCAAGATCACCTTCCATAAATTTCATAACCATGTCATGGGTGTTCTTCGGAGCAACGTTGGATAATACGGAGATTACACCAAGTCCGCCAAGAGAAAGGATCGGAAGTACCTGATCATCATTTCCGGAATAAAGCTCAAGGCATCCGTCAGCCATGGACATCATCTTGGCGATCTGGGAAAGATCTCCGCTTGCAGCCTTGATTCCTACAATGTTCTTCACATTCTTGGCAAGTGTGACTGCTGTGGCAGGCTGGATATTGCAGCCTGTACGGCTTGGTACGTTATACATAATGATCGGAGTATCCGGCACGGAATTCGCAATCTCTGTGTAGTGACGGATCAGTCCCTTCTGGCTTGCCTTGTTGTAATATGGAGTTACGATCAGAAGAGCGTCAGCTCCGTAAGAAGCAGCTTCCTGAGACATCATAATTGCAGTCTCTGTACAATTGGAGCCTGTACCTGCGATTACAGGAACTCTTCCGGCTACCTTGTCAATTGCGAATTTGATCGTCTGAAGATGCTCTCCATGTGTCAGGGTAGAAGACTCGCCTGTGGTACCGCAGATAATGATCGCATCTGTACTGTTGGCAATCTGGTACTCCAGAAGTTCTTCCAGTTTCTCATAATTTACTTTTCCATCTTCATGCATGGGGGTTACGATTGCAACGCCTGCGCCTTTGAAAATTGCCATTTTACTTCCTCCTATTCATCCTTGTGTATCGTTTCAGCAGTTTAGAGCATGTTTAAAAAAGGCTCTAGAGCGTGTTTGAAAAATCATTCCCGCAATCTGCACGCCCGGTCAGACCAGCGGCATTTTATCTCTTTCGAGAGTGGTAATGGTAGTCACACGGTCTACATAATCCAAGAGACCTTGGTCTACCCGGTTGCCTGTGAGAATAATATGCATAGATTCGTCCTTCTGCTTCAGAAGCTCGGTAACCATATCCACAGTTGCGATATGCTTATCCAGAAGTCCAAGGATCTCGTCCAATACCAGAAAATCGCATTCCTGGGTTGCAATTACCTTGCGGGCAAAATTTAGTCCATTCAGAATATTGCGTTTCTCTTCTGCCTGCTCTTCCTCATTTAACTGGTCGTAGCAGGTCTCCATCTTCTCGAAGCGGAAGATCTTGATGTCCAGCTGATCCAGTTCTTCCAGGAAATCCAGCTCGCGCCGTTCATTTCCCTTCAGGAACTGAATGATGATCACGCTCTTGCCCTGAGAAGATGCGCGCAGTGCCTGACCAATTGCCAATGTGGTCTTGCCTCTGCCATTTCCGCAATAAACCTCTGCCATTTCTTTTTCCATACTGATTCCTCTTATTGTTGTTAAAAATAATAGTAACTGTTCAGTACCTTTACAGCTACGCGCAAAATGCGCCATTTTTAATATGCTTATATTACCGCAAAACTGCCAGAAATGCAAGCTATGCTTTTTTCATGGCTATGCACTGTCTTTTTGCCGTTACTGTTCACTGGTAACATTCCGCGAGGTGTTTTTTGTGAACAAAGTTCACAGAAAACCCGAGAATTGCAGCGCGAAATCATGCGAATGCATGATTTCTGTGCATCGCGAAGCGTGTTACTGATCACGGAGTGAACAGTAACTTTTTGCCTGGAAATCAGCTGGGTGGAGCCAGTTTTTATACATATTCCAGCTTGCTTACGGAGACCTCGTAGGCGGTTCGCTTCTGGGTCTCGTTTTCCCCAATCCGCTTCATGTATTCCCGGCTCTGGATTCTGCCCCAGATCAGCACATGTCCGCCTACCTCAAAGGCAGATGCGTAGCGGGCATTTCGTCCCCAGCAGATACAGGGTATGTAGTCTGATTTCCCATAGGGGCGGTTTACAGCAAGAAGGAGGTCCGCGATTTCCCTTCCAAGCGGGGTTTTGCGGTAAACCGGAGGCTTGCAGATATATCCGTCCAGAAAAATCTGGTTCACTGGCGTCATCGCCTCTTCTTCCTCAATAAAGCGCAGCTCCCGGGCAAATGCGGAAAGCACCAGGCGGTTATGCTTCTCCTCATGTCTGTTATAGGAACGGAACTGTCCGTGGATTTCCACATACTGTCCCACATAATCCTGTGTAACGTCTACCAGTCGTTCAGATACCATCACAGGGATCCGGTCCTCAGAGTCACTTAGTCTTTTCACAAGAAGCTCCATTGTGTAAAAGCCTTCGCCGTAAACCTGGTGACTGAATGAAAAACCTGTTGTGATCTTTCCTGTGATGGAAACCTGATTGTTTTCAATAATTTTATCTGCCATGATGTAGTTCTCCTTCCTCTTCTCACTTTTTTCTGCAGACTTTCCCGGCATCCCGTTTATATCTGGGATACTTGTCTTACTTGTTGGTCTATAAAATCTATGAGAGGATGCACGCATTTAGAACCAGAAATTTTAAAAAAATTTTTTTAACACCTTGTAATCTGCGAAAAATGTGGTAAACTGGGAATTTGGTTACTGTTCACTTCGTTCACAGCAACCGCTACGCGATGCACAGAAATCATGCAAGCATGATTTCGCGCTGCATTTCTCGGGTTTTCTGTGAACTCTGTTCACAAAAAACACCTCGCGGAACACATCCAACGGACAGTATCTGACTATAGACAATGCACAATAATCACATTATAATTAATTAAGGAAAGAAAGCGACAGAACCTCTTCTGCCGCGATAAAGAAAGGATTTCGATTTTTATGAAGACGAAACGCGAAGATGTACGTAACGTAGCCATCATTGCCCACGTTGACCATGGTAAAACCACTCTGGTAGACCAGCTTCTGAAACAGAGCGGTGTTTTCCGTGCCAATCAGGAGGTTCAGGAACGTGTCATGGACTCCAACGATATTGAGAGAGAGCGTGGTATCACAATTCTCTCCAAGAACACAGCAGTTCATTACAAAGACACAAAGATCAACATTATCGATACCCCAGGACATGCTGACTTCGGCGGCGAGGTTGAGCGTGTACTGAAAATGGTAGACGGCGTTATCCTTCTGGTTGACGCTTTCGAAGGCGCTATGCCTCAGACCAAATTCGTTCTGAAAAAAGCTCTTGAGCTGAATCTGCACGTAATCGTCTGCATTAATAAGATAGATCGTCCAGAAGCAAGGCCAGACGAGGTTGTTGACGAGGTTCTGGAACTTCTTATGGACCTTGGTGCTTCCGATGAGCAGCTCGACTGCCCATTCCTCTATGCATCTGCAAAAACAGGACACGCTGTTCTGGATCTGAAGGATACACCAGAGAACATGGAGCCGCTGTTTGAGGCTATTCTGAAATACATCCCGGCTCCGGAGGGAGACCCGGATGCAGACACACAGGTACTGATCAGTACCATTGATTATAACGAATATGTTGGACGTATCGGCGTTGGTAAGGTTGAGAGCGGCACTATTGCCGTAAACCAGGAGCTTACTCTTCTGAACCACCACGATCCGGACAAAAAACAGAAGGTTAAGATCAGCAAGCTTTATGAGTTTGACGGTCTGAATAAAGTTGAGGTAAAAGAGGCAACTATCGGATCAATTGTTGCAATTTCCGGTATTGCTGAAATTCATATCGGAGATACCCTTTGCGGCGGAGATAACCCGGAGGCAATTCCATTCCAGAAGATTTCTGAGCCGACTATCGCCATGAACTTCCTGGTAAATGACAGCCCGCTTGCAGGACAGGAGGGTAAATACATCACCTCCCGTCATCTCCGTGACAGACTTTACAGAGAGCTGAACACAGATGTCAGCCTTCGTGTAGAAGACACCGAGACAACTGAGTGCTTTAAGGTTTCCGGACGTGGTGAGCTTCATCTTTCCGTTCTTATTGAGAATA
>OLRE01002556.1_pt1 | contig 14650 bp, 13 predicted proteins | sample 1672461 | NCBI WGS metagenome assembly OLRE01 (sample SAMEA3136688, study PRJEB25190) | human gut metagenome | biome: human gut; feature: human-associated habitat; material: faeces | place: Austria | collected 2013
AAGCCCCCAGCAACCCCACCGGCCTGCCCTACACGGATGTGGCCGCCGACAGCTGGTACTATGAAGCGGTGAAGTACGTAACCGACCAGGGCATTATGAACGGGACAACGCCCACCACCTTCTCTCCCATGACCACCACCAGCCGGGCTATGATTGTCACCATGCTCTGGCGGATGGAGGGGAGCCCTGTGGTGAACTACCGCATGGACTTTACCGATGTGAAAGAGGACGCCTACTATGCCGAGGCGGTCCGCTGGGCGGCATCCGAGGGGATTGTGGACGGCTATGAGGACGGAACCTTCGGCCCGGACAAGACGGTGACCCGGGAGCAGATGGCCACCATCCTCTACCGCTATGCCCAGGAGAAGCAGTACGATGTCAGCGGACGCAACGATCTGTCCGCCTTTGCAGACGCCGCCCGAGTCAGCGCCTATGCCAAAGAGGCCATGCAGTGGGCGGTGGATGCCGGCCTGATCAGCGGGATCGGGGACAACCTGGTGCCCCAGAACGGCGCCAACCGCGCCCAGGTGGCAACCATGCTCATGCGCTTTGCGGAAAATGTGAATCAGTAACCCCGTTTCGGACGGAACAAAAACCTCCCTGGAAGGATGCTTCCAGGGAGGTTTTTTTGGTGGGGTACGTTATGGGGTCTTGGCGCTTTTGCCCTCCCGCCGCCAGAGCAAAATCCCTGTGGCATCGGCCAGAAACCAACCGATGGGAATGGCAATCCAGATGCCGTTGACCCCCAGCGCCGGCAGTGCCGACAGGGTGTATGCCAGCAGGACCCGGGTGCCCAGGGAGCAGATGGTGAGGACCACCGACACGGCGGGGCGGTTCACTGCCCGGAAATAGCCGTAGAGGAGGAAAAGAATGCCGATGCCCAGGTAGAACGCGGCCTCAATGCGGAGATAGCCTGTGCCGATGGCGATCACCTCTGCGGCATCCCCGCCCACAAAGGCGGCCATGAGCCGGGGCGCCAACAGGCAGACCAGACCGCCGATGACCAGGCAGAAGAGGACCACCCAGAACACCGCCCAATGGGTGCCGGTGCGGATGCGGTCCCGTTTTTCCGCCCCGTAGTTCTGGGCCACGAAGGTGGAGAAGGCGTTGCCGAAGTCCTGAACCGGCATGTAGGCGATGGTGTCGATCTTCACCGCCACGGCGAAGGCGGCCATGACTGCGGTACCGAAGCTGTTCACCAGGCCCTGGACCATGAGAATGCCAAAGTTCATCACCGACTGCTGCAGACAGGTAAAAAGGGAGAGATTCAGCAGGTTTTTCAAGGCGGCCCGGTCCCAATACCGGTGGCGTTTTTGGACCCGCAGAGCGGGGAAGGCAAACCAGGTGTAGAGAAACAGGCCCAGGCCGGCGACGAACTGGGCGATCACCGTGGCCATGGCGGCCCCCCGAACCCCCATGCCCAAGGGCACCACAAAGAGGATGTCCAGGCCGATGTTCAGAACCACGGAAATCCCCAAAAAGACCAGCGGGGTGGCGGAGTCCCCCACGGAGCGGAGAAGATTGGCAAAAAAATTGTACAGAAAGGTGGCGGCCATGCCGGCGAAGATCCACTGCAGGTATTCCTTTGTCAGACCCAAAATATCCAGTGGGATCTGCAGGAGGACCAGAATCCCGTCCAGGGCCAGATAGACGGTAAGGTTGAGCAGGAGCGTCAGCCCGCCGATGAGCAGAAAGGACTGAAAAATCCCATTTCGCAGCCGGTCGGGGTCCTGGCGGCCGTATTGAATGGAAAAATAGACGCTGCTGCCCATGCACAGCCCCAGGAGAATGGAGGTCAAAAAGGTCATCAAAGTGTAAGAGGACCCCACTGCGGCCAGCGCGCCTTCCCCAATGAAGCGGCCCACCACCCAGGTATCGGCCAGGTTGTACAGTTGCTGCAGGAGGTTGCCCAGGATCAGGGGAAGGGCAAAGCCCAGCAGGCCCCGGGGGATGCTTCCCTGGGTGAGGTCACGTTTGGCAAACATAGCGACGGGAGTTCCTTTCCAATCAGAGTGTTTTTCCAGTGTATCATGCACGGAGAAAATTTGCAAATGGAAGGAGAGGACCGGGGGGAGGAAAGGTTTAACCAACCCCAAACAAAAATTTAGCCCTTTTCGGATCGAAGGGGGAGAGGAGCCGCGCTACAATGGAGAAAACCGGCCCGTGCCGATCCCACCATAGGCGGATCTGTGCCGCGGCGCTCCAAAGGAAGCGGGCCGGGGAAACTTTTTGAGAGGAAAACTACAAGAATGCGGCATCTTTTTGTAGGTTTTCTGGCCGAAGGAGGAAACGGGGAATGGAGCGAGGCATCTCATGGGAGGACCGGATCAAAGGGGCGTATGCCTCCCTGCGGCCGTCGGAACAGAAAGTGGCGTCCTTTTTCCTGGACCACGCCGGGGAGCTGGAGTCCCTGACCATTGGGGAGCTGGCCAGCGCGGCCGGTGTGAGCGAGCCCACGGTGATCCGATGTGTCCGTGGGCTGGGCTACCGGGGATACCGGGCTTTCAAGGGGGCCCTGCGGGGACGGGAGGCCGGAGAGGAGAGCTCCTTTGACCATTTGGGGGGCTTCTCCCTCCGGCCCTGGGATCGGATGGAGGACCTGCCGCTGAAGGCTGTGGGCACCCAGCGGGAGGCCCTGGAGGATGTGCTGAAGTCTGTGTCCCCCGATAGCCTGGAGCAAGCGGCCCGAACCCTGGCCTCGGCCCGGCTGATTGATCTGTACAGTGTGGAGAATTCCTGTGCCCCGGCCAGCGATCTGCTGACCAAACTGACCTATTTGGGGCTCCGGTGCCGCTTCTGCACCGACGCGTATCTCCAGCAGATCAGCGCGGCCCATCTGGGGAAGGGGGATGTGGCGGTGGCCTTTTCCCGCTCGGGCCGGTCTGTGGACACCGTGAAGGCGCTGCGGCTGGCTAAAAAAGCCGGGGCCGCCACCATTGCGGTGACGGGAGAGCGAACCGCCCTGCTGAGCCGGTACGCCGATCTCACCCTCTCTGTGGGCGGGGGAGCCCAAACCGTCTACGGCAACGCCATTTTTTCCCGGGTGGCGGACCTGGCGGTGGTGGATATGCTGTACATGGGCATCATTCTCAGCGACTATGAGCGGTTTTCCCGCAACCTGGACCGCAGCGGGCAGGTGATTGCGGACCGGGGGTATGCGCAAACCTAAGAGAGACAGGGCGTCCTGGTAGAAAACTACAAGGATGCCCTTCTGCATTTGATGGGATTTAACCCGGGCTTCACGGAGGTTTTACCTGGGGTTGGTGGTAAGGGGCGGCGCGGGTTTGCTACACTGTCCCTGGAAAACGAAAGAGAACAGAACAGGCCGGGCATCCCGGTGGGAAAGGAGCCATACCATGTTAGAACTGACCCATATTCAAAAATCCTTTGACGGAGTCACGGTGTTGAAGGATATCTCGATTCAGGTGGAGGAAGGGGAGATCGTCTCCATTCTGGGGCCTTCCGGCTGCGGCAAGACCACCTTGCTGAATTTGATTTTAGGCATTGTGGAGGCGGACGCGGGAACCATTTGCTACAACGGGGAGGATTTGACCCGGGCCGCTATGGAGAAGCGAGGCTTTAACATTGTCTTTCAGGATTATGCCCTGTTCCCCAATCTCAATGTCTACCAAAATATTACCTACGGCCTGAAAAACAAGCCTGGAATCTCCAGCCAGGAAGAGGTGGAGGAGCTGATCCATCTGTTGGGCCTGGGGGAGCATCTGTCCAAGCGGGTGGACCAACTCTCCGGCGGGCAGAAGCAGCGGGTAGCCCTGGCCCGGACCATGGTGATGAAGCCCCGGATTCTCCTGCTGGATGAGCCCTTGTCCGCCCTGGACGGCGTCATCAAAGAGTCCATCAAGGACCGGATCAAGACCATCGCCCGGGAGTTTCATCTGACCACCATCATTGTCACCCATGACCCGGAGGAGGCCCTCACCCTCTCCGACCGGGTGCTGATCATTGACCAGGGCACCATCGCCCAGTATGGCCGCCCGGCGGACATCATTCAGAAGCCGGAAAACGACTTTGTCCGGACCTTTATCCTCAACCAGCTGGAGATCAAGCGCAACAACATTTACGCCCTCTTCGGCGCCGACGCTGCGGGGAGAGCCGGGTAATCTGTGGTCCTATGAAACGAAAGCATTGGGAGCTTACGCTCATTTTCATCCTGCTGGTCGTCCTCTTTGCCACCTTTCTGGCCATTCCGGCTATCCGGCTGCTGGTCAAGTCCTTTTGGGGCGAGACCGGATTGACCACAGAGTTCTATACCTCGGTGCTGACTGCCCCGCAGTTCGGCACAGCACTCAGGAACAGCTTCGCCGTCTCCGCGGCCTCTGCGCTGCTGGCGGTGGGGATCGCCTTTGTGATGGCCTACCTTATCCATTACACCCGGCTGCCCCGGGGGATTCGGCGGGCAATACAGGCGGTGGCGACACTGCCCATGTTCCTTCCCACCATTACCTACGGCTTCGCCATCATCTACTCCTTCGGCAAGCAGGGCCTGATCACCCGCCTGCTGGGCCACCAGATCTTTAACATCTATGGGTTTGGCGGCCTGCTGCTGGGCTATGTGATCTATACGGTGCCTGTGGCTTTCCTGCTGATCCACAACACCATGGGGTATGTTGACAAGAAGACGTTGGTTGTCTCCAAGGCCATGGGGGATGGCCACCTGTCCACCTTCTGGATCGCCATCCTCCGGCCGCTGCTGGGGACGCTGGCAGGGGCGTTTATCCAGTCCTTTTTCCTCTGCTTCACCGACTTCGGCATTCCCGCGTCTGTGGGCGGAAAATATGATGTGGTGGCCACGGTACTCTACAACGAGATGCTGGGCGGCGTACCCGACTTCAACCGGGGCGCCGTGGTGGCCATGGTGATGCTGCTGCCGTCCATTGTCAGTATTCTGCTGCTGCGGTTTCTGGAGCGGTACAACATCCGCTATGACCGCATCAGCGACGCCGACCTCCGCCCCAACCGGGTCAGAGACACGGTGTGGGGGCTGTCGGGAACCGTGCTGTCGGTGGGAATGCTCTCCATCTTCGCGGTGATCTTTGTGGTGCCTCTGGTGCAGAACTGGCCCTACCAGACCCAGTTCACCCTGGCCCACGTCCAGGCGGTTTTTGCAGACAGCGAGCTGCAAACGGTGTACCTCCACTCCCTGGGCATGGCGCTGTGTACGGCCTTCTTTGGAACGCTGCTGGCCTACGGCGCGGCGCTGATCACCGCCCGGAGCACCCTGCCCAAGTGGCGCAAGCAGAGCGTGGATTCCATCGCGCTGGTGACCAATACCATCCCCGGCATGGTGCTGGGCCTGGCCTTCCTGTTCACCTTCACGGGAACCCCCCTGCAGAATACCTTCCCGCTGATGATCCTGTGTAATATTGTCCACTATTTCTCCACCCCCTATCTCATGATGAAAAACTCCCTGTCCAAGATGAACGCGGGGTGGGAGACCACGGCCATGCTCATGGGAGACAGCTGGCCCAAGACCATCCTGCGGGTGGTGACCCCCAATGCGGCCTCCAGTCTCATTGAGGTGTTCAGCTACTATTTCATCAACGCCATGGTTACCATCAGCGCCCTGATTTTCCTGGCCGGTGCCCGGACCATGGTTCTGACCACCAAGATCAAGCAGCTGCAGTATGTCAATGAATACAATGAGGTCTTTGTCCTCTCCCTGCTGATCCTCTTTACCAACCTGCTTGCAAAGGCCATTTTCACTTGGCTTGCAAATAGAAGTGCCCAAACGGGAAAACGAAACAATAAGAAGAGAAAGGAAACGAAACCATCATGCATCTGAAAAAATTACTGGCGCTGGGTCTGTCCCTGACCATGGCTGTGGCCCTGCTGAGCGGCTGCGGCCAGCAAGAGACCGCGGAAGGCGGTGCCCCGTCGGAGCAGGTTATCATTTACTCCAACGCCGACGAAGAGGCGATTACCGCCATGACCAACGCCCTGAACGCCGGCGGCTATGCGGGCCAGTATGTCTTCCAGACCTTTGGCACCTCGGAACTGGGGGGGAAGCTCCTGGCCGAAGGGACCAACCTGGAGGCGGACCTGGTCACCATGAGCACCTTCTATCTCCAGAGTGCCCAGGAGCAGAACACAATGTTTGTCCCCCTGACCTTCCCGGTGAATACCCTGGAGGAGGTCCCGGACTATACCGCGCCCATTACCTCCCAGGAGGGCGCCATTATTGTCAATACAGAGGTTCTGAAGGAAAATAATCTGCCCATGCCCACCTGCCTGAAGGATCTGGCCGATCCTGTCTATGCCGGTTTCCTGGCGGTGACCGATGTGCAGTCCTCCTCTACCGCGTGGCTGCTGATGCAGGCGCTGGTTTCGGAATATGGGGAGGACGGGGCACAGACGGTTCTCCACAACATCTATGCCAACGCAGGGGACCACATTGAGACCTCCGGCTCTGCCCCGCTGAAGCTCTGTGAGGCCGGGGAAATCGCCGTGGGCTTTGGCCTGCGCCACCAGGCGGTGGCGGCCAAGGCAGAGGGCCTGCCCATCGACTATGTGGACCCCACCGAGGGCAACTTCTCCCTGACGGAGTCTGTGGCCATTGTGGACAAAGGGGAGAGCACCAATCCTTTGGCCATGAAGATGGCCCAGTGCATCATCGAAAATGGCCGTGCCGAGCTCCAGGAAAACTATCCCAACCCCCTGTATGAGGGAGAGAGCGCGGACAGCGCCAACAAATCCGCCTACCCCAAGACCTTCCAGGAGCCGCTGACCTTTGAACTGTACGAAAAGCACCAGCAGATCTCTGAGGCTGCCAAGCCCTGAGGGATACGATGCGGAAGAGGGCGCGAAAGGCGCCCTCTTCTAATGAAAAACAGAAACCTTCACAGAATCTAAGGAGAGAAACACACTATGAATTCCTATAAACTGCTTACCCCCGGCCCGCTGACCACCACCGACACCGTGAAGCAGGTGATGCTCTTTGACCACTGCACCTGGGATGACGATTACAAGCAGATCACCCAGACCATCCGCCGCACGCTGCTGGCGTTGGGACACGTGTCCGAGCCGGAGTACACCGCTGTGCTCATGCAGGGCAGCGGAACCTTTGGCGTGGAGTCTGTGCTCACCAGCGTCATCGGACGGGAGGACAAGCTCCTCATTGCGGCCAACGGGGCCTACGGCCTGCGGATGGCGGAGATCTGCCGCCACGCGGGGATTGCGTATACCCTCTATGAGCAGGAGAACCACAAGCGTCCCCAGGCGGACGTGGTGGCAAAGTACCTGGCAGAGGACCCGGCCATCACCCACGTGTCCATGGTCCATGGGGAGACCACCAGCGGCATCCTCAACGATGTGGAGGCTGTGGGCCGGGTGGTAAAGGCCGCCGGCAAGACCTTCCTTGTGGACGCCATGTCCACCTTCGGCGGCGTGGACATCCCGGTGGCTGGCTGGGGCATTGATTTCCTGGTGTCCAGCGCCAACAAGTGCATTCAGGGGGTGCCCGGCTTTTCCTTCATCCTGGCCAACCGGGAGAAGCTGGAGGCCAGTGCCGGCCAGGCCCGGTCCCTGGCGTTGGACCTCTATGACCAGTGGAAGACCATGAACGAGGATGGAAAGTGGCGCTTTACCTCCCCCACCCATGTGGTGCTGGCCTTTGCCCAGGCGCTGGAGGAGCTGAAGGCGGAGGGTGGGGTGCCCGCCCGCCATGCCCGGTATGACCAGAACCAGCGGCTGCTGGCGGAGAACTTCCGCGCCCTGGGCTTTGTGCCCTACCTGGACCCCGCCGTGCAGGGCCCCATCATCACCACCTTCCGGTATCCGGCGGGCGCCCGTTTCACCTTCCAGCAGATGTATGAATACATCAAGGCCCGGGGCTATGTTCTCTATCCCGGCAAGGTGATGGAGGCGGAAACCTTCCGGGTGGGCAACATCGGGGAGATTTATCCAGAGGATATTGCCAGACTCAGCGCCATTCTGGCTGACTTTCTCAAGGAGGTGGCGGCATGAAGCCTCAGCTGGTGATTTTTGACTGGGCGGGGACGACCGTGGATTATGGCTGCTTTGCGCCTGTGAATGCCTTTGCCCTGGCTTTCCAGAAGTTTGGGGTCACCCCGACGGTGGAGGAAATCCGGGCCCCCATGGGGATGCTCAAGCGGGATCACATCCGCACCATGCTGGCCATGCCCGCCATCCGGCGGCAGTGGGAGGAGAAGCAGGGCGCGTTTGATGAAGCGGCGGTGGAAAAAATTTACGGCGTCTTTGAAGACGCGCTCATGGAGAGCCTCTCCCAGTATGCAGCGCCCAAACCCGGCGTGCTGGAAACCGTGGCAGAACTCCGGGCGCGGGGGATGAAGGTTGGCTCCACCACTGGCTATACCGATAAAATGATGGCGGTGGTCACGGCGGAAGCCGCCCGGCAGGGCTATGTCCCGGACGCCTGGTTCAGCCCGGACAGCGTCCAGGGGTTGGGCCGGCCCTATCCCTATATGATCTATGCCAATATGGCAAAGTTCCAGATCGCTTCAGTGGAACAGGTCGTCAAGGTGGGCGACACAGTGGCCGACATTCAGGAGGGCAAGCACGCGGGGGTCCTCTCTCTGGGGGTGCTGGAGGGCAGCAGCGTTATGGGATACACCCAGGCGGAGTATGAGGCCCTGCCCCAGGCAGAGCGCCAAGCAGCGAAGGACCGGGCCCGGGAGATCTTCCTGGCCGCCGGAGCGGATGGGGTGCTGGATACCCTGGATCAGCTGTCCCAGTGGCTGGAGAACGGGCAGGTGTGAAAGCAGGGATTCGGGCCCGCTCTCTTCTGAAACGGGGAACCCGGAGACCGGGAGGGATAGAGGGAAAAGGGGCGCGGCCCTATTGCATTTCCCGGCTTGTTCGCCTAAAATAGGGGTGCCTTGCAAAGCCGGGGGGCTTGGCTGTCCTTCCGGAGAGGCAAGAGGGAACACAGAAAGGCGGCAAGCGATGAAATGGATGATTGCCTCAGACCTTCACGGCTCTGCGTATTACTGCCGGGCGTTACTCCAGGCGTGGGACCGGGAACAGGCCGACCGGCTGATCCTGCTGGGAGACCTTCTGTACCATGGGCCCAGAAATGATCTGCCCAGGGAATACGCGCCCAAAGAAGTTTTGGCCATGCTGAACCAGAGAAAGGAAAGCCTCCTCTGCGTGCGGGGAAACTGTGACAGTGAGGTGGACCAGATGGTGCTGGCGTTTCCCATCCTGGCCGACTATGGGGTGCTGGCCCTGGGGGGGCGGCTGCTCTATCTCACCCACGGGCATGTGTTTCATAAGGACCATCTGCCGCCTCTCCAGGCGGGAGACATCCTGCTGCATGGGCACACCCATATTCCCGGATGGGAGACATTGGAGGAGGGACGGCAGTGCTGGAATCCTGGCTCCGTCGCCCTGCCCAAGGCGGGCAGCCCCCACAGCTATATGATTCTTGAGGGGGCGTGGGTCCAGTGGAAGGACCTGTCCGGCGGGACCTACCATACATTGACAGTCGGCTGAGAGGAAAACATCAGGGGCCGGAGACAGCAAAGCTGTCTCCGGCCCCTGATGTTTTAGGAAAGAATTCGTTCCAAGCGGGTCCCCAGCTGGCTGAGGATCTCGTTGGTAATGGTGTCTGTCTGGCGGGCCAGGTCATAGGCCGTGATGGTCTCCTGGCCGGCAGAGCCGATCAGAATGGCCTCGTCCCCGGGCTGGACGGCGGGGAGGTCTGTGACGTCCACCAGGGTTTGGTCCATGCAGATGCGCCCGATGATAGGGGCCCGGCGGCCGCCCAGCAAAACCTCTCCGCCGGTCAGGGAGCGGGGCAGACCGTCCCCATAGCCGATGGTGAGCACGGCCACTTGGGTGGGGCGCTGGGCCACAAACGCCAGCCCGTATCCGGCGCCGGCGCCGGCGGGCAGGGATTTGACCGCGGCCACCCGGGCATGGAGGGAGAGAACCGGACGCAGCGGCGGCGCAGCCGCGTTCCAATCCTGCTGGGTGCTGAGCAGGCCGTAGAGAGCGATCCCGACCCGGGCGTAGTCCCCTGAGATATCAGGGTAGTTCAGCAGTCCATGGCTGGCCTGAAGATGGACCTTGGGGAGGGGAATCCCCCGGTTTTTCAGCTCCTCCAGCAGCTGCTGGAAGGCCTGAACCTGCCGCTGGACATAGGCGCGGTCGGCGGGGGAGGGGCTGTCCGCTGTGCAGAGGTGGGTGAAAATCCCCTCGACCCGAAGGTGCTTCATGGTGAAGATTTGAACGATCTCCTCCAGGTGATGGCAGGGCTCACCCAGGCGGTGCATCCCGGTGTCAACGGCCAGGTGGACCGGCAGGGATTTGCCGGCTTGGCTGAGCTGCACGGCGTGGGAGAAATCCACTGCGGTTTGGGTGAGTTTGTACCGGCGCAGCAGGGGGACCTGGCTGGGGGGTGTATACCCCAGGATTAAAATTTCCCCGCGGATGCCCCCTTTCCGCAGCTGAATGCCCTCCTCCAGACAGGCCACGCAAAAGGCGGAAATGCCCTGGGCGGCCAGGGCCCGGGCTATGGGCAGGGCGCCGTGTCCGTAGGCGTTGGCTTTGACCGCCGGCATCAGCTGGCAGCCAGGGGGAAGCAGGGAGCGCAGTGCCGACACATTGTGGGCCAGCGCATCCTGGTCCAGTTGAATCCAGGCCCTGCCGCGGGTGGGCCGGGGAGGACGGAGACGGGCCAGCGCCCAGGCGATGACCGCGGCGGCCAGGAAGGAGAGCAGACAAACGGCCAGGTAGTGGACCAGGCTGTTGTCCACCAAGACGGCGGTGAGCCCCACCGCCTCAGCGGCCCCCCGGATGACCACAATCATGGCCGGGTGCAGGATATACACCCAGGTGGACACGGGCCGGCAGAACGCCGGGGCCTGGGGGGACCAGGCCAGCAGAAGGCGGTAGAGGAAGACCATCACCACCGGCAGCAGGAGATACATGCTGTCATGGCGCTGCAGGGCAAAGTGGCGCAGGGTGAAAGCCTCCCCAGTCATCAGAACCAGGGAGAGCAACAGCCCCAGCCCGTTGACAGCGGGCCTTCCGGCGGGTGGCCGGCTTCCCAGCCGGGCGCCCAGGAGGAGAAACAGGGGGGCCATAAACAGGCCGTTGCGGGTGTAGGAGAACACCTGGAAGCCGGCCTCGTAGGCCGCTGCCAGAGGCGGCAGCGCGGCGGTCAGGCCATAATAGCTGTCCCCAAACAGACCGATGAGATAGAGCAGTCCCGTGACCGCCAGCAGCCCTCTGCCCCGCAGCACCCGCCCCAGCAGATACACCAGAAGCAGCCCTGTGGCGCAGGCGGGAAAATACCAGAGATGGTAAAAGGTGCCGTCGAAGAGCAGCAGACGGAGGGCGGACAGGGGGGAGAGCCCCTGGTAGTGGCCGGCGTAGAGCCCCACAGGGAGGTAGAGCACCACCGCCACCAGGTAGAGCAGGAGAATTTTCTTTACCTGCCCCCACAGGGCGGAAAAGGGCCGCCGGCCCTGGAGAACCTCGCCCAGGACAAACTGGCCGGTTACCATGAAGAAGAAGGGGACCGCCACCCGGGCCAGACTTCGGGTGAGCAGGAAGTCCCCGTCCGGGGAGTAGGTGGTCAGAGGGGAGGTGTGGATGGCCACCACCAGCAGAGCGGCGATGACCTTGAAGGCGTCCAGGCCGCCGTAACGGGGGGGATTACCCATGGGCCCGCCTCCATTCTGTGATGATAAACCCGTCCACATTGTTTCCTGAGATGGTACAGGGCAGGTCGGAATCCCGCTTGAGAATCGTGGGGCCGTCCGAGGCGCCCGGCAAAAAGGAGACAATGGCATTTTTTTCCTGGTATCGACAGGATTCGTAGGGAAATTCCCGCAGCCAGGCGATATACTCTTCCAGGGTCAGTCCCCGGGCCTCCATGATGGCGGCGTGGGGCTGGCCCACATAGCGGAAGTGCCAAGGCTCATGGCCGATGCCGGTGATCTCCTCTTTCCCGGCGGGGTACCGCTGGATCAGGCCGTACCGGGCCATCTCCCGGCGGAAGGTCTGGCAGAGCCCGGTATAGGGAAAGTCAGGGCGAATAAAGTCGATGGACGCGCTCCGGCGGCCCAGATCAATGGCCAGGCCGGTCTGATGCTCGCTGTGGCCGGGATATGCTACGTAAGTCTGGGTAAAGGGGAGGCCGTTTTCCGCCAGGGAGTCCTCCCAAATGGCCTGCTGCTCTTCCAGCGCCCGCCAGCCGCTGACGGGCACAATCTCCTTCCAGCCTCCGATGGCGGCCATCAGGCTGTCTAAGGCCTGGGCGGCCCGGCGCTCCAAGAGAATGTCCGTGTCCGCCACTGTGACCAGGTCCGGATGGGGGAGGGGATGGTGGGGAAAGGAAGGGTTGACCAGCAGCAGGTCCCCCTGGAACATGGCTTCCGGCGTGAGGATCAGCGTGTTCATGGGACCATCACCTGCCCGAGAATGGTGTCTAAAATCTCTGGGAAGGTCATCCCCGCCGCCTGCATCATCCCGGGAAAACGGCTGTGCTCGGTGAACCCGGGAATGGTGTTAATCTCGTTGAAAACAATCTTGCCCTGGGGGGTCAGGAACAGATCCACCCGGGCAAAGCCGGCGCAGCCCAGGGCCCGGTATAGGACCTTGGCGGTCTGCTTGACTGCCTGGGCCGTCTGGGGGTCCACCCGGGCGGGAACATGGATGGCGGAGGTCTTCAGGGTGTATTTCTCCGTAAAGTCGAAAAACCCGCCGGAGAGCTCGATCTCATCAATTTCTCCCACCAGCAGTTCCCGGGTGCCGATGACGGCACAGCCCACCTCAAAGCCGGGGATGGTCTCCTCTAAAATCACCTGATTGTCGTACTGAAACGCCAGGTCCAGGGCGGGAAGAAGCTCTTCCTCTTGGTGAATCTGGGAGATGCCGTAGGAAGAGCCCGCTTTCACGGGCTTCACAAAGAGGGGATAGCCTGTCTGCCGGGCAAAGTCTACGGCGGCCTGGGGGTCCTCCCCCAGCTTGAGAACCAGGGAGGCGGGCACTGCCACCCCGGCCAGGGAGGCCAGCTTGTGGGCCCGGTCCTTGTCCATACACAGGGCGGAGGCCAAGGTGCCGCAGCCCACCACCGGAATACCGGCCAGCTCCAGCAGCCCCTGCACAGTGCCGTCCTCTCCGTTCTTTCCGTGGAGAATGGGCAGGGCGTAATCCACCTGGATCACCTGGTGTCGGGGGGCGGAGAAGGCCAGGAGCCCGTGGACCGAGCGGTCCTGGGAGACCACCACAGGGGTGAGGCATCCCGGATCCTCCGCCCAGGTGTCCGTGGCGATCCGGTCATAGGCGCCGGTGTAGTGGAACCACTGGCCGCTCTGGGTAATCCCCACGGGAAGGACCGTGTATCGGTCTGGGTTCAGGTTGGATAAAACAGCGTAGGACGACTGCAAAGAGACGGAATACTCTGGGGAACAGCCGCCGAAGAGCACGGCAAGGGTGGGCTTTTTCATGGGAATCCTCCTGTCAATGTAGAAGAACGAATTGGGGCAAAAAAAGAAATTCGTCGGGAATCTGCCTGTTATTGTAGCAGAGAAAAGTGATTCATGTTTTAAGAGAACCTTGCGGTTTTCTTAAAAAGAATTGCGTCTTTCTTAAAAACCATTAAGAAGATTTGAAGCGCCGGGGCCCATAGGGGAAAACCCGGGGAATTCCCCCTGAAATGTGAACAAAATGTGAATAATTTTAGAAATTGTATTGACAAAGGGCATGGGGCGCGGTATATATAGCGGAAGTAATCAGTGATTACTAACATAAAAACTTGTAAAAAACGACACATGGAGGTCATTTATCATGGTATTTGAAGCAATTGCAGAGCTGGTAGCAGAGCGCGTGGAAAAGGATGTCTCCGAGATCACCATGGAGAGCAATTTCCGGGACCTGGGCATTGACTCCCTGGACACCGTGGAGCTGCTGATGAACCTGGAGGACAAGCTGGGCATTGAGATCGAGCTGGACCAGAAGGTGGAGACCGTGGGCGACCTGGTGGCCTTCATTGAGAGCAAGCAGGCATGATTCGCACGCCGTTATGTGATCTGCTGGGCATCGAGTATCCGGTGTTCCAGGGGGGCATGGCCTGGATCGCCGACGGCAAGCTGGCCGCGGCGGTGTCGGAGGGGGGCGGCCTGGGCATCATTGCCGCAGGCAACGCCCCGGGAGACGCGGTCCGGGAGCAGATCCAGGTGGCCAAGTCCCTGACCAGCCGTCCTTTTGGGGTGAACATCATGCTGATGAGCCCCTTTGTGGAAGAGGTGGCCCAGGTGGTGGCTGAGGAGAAGGTGGCCGTGGTGACCACCGGCGCCGGCAACCCCACCAAGTACATGGCCCTGTGGAAAGAGGCCGGCATCCGGGTGATCCCCGTGGTGGCCTCGGTGGCCATGGCCAAGCTGATGACCCGCCTGGGGGCCTCCGCCCTCATTGCGGAGGGCGGCGAGAGCGGCGGCCACGTGGGGGAGCTGACCACCATGGTTTTGGTTCCCCAGATTTGTGACGCCACCACCCTTCCCGTCATTGCCGTTCAGCACTACTAAGCTGTAATCCTGCTTGCAATTGTAAATCTTCGTCAGTTTCAGCAATGATTTCACTATTATTTTTGAGCATTATGATTACCTCCTAGGATTATTTCCGTTCACAAGTTTTATTCGGC
>OLRE01002563.1_pt1 | contig 14625 bp, 10 predicted proteins | sample 1672461 | NCBI WGS metagenome assembly OLRE01 (sample SAMEA3136688, study PRJEB25190) | human gut metagenome | biome: human gut; feature: human-associated habitat; material: faeces | place: Austria | collected 2013
TTAAGAAAAAGGTACGGAACTGACTCCGGAAAGGAAGCTTTGCTTCCAGTACCACTGCCAGAAGCAGGGACAAAACCACGGCTAACGGCACTGCAATTGCAGAAAATACCACCGTATTATGCACTGCCGTACGGAATGCCGCGTTTTTAATTACGCTTACAAAGTTGTCTAAAAATACAAAATTCATGCTGATAGGGTTATCCACCAGCGAATAAAATATCACAACCAGAAAAGGAAGAAAAAAGAAAGCAAGTACTCCAAGAAAGCTTGGGGCTATAAAAAGCCCCGAGCTTCTCTTCAGTTTCCGCATTCTCTTATCCAATTTGTGATGCCGCTTCCGCTTCTGATCCTCCTGCTGCCTGCTCACGATAATCAAGCCTTTCCTTATCTGTTTTCATTTACATAGACCTGTACACGGCCCTGAATGATTTTCGCCACATCCGCTACGGATTTCTGACCTTTGAAGAATGCTTCCGCTTCCTCCGTGATGATATTGGTGATCTCATCATTACCGGTTGCACTGGAAGGTTCAGCCACACTGATCAGCTCCTTCAGAATATTGATTTCTTCCTCGGTAGGAGTGTGATAGGTGTACTCCCAGTCTCCGTAACTGATGCCGGAAGTACCGTCCTCCGGAATCGGATTCCCGTTCTCATCCAGGATCTGCTCACCGTTTTCATCTGTCATATATGTCACATTCAGTGCCTTCTCCACCATATCATCCAGTGCAGACTTTCTGGCGGGAAGTCCATAGGAATATAGATCATCAAACGGCTGATTCAGGTAGTTCTCAATAAATGCCCATGCGCCGTCCTTGTTGGAGGATTTGGCGGTAATCGCATACAGCTCACTGGCCTGCATATAAGTACCGCTGCCACCGCCGGAGGTAGGATATCCGATATAGGTTACCGGCTCACCGAACATAGCTTCCTCCTCCTGAATACTGTTCAGCTGATAGATGCCTGTCATATTCAACAGTACTTCACCGGACTGGATCTTCGCCGGTGTAGATCTGTCATCATTCTGCCAGTCATACTCTTCGGGGAAGGTATTGACAAATTCCAGTACTTTCTGGAAATCTTCCGAATCAAAGCTGCACTTTCCCGTCTCCCAGTCAATATAGCTGTCCAGATCATAGGCTAACAGTGTGTACAGCATGCCGCTCTTGGTCATGCCCTCAAACAGGGAAGCACCTTCATGCTGGCCTGCATAGGCTATAATATCGTCAATGGTCCAGCCCTTCTTATCACCTACTTCGGAGGTCTTGCCGACGATCGTGTTTAAGGTGAAGCTCTTCGGAATTCCCACCAGTTTTCCGTCAAAGGTATAACTGTCTACAATATTTTCAAAGAAATCGTCCTTGCTTAATACACTGCTCTTCTCCAGATAGGGTGTCATATCCTCAAATACACCCTTGGAAGCCAGTTCCTTGACATCCAGGTTGGACAGATCCAGGATATCCGGGCACCCGGCTCCGGAGGTAATATCATTGTTCATGGCTGTAATGCCATCCGCCCAGGAAGTTTCGGTCCAATTATTATCATCAATATATGTTTTAATATTGACATGATATTCATTACTCTGCTTGTTGAAGGCTACGGCTGCCGCCTGAAGGCTCTGGGAGGTATACAGGGTTCCGATCGTGATCTGGGACTTCTGTGCTACCTCACTGGCCTTGGTTCTGGTCAGCTTCACCAGGTCAGTTTCCCCTGTGTTCCAGTCATTGACCTATTTATCACGAAATAAAAAGGATGTCAATTCTTTTTTCGGCAGAACTTGACAATATGAATTCGAATAGAGTACACTCTTTTTAAGAAACAAAATGTATTCAAAAATCCAATGTACAAAGAAATCCAATGTCTAAAGAAATCGAATTTTCTCTCTTCTTAATATGGTTTCAAGAATGCCCCGGCATTCTTGATGCAACCAAATAAATCTCGTAATTTTTTCTGATATTAAGAAGGAATGAAAAAATGCTTTTTCTAAACATTGGAAAATGACAAAAATTTTTTTGAAATACACAAGGGAGAGAAATATCATGGAAGAAATCATAAAACGCTATCTAAGAAAGATCTACTACAATTTAAAGACTTGTGCGTTATGGCTTTTTATGGCAGTATTGACCGGGGTTGCTGTCGGGGCATTTAGTAGTGCCTTTTCTTTTTGCTTAAAAAAAGTAACCACACTTCGCGGTCAATATCCATTTTTGTTATATTTTCTGCCGATTGGTGGTGTCGTTATCGTATTTTTATATCATCTTTGTGGGGTAAGGCAGGATAAGGGAACGAACATCATTATGACTGCTGTACATGGAAAAAATCAGGATGTGCCTGCATATATGGCTCCACTTATCTTTGCAGCAACAATTATCACTCACTTATTCGGTGGCTCTGCCGGACGTGAGGGAGCGGCTCTCCAAATGGGAGGAAGTATTGGAAATACAATCGGACGGCTTTTCAAATTTGACGAGGGGGATCGAAAGCTTCTTGTCATGAGCGGAATGAGTGCCGCCTTTTCTGCCGTATTTGGAACTCCTCTTGCGGCAGCTATTTTCCCAATGGAAATGATCAGTGTCGGAATCATGCATTATGCCGCTTTAGTTCCCTGCGTATTTTCTTCTATTGTAGCAAATCGTTTTGCTGTCAATATGGGAATCAACCCGGAAGCATTTACTATCCACGGGATACCAGAACTCACCTTCACAAGTTGCGCTAAAATCGTACTGCTCGGCATTTTCTGTGCTGGATTAAGCGTTGTATTTTGTATATTTTTAAAGGGAGCTGGTTTATTTTACAATAAGTTTTTTAAAAAACCTTACATGCGAATCATTGTCGGCGGTCTGCTTGTTATTGCAATCACCCTCCTAATCGGCAATTATGATTACAACGGAGCAGGAACTGACATGATTGCAAGAGCTATCGAGGGAAATGTCCCTGCCTATGCCTTTTTAATAAAAATGCTTCTTACTGCACTCACGCTTGCTGCCGGATATAAGGGCGGCGAGATTGTCCCTGCTTTCTTCACCGGAGCAACCTTTGGCTGTCTGTTTGGACATATCTTTGGCATATCTCCCTCTCTTTGCGCTGCAACCGGAATGCTCGCCTTATTTTGCGGTGTGACAAACTGTCCGATTGCTTCAATGCTTATTGGATTTGAATTGTTTGGATTTGAAGGTGTTTCCTATATCTTAATTGCCATCTCCATCAGCTATATGCTTTCCGGCTATCATGGTTTGTACAAAGAACAGATTATTGTCTACTCTAAATACCATCCAAAGTTTATTAACCGCCTGTCAGGGGATGAAAGATTTGATGGACAGGATTATGAATAAAAATTCTGAGTTGCCGCAGGCAAAGGAGACGCCTTTATAGAAGAACAAACAATCGGATTGCCAGAAGATTAACAGGAAGAAGCCCTAAAAAATTTATTGATTTTGTTCCGTTGTGCTAAACGCTCCATTTTGCCCAATAAAACAGAAACTTCGCAGAAACGAATGCGAAGTTTCTATGGTCAAAATCCCGCAGCACAAAGTCACAAAATTCAATAAATAATATTTCCGCTCACCGGCTACAGAGAGTTCTGCTGCTTCTGCTCTCTTTTTCTCCTTTTTGTACAAATTCCAAAGAACAATTACTAACAGAACCAACAATAGAAAGAACAGAAAAGATATTTCTCGTTCCTTTATATATCCCAATATCATACTCATTCAAAATCTGCCCCATTTATAAAATATTTAGCTATTTTCATTGAAATGTCCAACTATCCATTTATATGGTATCACAAGATAATGCAAAACTCAATATTTGACATTTTCTGATTTGCGAAGCAAAACTGATGTTCTCGAAGGGCAGCCGAGCAATAGAACCCCTATATGCCCTATTTCCTAATCACACTAATACAGGTGCCGAGACAGTCTACTTCATCCATTCGCCGAAGCAGCATATCTTTCCCTCTTCCATTCAGGCATTTTAAACAGTACATTTCTCCTTCCATTTTAAAATAGCGGAAATAAGCTTTCATTCCATCTGTAAAGACGGCGCATTCTCCTAATTCAGGAAAACGATTCTCTAATAATATCCTGTCTCCTTTACAATATGCAGGAGCAAAGTTATTATTAGTAATCTCAATAGCCAGATAAACCTTTTTAATCATTGTGTATTCGTCTTCTACCGTACAACTATTGTAATCAATACCATCTCCAATACGGCCTACTGGAATAAAACATGGGATTCTGTGTTTCATTTTACGCAAATTCAATCTTTCTTTTCTTGCTGCCTTACATTCTAACCGGGCAACTAAACGAATAATTGCCTTTCCATGATTCCCACACTCTCTATAATTTTCAAGAAGTTCTTCCTCTATGCCCTCCTGTCCTTCTGAATTCTCCGCCTCTTCCTCTGTCGTACTCATATCTTTTAATAAATACTCAACGGTAACTTCAAGCGCACTTGCTAATTGAAAAGCAGTCGATACTTTTGGATCTTTTACTTTTCTATAATAAATATTACGCAATGTCTCAAATGGAACTCCAGAAAGTTCCGCCAAATCCGTAAGGGATATATCCCTCTCAATCATTAATTCTCGAATCTTATCACTGAACATCTTGTCTCCCACGGGTCATTACTGACATAACTTTTTAAAAACTTTTATAATTGTTATGTTATTCCTAATATTTTATTATGTCAATATACATATTAAAATGTAAAAGATAACAAAAAGGAAGGGGATATAATATATGTCTAACGTTTTTATTGATTTTGCGGGAATTTTCCATGTTAAAGATGACCTTTTCAGATTTATCGACACTATGGAAGATCATCAAAAAGTACTTATTTTTACTATAAACAGTGAAAATGATTTTAAAAATGTTTTACGCATCGAAACCTCAGGAATTCAAAAACTTTTGATGCAAATCGGAATTCCCGCTAATATGCTTGGTTTTTCTTACATAGTAACCGCATTAGAACTTATCGCACTTGATCCTGATTATTTAAACCACATTACAAAAGGGTTATATGTCGATGTTGCTAAAAAATGTTCGAGTACAGCCGCCCGGGTCGAACGAAACATTCGGCATGCAATTGAAATTGGATTTTTAAAAGGTGATTTAGAAGAGATTGAGAAAATTTTTCATTGCTCCTCTTATTCAGATAAAGGAGCTCCGACGAATTCTAAGTTCCTTGCGGAGGTTTATTATTATATGGTGAATAATGAATTGTAGTTTACTGTTCCATTCGGTAAGCAAATGGCTAAACAGACGAATCCATGAAATAAAATAATCCATATCTGCGACTAAAGCCACAGATATGGATTATTTTATTTCATGGATTCGTCTGTTTGTCCGTTATTTAATGAATTAAATCATCATTGTCTATGTTCCACAGAAGCAATCAGTTCTCCACCCTGTTCGTCAATGACAATCGTATCCTGTGGATATACCTCGCCGGAAAGTATCATTCTCGCAGCAAGGGTATCGACATGTTTTGTCAGATATCTCTTCAATGGACGTGCACCGTATGCCGGTTCGTATCCATGTTCGATAACATAACTCTTGGCAGCATCGGTAAGATGAATAGAAAGTTCCTTGTCTTCAAGACGTTTGTTGACATCGGCAAGCATAAGCTCAATAATGCCTCCGATATTGTCTTTGGTAAGAGGTTTAAACATGATAATCTCATCAAGACGATTCAAAAACTCTGGTCTAAAGTGGGAACGCAGGTCATTCATGACCATAGTTTCTGCATCGGTCTTGATGTTGCCATTTTCATCGATTCCTTCGAGCAGATACTGGGAACCGATATTGGAGGTCATGATTAATATCGTGTTCTTAAAGTCTACTGTTCTGCCCTGAGAATCGGTGATGTGCCCATCATCAAGTACCTGTAATAGCACATTAAATACATCGGGATGTGCCTTTTCTATTTCATCAAAAAGAACAACTGAGTATGGTTTTCTTCTGACGGCTTCGGTAAGCTGACCGCCCTCTTCATATCCTACATATCCTGGAGGCGCTCCGATCAGGCGAGATACGGAATATTTCTCCATATACTCACTCATATCAATACGAACCATGTTCTGTTCGTTATCAAACAGGCTTGCGGCAAGTGCTTTCGCAAGTTCTGTCTTACCTACACCAGTAGGTCCGAGGAACATAAAGGAACCGATTGGCTTTGTCGGATCTTTAATTCCTGCTTTCGAACGGATAATGGCTTCAGTAACCTTTTCCACACCTTCATCCTGACCGACAACTCGTTTATGGAGTTCCTTATCAAGATTCAATGTCTTATTTCTCTCACTCTCGGTAAGTTTTGCTACCGGAATACCCGTCCAGCGGCTGATGATCGTTGCGATTTCATCATCAGTTACAGATTCATGAACCATAGAAGATTCTCTCTTCTTTGCACTTTCTTCCGCTTCCTCTAACTGTCTTTGCAATTCTGGCAATTTACCATATTGTAATTCTGCTGCTTTATTTAAATCATAATTGCGCTGTGCAATCTGAATCTCATTATTTAAACTTTCGATTTCTTCCTTTAACTTGGAAACACGCTCTACTGCGGATTTCTCCTGATCCCAGGAAGCCTTTTTCGACTTAAATTCCTCACGTAATTCGGCGAGTTCCTTTTGCAGATTTTCAAGACGTTCTACACTAAGACGATCCGTTTCTTTCTTTAAGGCTGCTTCCTCGATTTCTAACTGCATAATCTTTCTCTGCACTTCATCAAGGTCGGCCGGAAGGGAATCTAATTCTGTCTTAATCATCGCACATGCTTCATCCACAAGGTCGATTGCCTTATCTGGGAGGAAACGGTCGGTAATATAACGGTTAGATAAAACAGCGGCACTTACTAAGGCACTGTCTGCAATCTTTACACCGTGATATACTTCGTAGCGGTCTTTTAATCCTCTCAAAATAGAAATCGTATCTTCTACCGTAGGTTCATCGACCATAACCGGCTGAAAACGACGCTCCAATGCGGCATCTTTTTCAATATACTGACGGTATTCATTCAGTGTTGTAGCACCGATACAGTGAAGTTCCCCTCTGGCAAGCATTGGCTTTAACAGGTTTCCGGCATCCATCGCACCGTCGGTCTTACCAGCACCAACAATCGTGTGCAGCTCATCAATGAATAAAAGAATCTGTCCATCGCTGGCTTTGATTTCTTCAAGAACTGCTTTTAAACGTTCCTCAAACTCACCACGATATTTCGCTCCTGCTACTAAAGAACCCATATCAAGGGCAAATAATTTCTTATCCTTTAAAGAATCTGGCACATCACCTTTCACGATACGCTGTGCAAGACCTTCAACAACAGCTGTTTTACCAACACCAGGTTCACCAATCAATACCGGGTTATTCTTTGTCTTTCTGGAAAGAATACGAACGACATTACGAATCTCGCTGTCTCGTCCGATAACCGGGTCAAGCTTCTGCTGTTTAGCTCTCTCTACAAGGTCATAACCATACTTCTCCAATGTCTCATAAGTGGCTTCTGGGTTATCACTGACAACCTTCTGGTTACCTCTTACTGTAGACAATGCCTGAAGAAAACGCTCTCTTGTAATTCCATATGCCTGAAACAATTTCTTAATCTCTGTATTCGGATACTTCATTAAAGAAAGGAAAAGATGCTCTACAGAAACATACTCATCTCCCATTGCCTTAGCTTCATCCTCCGCACTCACAAGTACCTGATTCAAAGACTTACTGATATAAGTCTGTCCACCGGAAACTTTTGGCTTCTTCTCAACTGCCTGCTGTACCTGTGACAGAAATGCTTCTTTATTCACTTCCATCTTTTCAATTAATTTTAAAATCAGGCTATCCTCAATCGTAAGCAGGCTATATAAAAAATGTTCCTGATCGATTTCCGGGCTGCCATACTGATAAGCCAGTTTCTCACAGTTATTTACTGCTTCTAATGACTTTTGCGTAAATTTATTTATATTCATATAAGTTCCTCCTAACCCGAAGATGCTTATTTGTTCTACACTTCGTATAACATATATATATCACTATCTGTTAGCCATGTCAAGAGACGAGTGCTAATTTTTTGAGATTTTTTGGTGAAGCTTTGATTTTACGGGCTTCACAGGGATTTCTCACTTGCTTTCGCACTCGATTTTCTTGATTTGACCACATTTTTACGACAAGTCTTTGGAAAAATATATTCGTCTGATTTTCTTACCACATTTTACGACACAGTTTTATTGTGGGATAAGAATGTCATTAATGATTAACACACAGATTGCTGGAAATGCGTAATGCAATAGTAAAATATCACAAAAATCGAATGCAAATTTTGTAATGGGTTATGCGCTTAACCTTTGTAAATTCCACATTTATAATGTACCATATAATCATAATATTGCAGAAGAAGGGATGAAAAAGGATATTTTCTTATGATAAAAATGACATCTGATATCAAAGAAATTCCGGTATTTGCATCCATGTGGAATATGGATGGACTGATTCTGATTAGATTTTGTAAAGTTGATTATGAAAATCTTAGAAATCCGATATAATTGATTACCGCAAATTTATATTCTAATACCTTTTCCTGTTTGTTATCACCCAAGTGCCACATCCAGAATCATCATTAAACTAAACCCAACTGCAAAGAAAACCGTACCAATATCCGAGTGCTCTCCCTGCGACATTTCAGGGATTAGTTCTTCAACCACGACATAAAGCATAGCTCCTGCTGCAAAGCTCAGCAAATATGGTAATGCCGGGATTATCAGCTGTGCAGCAATAATTGTCAATACTGCGCCAATCGGTTCGACCACCCCTGAAAGTACACCACCTAAAAATGCCTTTCCCTTACTTTCTCCCTCTGCCCTAAGCGGCATGGATATAATTGCTCCTTCCGGGAAATTCTGAATAGCAATTCCAAGTGATAACGCAAGTGCACTTGTTGCTGTAATCTGTGCATTTCCAGCAAGAAATCCTGCATACATTACACCGACTGCCATACCTTCAGGGATGTTATGTAATGTAACTGCCAACACCATCATTGTAGTACGGCCAAGCCTGCTTTTCGGTCCCTCTGCCTGATCACTTCCAACATGAAGATGCGGAATCAAATGATCAAGTGTGAGTAAAAACAATATACCAATCCAGAACCCAGCAACTGCCGGAACAAATGACAAATCTCCCATCTTCTCCGATTGTTTCATGGCCGGAATTAGAAGACTCCAGATTGAAGCAGCAACCATTACACCTGCTGCAAATCCTGTAAGTGCACGTTGCACTGATTTGCTAAATGTTGTTCTCATAAAAAACACACATGCTGCACCCAGCGTTGTTCCAACAAATGGAATCAATATGCCAAAAAAAGTATTCATTCGCTTTTCACTTTCCTTTCTTTAAAACCGGAATAACTACTATTTTGTAGTCCTTCATACTATTTTTGATATTAGTTGCAACTAACCATTATGTATAAAAGAAACCATGCGAAAGTAAAACTGTAATTCCACACGGTTTTTTTCTGTCTTTTTAGTATATCACTTACGGAATGATATAACAACAGAATTCTTTTTCATTCTGCTATACCTCTGTTATTCTTTTCCCGGTCGCTGACACATCTGCTTACCATCACAGAATTTTCGGATTGTATCCATCAGTTCCGGTACATTTAATGGTTTTGACAGATGTGCATTCATCCCTGCCTCCATCGTCTTTTTTTTATCTTCTGCAAAAGCATTGGCTGTCATAGCTATAATCGGTATGCACGCTTTATCCTTATCTGGCAAATTTCTGATTGTCTGTGTTGCTTTATAACCGTCCATTTGCGGCATCTGGATATCCATGAAGATCATATCATATGTTCCTGCCGGCATTTTCAGTATTCTGTTCACACACTGAATACCATTCTCCACACGTTCTATCCTAAGACCGGCACGCTCAAGTATTGCCTCTGCAATCTCTGCATTTAAATCATTATCCTCCGCTAAAAGGATATTCCTGCCTTCAAGGATTTCATTTCCTGTTCCAGGCTCTTCAATATGCTTTTTTGCATAATATCTTTCATCCGCTATCCTGTGTTTTAATGTAACTGTAAAGGTGCTGCCCTTGCCAAGCTCACTCTCTACATCTATTGTTCCACCAAGCAGGTCAACATAATTCTTGACGATTGACATGCCCAGTCCGGTTCCTGCGATTTTGCTCTTTGTGGTGTTCTTCTCACGCGTGAATGCTTCGAAAATCTTTGTCAGATAATCCTGACTCATACCGATTCCGGTATCGCTGATTCTGATCCTCACTATCATGTATCCAGACTCATCACAAGGTAATTCATCTACATATACCATAACAGAACCACCTGCTGGAGTATATTTTATAGCATTGCTCAGGATATTGACCAATATTTCTTTTACCTTGGTAACATCTGTCAATACATGCTCATGCTCTACATTCATCGTGTAATGAAGCGAAATATTCTTTTTCCTTGCTTTCTCATCAAATACTGCAAACAAAGATTTCCAGACATCTTCAATCCGGCAGTAATTCTCATCAATCTCCATCCTTCCGCTCTCAATCCGGGCCATATCCAGTACATTATTTATGATTGACAGAAGAAGATTTCCAGACTGCTGCAATTTTTCCAGATGATCTGAAGTTTCAGGCAGATCCTTTTCTTTTAGTTCTTCCTCCATAAGCTGTGCATAACCCAGAATTGCATTCATAGGAGTACGGATGTCATGTGACATATTGTTAAGAAAACTGGTCTTTGCGAGACTGGCATCCTCTGCTTTTTTCAAAGCGATTTCCAGTTTCTCATTAAGTTTTTGTGTATCATTTGCAGCAAGCTTTGCGGCAGCTTCTGCTTTCCTTGCCTTGCGTAAAAGTACGAGGATAATAACAATGATGCTGAGTGCAGAGAATCCTGTAGCGAGAAAAAAAGCAAGCATATTGTCTTTTACAAAGTCCAAAAATGTTACCTTATCTGCCGTACTGTCATAGATAGCAAGTGCGCTTGTAAGCATGCCAGACGGCATGCCCTTTAAAGTTTTATTCAGTATCGACAAAAGAGTTCCCTCTCCACCTTTTACTGCGAAGCATGCCTCCATTGTTTTTGTAAGTGGAACACTCTTGAAATCTCGATTGTTATCATATACCATCGCCTGACTTGCTCCCATGAGAAAACAGTCTGCTTTTTCATTAGTAATCATTTCAGCAGCCTCCTCAAACGAATCATAATCCACAAGATTCCATTGTGGATAACTAAAGGTAAGCTGCTGTTTTAAAGCTTCTTTTTCCTTTGGCACAGCTACTGTATATACATTACCCTCGTCAAAATTTTTCTCATCAGTTACTGCCATAAGATTGTAGCTCCAGGCTGTGTTTGTAAGTGCATAGCCTTTTTTTTCTGCAATATCAGGATTTCTGCCAGCATAAAAAATCATGTCAATTTCATGATTCTGCAGTGCCTGAAGCATTTCATCATAATCATCATAGTCCTGTATATTAAATTTCAGCGTCTGATTTCCCAGACAGTCTTTGGCATAGGAGACATATTCTGATAGCATACCGGTAAGTTTTCCAGTTGTTTCGTCCATGGAAAAGATTGCCGGATCATTGTTCAAAAATCCCATCCGGATGTCACCATGTTCTTCCAGCCAGGATTTTTCTCCACCTGTAAGACTCTGATTATAATCAAGTGTAAAATATTTCTTATACATATCTGCCTTAAAAAAAGGACTATCCTGATCCAGCTGACACATAGCATAGTCCAGCTCCGTCTTGATATCGCTACGCTCTTTATTTATTGCAAAATATATACCTGATTTGCCAATAGTGGTAACAGATGATATTCCCTGTTCAGACCAGATGGATTCCTCCAGAGATACAAAAGCATCAATCTCATGATTCGCTAATTTCTTTTCGACATCATTATCATTATTCACATTTACATGCTCTGTATGTATACCATTTTTATTTTCCCATTCTGTCAGCATAATTTCTGGCTCTGTATCCATGAGCGCACCTACACGTTTCCCGTCCATAAACTTAAAATCAGACATCCCAATATCCATATTCGATAAATCAGCATAAAGAATATATTTTTCCTCACCCATCGGTTCATCCGAAAAAAGCATCTTTTGTGCACGTTCATCGCTGTAAGAGATATCACCCATAATATCAATCTCACCATTTTCAAGCTTATCAAAACAGTCAGACCAGTCACATTTCACATACTCAAATTTCCATTCGGTATAACCTGACAGAGCTGCATGAGTTCGTAGCCATATCCTCGTCTTACACCGTTTTTGTCGACATAATTAAAGGTATCCTCAAATGAGCCGACACGAATGGTCTGTGCCTGTTTTTCATCATTATTCGTTTCAGCGGCCTGGCTGTGTACTGATAACATCATCCACATTCCCAGAACTAGCAATATACATACAAATAGTACGGCTGATTTTTTTCTACTTTTATCCATATTCCTTATTTCCTTTATCCGTGCGGATTTTCTGAAGTTCCAAACACCTGATCAAACACGCTCTAATCCAGCAGGTTGTTGTGTAAAGTACTGATTAACTCCTCTATAACTATCGGTTTGGATAAGAATCCATCCATACCATATTCCAAGGCTTTCTTCCTGTCTTCATCAAAGGCATTAGCAGTCATGGCAAGGATGGTGATTCCCGACAGTGCCGGATCATCCAGCGCACGAATCTGACGGGTGGCCTCGTATCCATTCATTACCGGCATCTGCACATCCATCAGCACCAGATCATACTTACCTGGAGTCGAATTCTTAACTTTCTCCACTGCCTCTGCGCCATTTTCGGCAGTATCAACCAGAAATCCATATTCTTTCAGAATTTCCACCGCAATTTCACTGTTCAGTTCGTTATCTTCCACAAGCAGTATACATCTGCCTCTGAAATCTGAACCTGCTTCTGGAAGAATTGAATCTTCTACTTCAGCCTGACTCTGGCCGATAGCAGTCATCAAGGTATCTCTGATATCTGACATGAACAGCGGTTTCGCACAGAATGCAGTCACCCCTGCTGCTCTGGCTTCTGCCTCGATATCTGACCAATCATATGCGGTCAGGATAATGATCGGTGTATCATCACCAAGGCTGCGGATCTGACGGGTGACTTCAATACCATTCATATCTGGCAGACGCCAGTCAATGATATAAGCGTGGAACGCATCTCCTAGTTCCATAGACTGCCGTGCACGGAGAACAGCTTCCTTGCCGGAAAGTGTCCATTCCGAACGCATTCCGACCCTTACAAGCATTTTTGTCACACTGTCACAGGTATTAAAGTCATCATCTACAACCAGTGCCTTAAGCCCTTCCAGTTCTGCGATTTTCTCTATACGTTGGCGCTCAGACTGAATCCGTAATGGCAGACAGACAATAAATTCGGTACCTTTGCCCTGTTCTGTCTGAACCTCAATAGTTCCGCCCATCATATCCACAATATTCTTGGTGATTGCCATGCCAAGCCCTGTGCCCTGGGTTCTGCTCACAGTGGAAGTCCTCTCCCTCTCAAAAGGAGAAAAAATTTTCTGCACGAATTCCTGACTCATACCGATTCCGGTATCCTTTACCCGGATCTCATACAGCTTACTGCCTTTTACTGCCTTCGGATACTGTTTCAGCCGGACAGAAACGGTTCCTCCTGCAGGTGTAAACTTAACCGCATTAGACAAAAGATTCAGCAGCACCTGGTTCAGCCGAGTCTTGTCACAGTAAACATCTTCATTTGTAACATCCATGACATCCATATAAAGTTCCAGCTGCTTCGCATGGATTTGCCCACTGATGATCGTCTTCAGATCATGAAGCACATCCGACAGACTGACCTCTGTCTCTTCCAGATGTATCTTTCCACTCTCAATCCGGCTCATATCCAATATATCATTGATCAATGAGAGCAGATGGTTACTGGAGGAAAGAATCTTACCCAGATAATCCTGGACTCTTTCCTGATTATCAATATTACTTACAGCCAGTGTGGTAAAACCGATAATCGCATTCATTGGTGTCCGGATATCGTGAGACATATTAGAAAGGAAAGTACTCTTTGCCTGGTTTGCTGTCTCCGCCGCATGTACCGCCTCAGAAAGTGCCTGGTTCATTTTCCAGTCAGAGGTACGATCCGACATAACCAGGATATATTTCCTTTTTCCGTTTACCTCACTGCCCATTACAATATTATGGAACCAGCGTTTTTCCCCTGTCTTCAGATGAACATATTCAAAATCCCATTCCCTCTGCTCATGAACCTGGATTTTCTCCATATAATTTTTCTCCGAATCTTCCTGTTCCTCTGGATGTAGTTTTCCCAGAATACAAATATCTTTACGAATCTGTTCTACCGTAATACCCAGCAGCTTTTCCGCATTTGGGCTGACGTAATCTGCCTGATATGTTTTTGCATCCAGCATCAGAAAGACGTCATCTACATTCATTGAAAGCTTTTGAAACAGCTCGTCCCTGTACAGAATCTCCGTATCCTTTTTCCTGAGGTTTATTCTGCCTTTTTGAATAATAAAACTAATAAGTAAAGCGGCAATACAGAGCACGACCGCACCAACAAGAAGTATCGTACTACGCTGCAGACTGTTCATACTGGCATTGACGATATCTGCCTGGA
>OLRE01002565.1_pt1 | contig 14621 bp, 7 predicted proteins | sample 1672461 | NCBI WGS metagenome assembly OLRE01 (sample SAMEA3136688, study PRJEB25190) | human gut metagenome | biome: human gut; feature: human-associated habitat; material: faeces | place: Austria | collected 2013
AGGTGATACACGTGACTAAGAAAAACAAATCAGCCATTCAGAGAAGATTGATTCCTACTTATATTTTTCTGATCATCGTGTCATTTATTTCTGTATTCCCGTTATACTGGATGATCTCAGCTGCGACAAATACATCAACAGATGTATCCCGTGGACGTATCCTTCCGGGAAGTCATTTTATGGAAAACTTCCACAATCTGACAGCTCAGCAGCCACTGTGGAGAGCACTTGGAAACTCGTTTTTCTATGCAATCCTTACCACAGTGATCTGTCTTCTGATCTGCTCTATCGCAGGATATGGATTTGAAGTTTATCATGACAAAGGAAAAGACAGACTGTTCTCCGTGCTGCTTCTTGCAATGATGGTTCCGCAGGTTGCAACCATGGTTCCGTTGTTCAAAATGTTCTCCAAAGCAGGACTTCTGAATACAGCAGTTGGTTTTATCCTTCCAATCATTTCTACACCATTTATGATCATGATGTTCCGTCAGAACGCAAGATCATTCCCGGTAGATATTATCGAAGCAGCTCGTATTGATGGACTGAGCGAAGTAAGGATCTTCTTCCAGATGTTCATTCCTACAATGAAATCTACATATGCAGCTGCAGCTGTTATTACCTTCATGAACGCATGGAACTCTTACCTGTGGCCGAAGGTAATCATGACAGATAATAAGGCAATGACAATGCCAATGTTGATCGCCAACCTGATCACAGGTTATGTAACAGACTATGGTATGCTGATGTGCGGCGTATTGTTCTGTTCCATCCCGACCATGATCGTCTTCTTCGTACTGCAGAAACAGTTCGCAGAAGGTATTACCGGTGCTGTCAAGTAAACAATGAATTTAATAAAAGGATGCTGCTTGGGCCTGTGGGTATATTGCGTAATATGTCCCAGACAGATTATGCGGCATCCTTTTTTGCTTAAAAATAATAACGCAGGAGGATAAGAATGAAAACTTTTGATTATTCTTTAGTAAAGGATCCACAGTATTTTAAGGACAGAAGAATGGATGCGCATTCTGACCATACATATTACAGAGATGGAGAGGAAGCGCAGGAAAAAGCAACGTCTTTCCGTTACGATCTCAATGGAATCTGGAAATTCCACTATGCCCGCAACTACGGAAGTGCAATCCCGGGATTTGAAAAAGCAGACTATTGCTGCAAGGACTGGGATGATATCCGCGTGCCGGCACATATCCAGATGGAAGGATATGATGCACCTCAGTATGCCAACGTACAGTATCCGTGGGAAGGTCACGAAGACATTCATCCGGGTGAGATTCCGGAGCACTTTAACCCGGTTGCAAGCTATGTGAAATACTTCGAAGTGCCGGAAGAAATGCAGGGAAAACGTCTCTTTATTTCTTTTCAGGGAGCAGAGAGCGGCATTGCATTATGGCTCAACGGACAGTTTGTAGGATATAGTGAAGACTCCTTTACACCGTCAGAATTTGAACTGACCGAGTATGTAAAAGAAGGTGAAAACAAACTCGCAGCACAGGTATTCAAATGGACAGCAAGCAGCTGGTGCGAGGACCAGGATTTCTATCGTTTCTCTGGAATCTACAGAGATGTTTATCTTTATACCGTGCCGGAGGTTCATGTTTATGACCTTCAGATCCGTGCAATCCCGGACGAAACTTTAAGTACAGCGGCACTTGAGATCGGAACAGATACCTGGGGCAAAGGTACAGTAAAGATCACTCTTTCCAAAGATGGAGAGACCGTGATCGAAGATAAAAAAGCACTCGACGGAGAGGAAATTTATTCCTGGAAAGTAGAAGATCCGGTACTCTGGAGTGCAGAAGATCCGCAGCTTTATGACCTTGTTTTAGAGGTTTATAACGAGGCAGGAGAACTTCAGGAAGTAGTTCCGCAGAAGGTTGGATTCCGTCGTTTTGAGATGAAAGACGGTATCATGACACTGAACGGAAAACGTATCGTATTCAAGGGCGTAAACCGTCATGAATTCAGCTCTGTGAGTGGAAGACACGTGTCCGAAGAAGAGCTTCGTAAAGACCTTAAGATCATGAAACAGAACAACATCAATGCAATCCGTACCTGCCATTATCCGGATGCATCCCTGATCTATCAGCTCTGCGATGAATACGGAATCTATATGATCGATGAGACAAACCTTGAATCTCATGGTTCCTGGGATGTTGCTGAATTTACGAAGGATTACACCTATGTTGTGCCGCATGACAAACCGGAATGGCTGGATATGATGCTTGATCGTGCAAATTCCATGTACCAGAGAGACAAAAACCACGCTGCGATCCTGATCTGGTCCTGCGGAAATGAGTCCTTCGGAGGCAAGGATATTTTTGAAATGTCACAGTTCTTCCATAAGGCAGATCCGACTCGTCTGGTTCATTATGAAGGTCTCTGCCACGACCGCAGATATAACGATACCAGCGACATGGAAAGCCAGATGTATCCGTCTGTAGAAGCAATCAAGGAGTTCCTTGCAAAAGACAGTTCCAAGCCGTTTATCTGCTGTGAATATACCCACGCAATGGGAAATTCCTGCGGTGCAATGCACAAATATACAGATCTGACAGACACAGAACCGAAGTATCAGGGCGGATTTATCTGGGACTATATTGACCAGTCTATCTACAAAAAAGACCGCTACGGCAAAGAATTCCAGGCATACGGCGGTGACTTCGGAGAACGTCCGACAGATTACAACTTCAGTGGAAATGGTATCGCATATGGCGGAAACAGAGATGCTTCTCCAAAGATGCAGGAAGTCAAATTCAACTACCAGAATATCACTGCAGAAGTCAGTGCAGACAGCGTAAAAGTCATCAACAAAAACCTGTTTGTAAGCACAGATATTTTTGATTGCAAAGTAACTGTTGCAAAGAATGGCAAAGTGATCCACAAGGCTTCTCTTGCAACTGCAGTTGCTCCATTAAGCGAAGAAACTTATGTACTTCCGCTTGCAAAAGAAGAGAAACCAGGCGAATATACGGTGACTGTTTCCTTCCATCTGAAAGAAGATAAAGCATGGGCAGAAGCAGGACATGAGGTGGCTTTTGGACAGTATGTATACCAGGTTGAAGAACCGAAAAAGACCTGCCCGGAAGGTGTAAAAGTGATCCGCAGCACACACAATATCGGTGTCAGAGGCGCACACTTTGAAGTACTTTTCTCTGTGTTAAACGGTGGTCTGGTATCTTATAAATATGCCGGAAAAGAGATGATCGAGGCAATCCCGAAACCGAATTTCTGGCGTGCACCAACCGACAATGACTGTGGAAATCTTATGGGAATGCGCTACGGACAGTGGAAACTTGCCAGCATGTACTTAAGTCACAAAGACTTCCGCAAGGGACCGTATGGCCCGTCAAATATGCCAGAAGTAGAAGTGAATGAGAAGTCTGTAAAAGTAGCTTATACCTACATCATGCCGACTACACCGACCAGCGAATGCAAGCTTTCTTATGAAGTTTTCGGTGATGGAAGAGTGAAAACAACTCTTACGTATGACCCTGTTAAAGAACTCGGTGATATGCCGGAATTCGGTGTAATCTTCAAATTCAACGCAGATTATGACCGTGTAGAATGGTATGGACTTGGCGAGGCAGAAACTTATGCAGACCGTAAGAAAGGTGCAAAACTTGGCATTTATGCAAACAAAGTTGCAGACAATATCGCAAGATATATGGTACCGCAGGAATGTGGTGCAAAAGAAGAAGTACGCTGGGCAAAAGTAACTGACCGCAAGGGTAGAGGAATGCTCTTTGAGATGGATGAAAACAATGGGCCGATGATGTTCTCTGCACTTCCATACACACCTCATGAGATGGAAAATGCAATGCATCCATATGAACTTCCAGAGGTTCATTACACTGTTGTACGTGTGGCAAAAGACCAGATGGGAATCGGTGGTGATGACAGCTGGGGTGCTCGCACACACGAAGAATATTTGCTGAAAACTGACAAAAAGATGGAATTTTCCTTTGTTTTTAAAGGACTTTAAGAGGAGAAAAAATGGCAAAACAGATCAAATACGGACATTATCTTCATGGTGGAGATTACAATCCGGAGCAGTGGCTTGACCGCCCGGATATTCTCCAAAAGGACATCGAATATTTCAAAAAAGCACACATCAATACTGTATCTGTAGGGATTTTTTCCTGGGCAGTTCTTGAACCAGAAGAGGGAAAATATAACTTTGACTGGTTAGAGGAAATTATCAATAATCTCTACAAAGAGGGCATCCATACTATTCTTGCAACACCGTCAGGAGCAAGACCAAAATGGATGGCAGACAAGTACGAAGAAGTTCTTCGTATGGATCCGGACAGAACAAGAAGATTCTTCGGAGGCAGACATAATCACTGCTTTACCTCTCCGGTATACAGAGAAAAAGTACATGCGATTGATAAGAAATTAGCTGAAAGATTTGGCAGACATCCGGCAGTTATGCTGTGGCATATCTCTAACGAGTTTGGAGGAGAATGCCACTGCCCGCTGTGCCAGGCGAAGTTCCGTGAATGGCTGAAAGAAAAATACGGCACGATCGAGAACCTTAATAAACGCTGGTGTACTACTTTCTGGAGCCATAGATATAATAGCTTTGATCAGATTGAAAGTCCGTCAACTAAAGGCGAAAATGAACTTCATGCACTGAAGCTTGACTGGAAGAGATTTGTGACATACCAGACGATCGACTTCATTAAAAATGAGGTTGATGCGATCCGCGAGGGTGGTTCTGAACTGCCTGTAACAGCAAATCTGATGTATGATTATGACGGTCTGGATTACAAAAAATTTAAGGATGTTCTGGACGTGGTATCTTGGGATAATTATCCAAGCTGGCACAAAAAAGAAGAATATCTTACTGCAGTTGATGCGGAAATGCAGCATGATCTGATGCGCAGTATCAGGAAGGAACCATTCCTTCTTATGGAATCCTGTCCGTCTGCAACGAACTGGAAACCGATCAACAAACTTAAAAAACCGGGAATGCATCTGGCTGCATCTCTCCAGGCTGTAGCACATGGTTCTGACAGCGTGCTGTATTTCCAGCTTCGCCAGAGCCAGGGAGCTTCGGAGAAGTTCCATGGTGCAGTGATCGATCATTATGGCGGAGATGATACCCGCGTTTTCCGCGAAGTAACAGAGGTTGGCGAGGCTCTTGAGCAGATCCAGGAGACGGTTGGAACCAGCATGAGATCGCAGGCGGCTGTTCTCTATGACCGTGAGAACGACTGGGCGATCGCTGATGTGCAGGGACCACGAAATGTAGATATGCACTACCGCGAAGCAGTCCAGAAAAACTACCGTGCTCTGAGAGAACAGGGGCTGAATGTGGATGTGATCGCAATGGAACATTCCCTTTCCGATTATAAAGTTCTGGCGGCTCCGATGGCATATATGTTCAAAGATGGATACGAAGAAAAGCTTCGTGCTTATGTGGAAAACGGTGGAACTCTGGTGCTTTCTTACTGGTCAGGACTGGTTGATGGTACTGACAGATGCTTCCTTGGCGGAACTCCATATGGGCTTATGGATGTGGCGGGACTCCGCAGCACAGAGACAGATGCGCTCTATGACTGGGAAGAAAATCATGCGATCCCGGAGGTGGGAAGTCATCTTGGAATCAGTAACGTATATACCTGTAAAAACCTTTGCGAACTGGTCAAGGTTTCGGATGCAGAAGTGCTGATGCGTTATGGCGAAGACTTCTATCAGGGATATCCGGTGCTGACACACAAGGCATTTGGCAAAGGCCATGTATATTATGTGTGTGCAGATATGGAAATTGGATTCTATCAGGATTTCTACGGCAGAGTAGCTGCAGAAGCAGGTCTGAAATCTCCAATAGAGATTATTCCGGAAGGAGTTTCTGTAACAGTAAGAGAAAACGAGGATACCGAATATCTCTTCATCCAGAACTATGCGCGTAAGCCACAGGCTGTTCCGGTTCCGGCAGAGTATGAATTGCTTTATGGAACAGAAAGCGAAGTCATGGCACCGCTGCAGACAAGGATTCTGAAGAAACACAAATAGAACAGAGATAATGTCTTCAATACTGTTTTGAAGCTAATAACAAAGTGTTTTAAAGGAAATGGTGCAGTCTCAGAGATGGGACGCACCTTTTTTGATATTTTCACATATAGAAAAATTCTATTAAATTGACGAAAATGCCTAATTAATGATAAAATAGTAACTAGATAATGCAAGGAGTATGCTGACAGAAAAATTGAAATAACAAAAAGAGTGACTGGACAAGGAATTGTTCCTGAAGGAGAGATATCATGAACTCTAATACAGAATTGATTATTTACACAACTGACGACGGAGTTACAAAAGTTGAGGCAACTTTTGATGGCGATACTGTCTGGCTGTCACAGGAACAGATGGGAGAATTGTTCCAGAGGGATAAATCTACGATTTCCCGACATATCAGAAACATTTTTACAGAAGGAGAATTAGATGAGAAAGTGGTTGTTGCAGAAATTGCAACAACCAGTCCTCATGGTGCAATGAAGGGGAAAACTCAGAATAATATTACAAGAGTTTATAATCTTGATGTTATTATTTCTGTTGGGTATCGTGTAAAATCTCTTCGTGGTACGCAGTTTAGAATTTGGGCTACAGGAATTTTAAAAGAATATATGCAAAAAGGATTTGCCCTCGATGATGAGCGTTTAAAAGGAAATGGTGGTGGTTCTTACTGGAAAGAATTGCTTGACCGTATCAGGGATATTCGTTCTTCTGAAAAAGTTCTTTATAGACAGGTTCTTGATTTATATGCAACAAGTATCGATTATAATCCGAAGGCACCGGAATCAGTCAGGTTTTTTAAGATTGTTCAAAATAAATTGCATTTTGCAGCTCACGGACATACAGCTGCAGAAGTTATATATGAGCGTGCTGATGCAGAAAAACCGTTTATGGGATTGAAATCATTTGCAGGTGAAATACCGGCACTTAAAGATATTGGTATTGCTAAGAATTATTTGACTGAAACAGAACTTAAAGTTCTTAATAATCTTGTTTCCGGATATTTCGATTTTGCTGAAATCAGCGCTCTTGAGCGTAGACCTATGTATATGAAGGACTACATAAATCAACTTGATACAATTTTGTCTTCGAGTAACAGAAAACTTCTGCAAAATAGTGGGACGATTAGTCATACGCAGGCACTTGAAAAAGCAAAACAAGAATATCGAAAATATCAAGAGAAAACAATTGCGCCTGTCGAGCAAGCGTATTTAGATACCATTCATGATCTTGAAAAAGAGGCAAAAAAACAAATCAGAAATAGAAAATAGTTTGCATTAAAGCACAACCAATGAAATTTTATTCAAAGGTTGTGCTTTAAGTTTAATTCTTTAAGCAAATTTTCCTGAGAAACAGATGGCTGATAATCAGGAGAGCCATTTTTATAGGTGTTCATAATTGCCTGTTCGTCGGGTGCAGGCAGATCATCGAGATGTTATGATGTATACAGAAGAGATGCCGTGTTACGGAAAACAGTAACATGGCTGATGGAGGAATATGTTTATGAAATTTTTTCATTTATCGGATCTGCATATAGGATTGAAACTGATGAACCGGGATCTTCGGGAAGATCAGGAATATATATTGGATGAAATTACAGAACTGGCACGCAGGGAACGGCCGGATGCGGTGGTAATTGCGGGTGACATTTACGATAAGGCAGTTCCGTCAGCGGAGGCGGTGGAGGTTTTTGACCGTTTTCTGGTCGGACTCACCGAAGCAGTGCCGGATGCGGTTATTATGATGATCAGCGGAAACCACGACAGTGCTCCGAGAGTCAACTGTTTCCGAAAAGTCCTTTCCGGGCAGAACATCTATATGGTGGGACAGCCGCCGAGAACAGAAGAAGAATACATTGAAAAAGTTATCCTGGAAGATAAGGATGGAAAGGTGAATTTTTACCTCCTTCCGTTTGTGAAACCATCCATGGTGAAACAGGTTGTGGGAGTGGATGAGAATGGAAACAATCTTTCTTATAATGAAACACTTCATCGTCTGATCGGACGTGAAAAAATTAATTCAGACGAGAGAAATGTATTTGTCAGCCACCAGTTTTATCTTCCTTCCGGTAAGAATGCAGAGGATGTGGAACGTATGGATTCCGAGATGCGTACGGTCGGAAATATTGATGAGGTATCTGCGGATGTGCTGGGAAATTTTGATTATGCAGCACTCGGACATATCCATAAACCAATGAAAGTTGGCAGTGAATTATACCGTTATTGCGGAACTCCGCTTGCCTGCTCTGTGAGTGAAGCACAGCAGCAAAAAGGCATTATTATGGTAGAAATGGGTGTAAAAGGAGAGGTAAAAACAACAATTTTACCGCTTGAACCGTTGCGACAGGTGAAGGTTGTAAAAGGAACTCTGGAGGAGGTTTTGAAAGAATCCTGTAAGGATTATGTGACTGTGATCCTGACAGATAAGGCGGATCTGGATGTGATCGATATGCAGGAACGTATCCGTCTGGCATTTCCGAATCTGCTGGAGATCCGGAGGGAAAATCAGCGGAAAACGGATTATACCAGAACGTTACAGACAGAAGAATTGCTGGATCCGTATGAGCTGTGCTGCTCTTTCCTGAAAGATCTGGACGAAGAAGAAAAGATGATTTTGCAGGATGTACTACATACGGTTCAGGGGGTGAAATAAATGAAACCTTTACGTTTAAAAATGCAGGCATTTGGCTCATATGGTAAAGAAACTACAATTGATTTTGAGAAAGTAAATCAGAATCTTTTTCTTATAACCGGGGATACCGGAGCGGGAAAAACGACGATCTTTGATGCGATCGTTTTTGCTTTATATGGCGAAGCCAGCTCTTCTTTAAACAAAAAAGAAGGCGTAGTTCTGCAGAGCCAGTATGTGGATTTTGATTCAGAACCGTATGTCGAACTTGTCTTTTCGGAAGGCCGTGATGAAAAACGGGAAATCTATACAGTGCGCCGTGTTCCGAGACATCTCAAAACGATCACAAGAGGTGCAAACAAGGGTAAACCAAAAGAAAATACAGGTTCGGTAAGTCTGATCATGCCAGACGGATTGGAATATCCATCCAAAGAAGCTGACCGAAAACTGCAGGAGACTGTAGGACTTACCAAGAGTCAGTTTATGCAGGTTGCTATGATTGCGCAGGGAGAATTTATGGATCTCCTCCGTGCAAAATCAGATGACAAAAAAGTGATTTTTCGAAAGCTTTTTAATACAGAAATGTATCAGGATATTGTGACAGAACTGGGGAATCGAAAGCGTGCAAAAGAGAAAGAAATCGCAGTTTTGAAAACACAATGTCAGGGAGAAGTGAGCAGGATCCGTATACCTGAAACATATGAACCAGAGACTCTGAAACAGTTGAAAAAACAACTGGAAGAGGGCGAGATGACACGCCTTACTGACCTTCTGGAAGAAGTGAAAAAACTGTGTGACTGGCTGGAAAAATATACTGATCTGGCAGAAAAAGATTATCGGAAATCGGTTGAAAACAGAGACAAAAAAAGAGAACTATATACCAAGGCGGAAGCACTTTTAAAATGGTTTGATCAGTTAGAAACTGCGGAACGGAAACTGCAGGAATGTGCAGATGATGAAGCAAAAATAGTGAAAACAACAGCCCTGATCAGCCGTATCAGAAATGCGTATGAGATCAGAGAGACCGGTGTTCTCTTAAATGATGCGGAGAGACGGCTGACAGAATTGGAACAATCATTAAAGACTCAGGAAAAACAGTTGCCAATATTGGAAGAAACGCGGAAAACAGCGGAAAATGCAGAGGAACAGAAAAAGCTGATTTGCGATCAGGAATTGCAGAATTGCAGTAAAATCTCAGAAAAAGTCCAGAAGGCACTGGAGCTTTTTGAACAGATAAAGAGACTTCATACACAGGCAGAAGTAGACAGGAAAAACTGTGCTCTGGCAACAGAAAACACAAAGAAAGTGCGAAAGCAGCAGGAGGCTCTGGAAGAGCAGGAAACACAGTGGAAAAAACAGAGTGAAGAGTTGGCTGAAGTGGATAAGAAGCTGGTACTCGCAGAGAATAAAAAGCAGGAAGCAGATGCGGTTTCAAAGGAGATCGTGGATGTTCAGAACTTGAGAAATCAGGCAGAACAGTGCCGCAAAAAAGCAATTAAAACACGAGAAACTTATGCAAATATAACGAAAAAATATAATGATGCAAACACAGAATACGAAGAAGTAAGACTACATTTTTTGAATGCGCAGGCTGGTTTTCTTGCTTCAGAATTAGAATCGGGAAAACCCTGCCCGGTGTGCGGTTCTACAGAACATCCACATCCTGCGAAAAAAGGTGTGGAATCTGTGGATATCTCTGAGGAAAAACTGCAAAATATGCAGACAAATGTGGATAAACTGCGTAAAGATCAGGAAAAAGCTGCTGGGGATGCAGCGGCGGCCAGATCAGAATACGATACACGAAAAGATACTTATATTGCCAGTGTACAAAAGCTCCAGGAACGTTTGCATAGAAGTGTTTCTTCTATAACAGAGCAGTCAAGTGTGACGGAAATGAACGATTCTCTGGAAAACTGGAAGCAGCAGCTGGTAGAAGAACTGAACAACTTACAGAGGAGTGCACGCCTTCTGGTAAAAATCCGTGAAGCACTTCAAAATATGGAGAAACAGAAAAAACAGTTGCAGGACACTTATGATGAGTGTACAGAGAAAGAAAAAGCTGCTGCTGAAAAACTGGCGGGAAGTGAAGCCGCACTGGAAAACATAAAAGGCTCCACTGAATTTAAGACAGAAGAAGAGGCAAAGGCGGCACTGCTTCAGGCTGAAGACAGCAAAAAACAGGCAGAAGAAGTATATCAGAAAGTTCTGTCAGAAGCGAAGAAAGCCGCAAATGCGCAGAAACAGGCAGAAACCCTGATCAGCCGTTACCAGCAGGAGATTCCGAATCAGAAGAAGTGTGTGGAAGATCGAAAAACTTCTTATACAGAAGTAATGGAAATAAAGCAGATGACAGAATCTGAATGGAAAGAGCTTGTGGAGACGTACAGCCGTGAAGAGGCAGAAGAGTTTCAGAAAACGGTTAATGCTTATTATGAAAAGAAGTCAGCAGCGCAGGCACAGAAAGATTCTGCAGAGAGCGCGATTGGAGAAGAGCAGAAACCTGTTCTGGAAGAAATTCAGAAAGAGAGAGAAGCTGCAGAGACAGAATATCAGGAAAAAGAAAAGATTTATAACCAATTGCGAATGGATAACAGGGATGACAGAGAGGTCTTTGACGCACTTTCCAGAAGGCTGGAAGAGAGAAAAACAATCGTGGAAGAACATGCGCGGATCGATACACTGTATCGGATGACTTCCGGAAACGTCAGTGGCGCACGTATGGATCTGGAAACTTATGTACAGCGGTATTATCTGGAACATATTTTATACGCGGCGAATCGACGCTTTCAGGAAATGTCTGCCGGACAGTTTGAACTTCGTATGTATGATCTGGAAAAAGCTGGTGAAGGAAAGAACAGAGGGCTTGATCTGATGGTTTATTCTACTGTGACAGGAAAAGAACGGGAGGTTCGTACTCTTTCCGGTGGAGAGTCCTTTATGGCGGCATTGTCGCTTGCGCTTGGAATGGCGGATCAGATTCAGCAGAGTTCAGCTGCAATCAACCTGGACATGATGTTTATTGATGAGGGCTTTGGTTCACTGGACGAACATTCACGCAATCAGGCGGTTCGTGTGTTGCAGGAAATGGCAGAAGGTTCCAGACTGATTGGAATTATTTCTCATGTGTCAGAACTGAAGCAGGAGATTGAAGATCAGTTGCTCGTAAACAAAGATGAGAATGGAAGCCATGTGAAATGGCAGATCAGCTGATTTTTGGTAAAATATAAAAGCAGGGAATAGAAGTATTAGAGAATGTTAGGAGAAAAATGACAGAAGAAACTTTGGAAAAACTGGCACAGTTGCTGGAACAGGATCAATTTGAACTGCTCATTCCGGAGAAGATGCGGACAGAATCGGGAAGAATATCGGATAAGGCATCAGCCAGCATGGATATTCCATTGGTATATCTGATGAATGATGCGGTCGAGAGCTTTCTGGTTTTTCGAAATGTTCGTATGACGGGGGAATATCACAGCGATTATCAGGGAGAACTGCAGGCATCCATGACCAGGCAGGATGGCAGATTTGTGCTTGTCATAAAACAGGATGATACAGTGCTGACATTGTTTTTTGAGGATCTGGAATTGGAAGTCCATCTGTATGAATATGCATATACTGGTCATTTCTGGGTAAAAGACTATGAATATTTGCGACAATTGGAGTATCGCCTTGCGATTCTCAGGGATAAATATGATTATCTTGGTGAGGCATATTGCACGGAAGAAGAAATAAAACTGGCGGCACTTGTAGAATTTCCACCATTAAATTATTGCTGCTATCCGGCAGTACCGGAAAAATATATCGTGCCCAGGGAAAATCCCTGGATACCTTCTGAAAAAGCAATTGTTTATATGAAAGAACTGGCAGCGGAATGTGAGGATACTTCTTTACTGAAAATGTTAGCTTTCTATAGAAAGCATCCTGCGAAATTCTGGGCGAAGAGACTTGCAGTTATGCTGCATCAGACGAAGCACAGCAGAATTGTAGATCTGTTGTCAGAGAGACTGCAGCAGGCAACGGCAGATTATCCAAGAAGATTTTTTGGAGATGATGTGGAACGGAAGTATCAGCAAGCATTGGAAAGAGCAAAACAGCGTCAGAGGGAGTTGAAGAGCCAGGGAATTCGTGCAGATCTTCTGAGAGAAGAACCTTTTACGATTGCGCGTGATTCTTTGAATTATAAACTGTATCTTATGATATGGAAGGAACAGAAGGGGAACCGAGTAACAGAAATAGAAGAATATATCTGTGAATAATAGATTTTTAAAGCCAAAGCTGTATTAGCAGGAGAAAACCTGAAATACAGCTTTTGTTGTTCTTTTGAAATATGGAAAGTTATGCTTTTTTCATTTTGCCAAGTTCTCTGCGGGCAAAAACAACCGCCAGTACAAATGCAGCTGCGTCGGCAATCGGTCCTGCATACATAACGCCATCGATTCCCATAAGCATAGGGAAGATAATGATCAGTGGAAGCAGGAAGATCACCTGTCTGGTGAGAGACATGATGATACCGAGGACAGCCTTTCCTATAGAAGTAAAAAATCCGGAGGACATTGGCTGGATACCATTTGCGAAAGTCAGGAGCATAAAAATCCTCAGATAATTTTCTGCGAATTTAAAGTACAGATCGCTTCCGCCGCCAAACATGCTGATAATCTGATGTGGAAAGATCTGGAAGCACAGGAAAAAGAATGTGGCAATGATCGTACATGCTGTTGCAGAATAACAATATGTCTGACGAACACGGTCGTATTTTTTAGCTCCATAGTTAAAGCCCCAGATAGGCTGTGCACCCTGGGCAATTCCAATGCAGATCGCAAGAAAAACCATATTTACTTTTGACACAATCCCAACGCATGCAATCGGGATATCACTTCCATAAACAGAAGACGCTCCGTAATAACGAAGAGTGTTATTCATTACAATCTGGACAGCACCAATTGCAATCTGGTTGATGCACGAAGCAAGTCCAAGCGAAGAGATTGCTTTGAGGTGGATCAGCTGAGGCTTAAACATATTTCTTTCCAGATGCATATGGCGAAATTTTGCAAAATAAAGTACAACCAGCATGGCAGAAATAAACTGGCCGATGACAGTTGCCCATGCACCGCCCTTGATTCCCCATTTGAAACCAAAGATAAACAGTGGGTCAAGAATTGTGTTGATGATCGCTCCGATCAGAGTGCAGACCATAGAATAAGTGGGACTGCGGTCAGCACGAATCAGGTGGTTGCCGCCGACGGACAAGGTGAAGAATGGAAGTCCGATCGCAATAATGCCTACATAATCGATTGCGTAAGGCATCACATTATCTGTTGCGCCAAAAAAGATAAGCAGTGGTTTCAAAAAGATTAAAATCGCTGCGGCAATGGCTGTACCTATAATAACAAGTGTCGATAATGCACTTCCTGCAATCTCGCTTGCTTTTCGTTCTTTTCCGGCACCCATTTCGAGATTGTAATTGGATGCACCGCCGATTCCGAGAAGCAGTGCAGCGGCTGTTGAGATCGTCGTGACCGGAAATGCAATATTGGTAGCTGCGTTTCCGAGCATGCCGACACCCTGACCGATAAAAATCTGGTCTACTATATTATAGAGAGCATTGACCAGCATGCTGATGATAGCTGGGATTGCAAATTTAGCAAGAAGGCGGCCGGTTGGAGCAATGCCTAATGGATTGCCGGCATTTGTATTTGCAGTTGAAGGACTAGATTGAGATTTCAAGATAAATGACCTCTTTCTTCTATAGTATAAGATGTTTTTTATAAAGCCTGATTCAGGGCTGTTTATTAAGTATAACACAAAAAAATAAAAAAAGTTCAAAAAAATTGTTGACAGATTCTTTTTATAGTGGTATTCTAACTAAGCTGTCGCAAGGAATTGTTTCTTCTGAATAAACAATTTGAAAAGTTTTGAAAAAAACAAAAATAATTGTTGACAAAGAAACGAACATGTGATAG
>OLRE01002579.1_pt1 | contig 14551 bp, 9 predicted proteins | sample 1672461 | NCBI WGS metagenome assembly OLRE01 (sample SAMEA3136688, study PRJEB25190) | human gut metagenome | biome: human gut; feature: human-associated habitat; material: faeces | place: Austria | collected 2013
GTGCCATATCAAGCACCTTACCTACACTTCCGTAGGACTCATGCATACGGCTTACAATACCATACAGGTCAACCCATTTTAAATTAATAGAGAAAATCCATTTCAGAATAGTGGCAAAGAAAAAGGAAGGCAGGGAAATACCAATCAGTGCAAAAACGGTAACTGCATAATCGACCCTGCTATACTGTTTCGTTGCCGATATAATACCCAAAGGTATGGCAATAATTATTTCCAACAGGAATGCGGCCAATGCCAGCGCAAAGGAATACCAGATAACGCTGGAAAATTTCTTTGTTACAGGCTGATGGAAAATCCAGGATTCTCCAAACTCACCATGAATAGCTTTTCCGAGCCATACAAAATATCCTTCCAGGACCGGCTTATCCAGACCATACGAAGCATTCAGCTCAGCAACCAGCTCATCATAGGGCTTAGCACCCTGTTTCATTGACATGTCACGGGCTCTTCCTTCTACATAAGAAGTAGGAAGGGCTCTCTCAATTGAATAGATAATCATGGAAACGAAGAATAGGATCATCGCTCCCAAAAGTACACGACGTACAATAAACTTCTTCATTCTTAAATTTGTCCTTTCCAGTATCAGGCAAGAAATCTGACTTTTCGTTCTTACTGGCAGTGTGTCCTGCCGGTTCTGTCCGTCTGCCGATTACAGCCGGTATACTGTGCAGTCGCCTGGCCACATATCAACGGCCTTCTCTTTTACCGGGCACGGATTCTACCGTAACCCAAGGCATACTGCCAGTAAGGCAGTGGGTCCCCTTATCAAGGTGGACCCACTGCGCTAACAGGTCATTTTTCTTTTATACCTTTAGTTCATTTCGATATTAGTGATATCGTTATACCATGAATAGAATGTGGTAACGTCTTTTGTAAAGGTATCTGCATTGATACGCTCAGGGCTGTAAATAACGCAGTTCTGTCTCTGATAGATCGGAATCTCTACTGCCCAGTCAAGAATAATGTCCAGACACTGTTTGTAAACAGATTTTCTGTATTCCTGATCAGCTGTGGAACGGGCATCAATAATATCCTGATCCAGTGTTTCATCATTGATGTGGTAGTAATTGCTCTTTACACTTGCGCTGTGGTAAACCTGATACATATCAGGATCCACTGTTGCCTGCCATGCAGCTGCCCACATTTCTGCGGTACCTGCATTTAAAGCATCCCACATAATGTTGGAGTCTGTAACATCATTGATCTCAAGTGTAAATCCGATGGACTCAAGAGCTGCCTTCGCATCTGTAAGGATTGCAAAGCTTGGGTGGTCTCCACTTCCGTCAGCGCCGATGATGATCTCATAAGTCATCTTAGCACCTTCCGGAGCTGCTGTTACCTTGCCATTCTCTACAGTGTATCCGGCTGCTTCGAAGAAGCCAAGAGCTGCCTGTGTTGCTGCTGCAAACTTCTCATCATCTGTCATATCATCTGTGTAAAGCGGATTTCCATCAACATCTACAGAGTAAGCCACCTGATAATCTGCATCAGATTTCTGAGGAGCTGCCCAGGATGTATTGGAGATCGGGTAGTTGATTACGGAAGCAGCATCTCCATAATAGGAATCGATTGCTACATCACGATATACAGCAAGTACAGTTGTAAGAGCTTTTCTTAAGTTCTTGGAAGCGTCAGATCCTGGCTCTCCACCAACATTGATTGTGTTTGCATTAAGACCGATGTATCCGTATCCGAGGTTGTCTGTTGCGTTAACGATAATCTTATCACCATTGAGCTCGTCGTTTCCGTTAATGCTCTTGATCTGGTCAAATGCAGATTTGCTTCCGGATGGATCGGAAAGGTCGATTGTACCCTGCTCAACACCGGCAATCTTATCTGCGTCGGAAGTCTCACGCCACTGGAGGTACTTAGTCTTAGGAGCACCCTTGTAGTAGTTCTCGTTTGCTTCCATGTATACAGTCTTGTTCTCATATTTCACAAATTTGTACGGACCTGCGCCAAGTGGCTGGTTGGATTTATCACGTACAGCGGAGAGATCTCCTCTTGTGAAACCGAACTGGTTGTTATCATAGTCATAGAGAGAAGCATCTCCATAATAATGCATTGGCTCAACGATTACCCCAAGCTGATAGATTGTAGTTGCCTCGAAACCATCTGTGGTAACCTCAACTTCGTAATCACCAAGCTTCTTGATTCCCTCAATGTTCGCAACCTCTTCACCTTCACCTGCTGCAGTTTTCTGCTCTACCAGGTATTCGGAAGCGATTGTTGCTGCATCTTCATCGAAGTATGCTTCGTCGCCGTAGGCAGCTGCAAGTGCAAGATAGTCCTTGCCATACTGGTCTGCGATCTCATTAATGATCGTATCCTGATCTTTGCCATCTACAGAATAGTTCTCATCTGCTGCGTAAAGCATTCCAAAGAACTCATCTCCGTTTGTAACACCATAAGCATCTGCATAATCTTCCCATGCAGTCTGCGCCCACTCATACTCAGATGTAAGAAGCGGAACCATCAGCTCATCTTTCACTCTTGCAGCAACTTCATCTGGCATATCTGCAAGTGTATTCGCAACATCTTCATCTGTGATGGAATCTGCTGCTGTGGAATTCAGACGGTAATTCTTCATACCTTTGATATTGGTGGAGTAGAATGTTGCATTTCCATCATAATCTGTATCAGAAAGTACATAATATGTGAAAATCAGGTCATCTGCGGTAAGAGGCTCACCGTCAGAAAATGTTACACCCTCACGAAGCTTGAAATTGTATACAGTCTCATCCTCGCCCTCTGTAACAGTTACATCGGAAAGTCCTGTGTAAGTATAATCCGTTCCGTTATACTCACGTGTCTCGCCTTCGATACCATTATAAATAATGGCACCTGTACGGTCACTTCCGAACAGATACTCACCTACATTCTCTGCGATCTGCTGATCCGGAACTGCCTCGTGGAATAATCCACTGAATTTCTCGGAGAAGTTAGTCTGTCCAATAACAAGTGGTGTATCAGAAGAACCTCCCTCAGCTTCTTCAGCAAAAACAGGTACGCTCACTGTTGATGCTGCCATGACACCTGTTAATAACAGGGCCATTAACTTCTTCTTGCTCATATCTTATCCTCCTTTTATAAATTTTATTGTAACTATCCATTAAGGACAGCCGCTGCCACAACCCCTCTGGTGTTGTTCTGTGCTCTTCTATTTTATCATGTTTTACTGCTTACGCAATAGTTAATGACTGGAATTTTGTCCATTTTTGTCAAAAACTGAAAGATTTTTATTCAAAAATTGTGAATTTCGCTTTAGTTTGGCAGCTTTGCACAGCAGTAACACTTCCCAGTGTTAAAGTTATGGCACTAGCCACCTCGAATAATAGTTCCCTGGTTAATACAAGATCCGTGGGCTTCAAAAGTATCAGAATCAAGTCTGCCACACATGTAAAAAGTGCAAATCCGACAATTGCAAGGCTGCATCTTACTGGACGACGTATTCCCTTTTCGTATTGTGCACGGGTCATATGACCCACATGTTCCTCCGGAATCACCACCTGGGATGTCTGCCCTTTTCCCTCCTGATTTCTGCAAAAGAGGAGAAGGGACACCCCGCCCATGATTCCATAGGAAATGGGAAAAATCATCGTCACGAAAGGAATCAGCACCCAGAAAACACGGCTTCCGGCATTATTCACCATAAGTCCTGCCACATATACAGCCATAGCCGCAATCATCAGACCTGTATAGCTCCATGCATATTGCTTCAGTTCCTTAACCTCTGCTTTGGTGCTGTGCCATTTCCCGGTATATTCAAATTGTTTCCCGCTCTGACGGTAATCATTCCCATATTTCTTCACAAATACGCCTCACATTTCTTCTGGTTTCTCAGAAAATCTCAATTTGGTGCAGCGAGAATTAAGCATCTGCTATATTCACTGTACCAGCTTCTTATCAAGCTCAGTTACGATTTTCTGGATACAACCCTCTTCAAAAGGAACAGTAAGTCCGACCTGCTTCAGCATGGACGGATAAAAATCACTTGCAGAAAGCTCACAAAGCTTCATATATGCAGCCCATGTATCAGCCTGGTCTTTCTCCATACGAATCTTAAACTGGAATGCACAAAGCTGTGCAAGTACATAATCAATATAATAGAACGGCATCTCAAAGATGTGATGCTGTCTCTGCCAGTATGCGCCATCCTCCAGGAACTTGCAGCCTGTGCCATCCAGGTACGGACGGTACTCTTCCTCCAGCTTGTTCCATGCGTCGCGACGCTCCTTGGGGGTAAGCTCCGGATTGCCGTATACAATATGCTGGAATTCATCTACCATTGTTCCGTAAGGAATAAAGTCGATGGCATCCTCCAGATGCATCTTGCGGTAGTCATCCCCTCTTTCACCAAAGAACAGTTCGATCCATGGCTCTGCAAAAAATTCCATGGACATAGAGTGGATTTCTGCGGTCTCCATGGTCAGATAACGTGAATGGTCAGTAATCGGATCCTTACAGGAAACATAATTCTGGAATGCATGTCCACATTCATGTGTGATAACATCCACATCTCCGCTGGTTCCGTTAAAATTAGCAAAAATAAACGGTACACCATAATCCGGAAGTTCTGTCATATATCCGCCTGTAGCCTTATTTTTGCGGCCGAAAACATCAAACAGCTCATTCTCCATCATCATATTAAAGAAATCTCTTGTCTCATCGGACATCTCAGAATACATTTTACGTCCGCTTTCAAGAATTTCCTCCGGTGTTCCTGTAGGTGCCGGATCTCCCTGTGGGAAATATACCCCCATATCATAGTAACGAAGAGCCTCTACTCCAAGACGCGCCTGGCGATTCTTATGCATCTTCGCTGCAAGAGGTACAAACACGGTCTTAATCTGATCACGAAGCTTCTGAATGTCCTCTTTGGTGTAAGAATTACGGTTCATACGGCAATAGCCCATATCAATATAATTCTCAAATCCAAGCATCTGTGCCTGTTTGGTACGGTTCTTCACCATAAGGTCATAGATTTCGTCAATCTCCGGCTGATTCTTCTCGAAGAATTCAGAGAAAGCATCCCATGCCTTCTTACGTGTGTCACGGTCAGATGAACGCATATATTTGCGCATAAGGGAAAGGTTCAGTTCCTCACCTTCCCACATGATCTTCGCGGAAGCGATCAGCTTACTGTAGCGGGAAGCCAGTGCATTCTCCTCCTGCATCAGCGGGATCAGGCTCTCATTAAAGCTTTTCATTTCCAACTCCATGGACTTAAAGGCTACCGGTCCGATCTTCTCTTCCATATACTGACGGTATGGTGTGGCAAAAAGCACCTTCGTATACTCATTTGTCACTGCGTTCAGCTCCGGAAGCTTCTCATCATAGTAACTCTTCTCACCATCATAAAATTCATCTGTCACATCTCCATCCCTGCGGATATATGCAATTGTGTAAAGAGTTTTTACGTGATCCATCAGCTTATTAAATTCCTGATGGAGTTCAAACTGCTCTTCCCCACTCTTTGCCTGGGAAGCTCTCTGGATGATTTCCTTTCCCTGAGCGATTACTGCCGGAAAATCAACGCGGCTGTAAGGCATTTCTGAAAACTTCATCTCGTTCCTCCTTTTTCACACGATAAAGTAATTATTGGGCAAATCTACTTTGTCCATACAATAAATGGGCGGACAAACTCTCTGAATCACATCTCCAGATTGCTGTCCGTCCATTGTCGCGTATCAATTACTATATCATATATATCACAAAATTAAAAGACTAAAAATTATTAAAAAAGGTTAAAATATACAACTGTTACTCGCCGATTCCCTCTTCTACCATTTCCATATCATCAATATTTTCGGCATCATCAGACTCTTCATCTCCATAGGTATCTGCTGTATATGGAACCTCTGTTACCTTTGCCTGCTCCATAAGAAGTCCGGTAACCTTGCTTTCATAAAGGGCATTCACAATGGTCTCTCTTGTATATAAGGCTTCAAAGTCTGCTGCAGTTTCACCATAGTATGCAGCGTATTCTTTTACATAATCTACATATTCCTCTTCCGTAACCTCTACATTATTTGCCTGTACATATGCAGCAATAAACAGCCTGCGGTTTACAAGATTTTTGGCTTCTTCTTCAATATCGGACTCGGAAACGCCGAACATTTCCAGAACGTCGCTTACTTCCTCCCCATCTTCCATGAACATGGTGTAGCCGGAAAGCACTTCCTCCTTGCAGGATTCAAACAGGGCATCCGGATACTCGCCTGTAAACTCTGTTTTTGCCACGCAGGCCGTGATCAGCTCCTCTTCCGCATCATAGGTGCTCTGCTCGTCATAGCTCTGCTGCAGGTTTTCCTTTACGGCTGCTTCGTAGTCTGCCTTGGTGTCGTAGTCTGTGTTGTTCTTTACGTAATCGTCGTTGTACTCTGGCGTGTTGGATTTGGTGACATCCGTTACTTCTACTTTGAAGTCCACGGTTTTGCCCTGCCAGTCCTCCTGCCAGGTATCATCCCCGTATGTGACGGAAAAATCAAGCTGATCCCCAGCAGAAACGCCTGTCAGCTTCTCATCAAACTCAGCGCCGTATTCTTCCTGTCCGAGAATGATAAAGGTTTCTTCCTCATCCCCGGCCTCGCCGTCAACTGTAGCAGTTAAATTCATATATACAATATTGCCATCCTCAGAAGGTGCATTTGTAGACTCTTCCTCGCTGTAGCTCTCCAGTTCTTCCTGAATTTCCTCCTGCACCATGTCATCTGTGATCTCATAGGTGTACTTGGTCACTTCCACATCGCTGTAATCACCAATGGTAACGTAATCGGAAGCATTTTTCACAAGATAATCAGATGGAGTGATGGGATCCAGTGCTGTCTCTTCTGTATCATCCACGGCATCGATTTCCTCATTGCTCTCCAGATCCTGGGAAAATTCCGGGTCCAGCTCAGACAGCTCATCGTCATCCATAGATGCTGCTGCAGAATCGTCCTGGGCATCCTGTGTGTTCTGTGTATCTGTATTGTCTGTGGAAGCTTTCCCCCCGCATCCTGCCAGTACTACCATTGCTGCCAGGGCAGCAAGAACATATCTTTTCTTCATAATTTATATTCCTTTCTGATCTCATTTGCCTGTGTCAGTTAAAGATAATATAACATTTTTGCAATATTTTGTAAACATTTTTGAACGAGGACACCTTTTTTTCACAAACTGTTAACTCCTGACTTTCGCCTTCCTGCCACACATAATTCCATGGGTTTGTACATAAAAGAATCCCCCATGCAGATGCCAGAAACATCTGCACAGAGGATTTCCAAAAATCTCTTATCTTTCCTCTCGGAAGTAGGAAAGTCCCAGACTTTCCGGAGGCTGATTTTCTTTTTTCTTGCGGAAGCTTACCACGATCAGAACCACGATAGTAACCACATACGGAACCATCTGGATCAGATCGGTAATATAGCTTGCCACCTTAATTCCAAGAATACTCGGAAGGAACTGATACAGCCAGTAGAGCATTCCAAACAGGTAAGCACCCCAGATTGCATTCAGCGGCTTCCAGGTAGTGAAAATTACAAGCGCAACAGCCAGCCAGCCAAGAGCTTCAATCTGTCCTGTAGTTGCCCAGATTCCCTGGTTGTAATCCAGTACATAATACAGGCCGCCAATACCGGAAAGACCTGCACCAATACAGGTTGCCAGATATTTATACTTTGTAACATTAATACCTGCTGCATCTGCTGTTCCCGGATTTTCTCCTACTGCACGAAGATTCAGACCTACTCTTGTTTTGTTCAGTATATAGTGAAGTACAATGGCAATAATAATTGCCGCATACACCAGAAAGCCATAAGGAAATACCGTTTTACTGATAATTCCAAGCTTCGTTGACAGGAACGGAATCTTCTTTGAAAAAGATGCATAGGCAAGAGGTGCCGCTGTATAGCTTGCACCATTTAAAATAAATACACCGAAAAAGTTGGCAACACCCATACCAAAGGTTGTAAGAGCAAGACCGGTTACGTTCTGGTTTGCACGTAAGGTAATGGTCAGGAAGCTGAAGATCAGCCCACCGAGCATAGATGCCGCAATTGCTGCTGTAAGTGCCAGAAGCACACATATCCATCCTTTTGGGTCTGCAGCATTTTTCTCATAGAAATAAGAGCTGGCAAAGCCGGCAAAACCGCCAAGGTACATAATTCCCGGAACACCAAGATTCAGGTTTCCGGATTTCTCAGTAGTAATTTCTCCCATGGAGCCAAACATAATGATGGTTCCAAATGGAATTGCCCTGATGATCCACGCAATCAGATTACTCATTTAGTGCACCTCCTTTTTGGAACCCCGGAAGATCATCTTGTAATTAATAAAGAATTCACTTCCCAGAATAAAGAACAGGATAATTCCTTCGATAATACTTGCTGCATAATCATTCAGACTGTATGCAGAAGCAATTTCTGATGCGCCCTTGGAAAGGAAGATCAGCAAAAATGAAATCAATGCCATATAAAAAGTATTGAATTTTGCAAGCCATGCAACAATAATAGCAGTAAATCCGTTTCCACCGGCAGATGTGGTGGAAATTGTCTGATCTCTTCCGGCTACGATCAGGAATCCTACCAGACCGCAGATTGCACCGGAAATGATCATAGTACGGATGGTGACCCATTTTACGTTGATTCCGGCATATCTTGCAGTATTTTCGGATTCACCTACTACTGTGATCTCATAACCCTGTTTGGAATATTTCAGATAGAAAAACATAACAAACATCAGAATTACAACAATAAGAATATTGATGTTGTATCTCTGTCCCATAAACTGCGGAAACCATCCGGCCTGTGTGGACATGTTCAGTTTTCCAAGACTGGAGGCCTTTCCTCTGAGAATGTTCGTCATACATGCAACAATACTTGTCGCAACATAATTCATCATCAGGGTGAAAAGTGTCTCATTGGTATTCCAATATGCTTTAAATACTGCCGGAATAAATCCCCAAAGACCGCCGGCAATTACACTTGTAAGGAACATTACCAGAAAAAGCATCGGTGTAGGAAGGCTTCCTCCGAATTTTACCATAATCATAGCTGTCGCAAGACCGCCTACAAGTACCTGACCTTCTGCGCCAATATTCCAGAAGCGCATTTTAAACGCAGGAGCAAGGGCAATACCAATGCAAAGCAGAGTTACCAGATCTCGCATTGCCCAGGAAAAACGGATGCTTGTCATAAAGGTTCCGTTTAGCATAACTCCGTATACAGACAGCGGATTTAATCCGGTTACACTGTAAATAAAAACAGCATCTACGACCAGTGCCAGAATAATAGCTGCTGCCCGAACCCATACCTTATAGCCAAAGCTGCTTCTGTCACGCTTAATAATTCGGATCAAGGGTTCTTTTGTTTTTACTTCACTCATTTATTTTCCCTCCTTCCGAAGATTTGTCATAAGAAGTCCCACTTCTTCCTTGGTAGTAGTTCTGGCATCCAGAATGCCGTTCTCCTTACCGCCGCAAAGCACAAGGATACGGTCGCACAAATCAATAAGAACGTCCAGATCTTCACCAACGTAGACAACTGCAACCCCTTCTTTTTTCTCTTCATCCAGAAGATTATAAATTGTGTAGGAGGTATTGATATCAAGGCCTCTTACCGCATATGCAGTCATCAGTACAGTAGGTGCCTCTGCAATTTCACGGCCTACCAGAACCTTCTGCACATTTCCGCCGGACAGACGGGATACAGGAGTGTTCAGACTTGGAGTTACAACCTCCAGTTCCTCTTTCACCTTTTCTGCCATTTTTCTTGGAGTACGCATATCTGTAATCGGGGATGAGCCCTTTCCATAGCTTTTAAGAAGCATATTTCCGGTCATACCCATAGAGCCTACCAGTCCCATGCCAAGACGATCCTCCGGAACAAATGCAAGGTGAACGCCTGCATCGCGGATCTTCTTTGGTGTTTTACCAACCAGCTGAAGCGGCTGATCTTCTTTGCCGCGCTCATAGAACTCAATGCTGCTTCCCTGCGCTGTGATCTGAAGTCCTGCAATGGCTTCCAGAAGCTCCTTCTGGCCATTTCCGGAAATACCTGCGATTCCCAGGATCTCTCCTCCGTAAACATCAAAGCTTACGTCATCCAGTATCTTGATTTCCTCGCGATTATATACAGTCAGATGAGATACTGCCAGACGTTTCACCTGATTCACTGGTGCAGAACGGGCAATGTTCAGTTCTACCTTTTTGCCTACCATCATCTCTGTCAGAGAATTCTCTGTAGCTTCACTGGTATTTACGGTGCCTATATATTCGCCTTTTCTGAGAATTGCAACCTGATCAGAAATCTCTAATACTTCATGAAGCTTGTGTGTGATAATGATAACAGATTTGTTATCTGCCTTCATATTACGGATTACTTCAAAGAGACGTTCTGTTTCCTGCGGTGTAAGCACTGCAGTAGGCTCATCCAGAATCAGGATGTTCGCCCCTCGGTAAAGTACCTTTACAATCTCCAGAGTCTGTTTCTGAGACACACTCATCTCATAGACCTTCTGATTCAGATCCAGATCAAAATGATATCTGTCGCAAATAGCCTGTGCTTTTTTCTGAACCTCTTTCAGATCGAATTTCTGTTTTTTGTCAAGTCCAAGAGCAATATTTTCTGTGGCACTGAATACATCGATCAGCTTAAAATGCTGGTGGATCATACCGATTCCCAGATCATAAGCATCTTTTGGTGAGCGGATCTCGACTCTCTTCCCATCAACAAGGATTTCCCCTGAATCCGGAAAATAGATACCGGAGATCATATTCATAAGGGTAGTCTTACCGCTTCCGTTTTCTCCCAGGAGGGAGAGGATCTCGCCTTTTTTTACATCAAGGCTTACATTTTTGTTGGCAACAACTTTTCCAAATGTTTTGGTAACATTTTTTAACTGAATTGCATATTCCAAAGTGTTGTGCCTCCCTTCCCTTTTTCATTAAGAAAAGGGGAGCCATTTTTACAGCTCCCCTTTTGGATTCATCTAATTCTTAGCTGTCAGAAACAGCATTTCACAAAAGATCTGTCAGTTATTCAACTGCCTCTGCATCCTCTGTGATTCCGTCAATACGAAGTGTAAAGTATGGAGCACTTCTGAATGTGGACTCTGCAAAATGTCCGTCCTGAATTGCCTCAACTGTCTCGCCCTGGTATACAACAGTTGCAGGATCAGTTGTGTAATCCATGAAGGAAAGGTCAACCGGTGCAGAAGTAACCTCTTCGCCGCCAACAGTAAATGTAGAGGTATCAAATACCTGAAGAGAACCATCTTTAAGCTTGCTCTCAATGTCAGCAACATAATCTGCTGTACCTTCTGCGCAGGACTCACCAAGCTCTGTAATACCTACTGCATCATCATTATATCCTGCGGACCAATCCTGCTCAAGATCACCGCCGCCCATTACAGTTGCAATAGCGTGCTTGTAATATACAGCCCAGTTATTAGTTGCAGAAGTAAGTGCTGCTGTAGGAGCAGTTGCGATCATATCAATGTTGTATCCTACAGAGTAGCAGATCTTGCCATCATCATGAAGCTTCTGTGTAGCTGCAGGAGCACCTGTAGAGTCTGCATGCTGTCCAATGATAACACTGCCGTTTGCAATAAGTGCCTCAGCTGCTGCACCCTCTTTGTCAATATCAAACCAGGAGTTTGTGTACTTAACTTCCATTACAACATTCGGAACTACACTCTTAACACCAAGGTAGAATGCAGTGTAACCTGAAACAACCTCTGCATAGCTGAATGCTCCAACATAGCCGATCTTAACATTACCGTCTGCATCAAAGCTGTCTGGCTGGGTTTCAGCGGTAAGAGTACCGTCTTCCATAATCTCTTTCAGCTTCAGACCAGCAACAACACCGGATACATAACGGGATTCATAAATGTTTGTGAATGCGTTCTTGAAGTTCTCAAGACCACTGATTGCTGCAAAATCACCTGTCATAGAAACGAAGGTTACATCCGGATACTCCTGTGCAGCCTGTACCAGATAAGTCTGATGTCCGTAGCTGTTTCCGATTACCAGGGAGCATCCCTGTCCAACAAGGTCAATTGCTGCATCATAACAGCTGGAATCTTCCGGAACTTTATATTTCCAGATGATCTGGCTGTCATCAAGTCCAAGCTCTGCAGCAGCTTCCTTAATGCCTGCAATGTGAGCTGCAGAATATCCTTCAGTCTCATCGCCTACAAGGATAACGCCCATTTTGAAGTTCGGGTCAGCTTCTACCTTGTCTTCGTCAGCGGCATAAACAACAGAAGCAAAGGCAGTCATTGTGAGTACCATCACTGCTGCAAGAAGAAGGCTGACAACTTTTTTACACATTTTGTTCATTTTACTTCCTCCTTGATATATTTATTTGCCTTCATTTTATTTTTTTTCTAATTAGATGTCAACCTTTTGCAACTAATTTAAAAAAATTTTTTGAACAAATTATAAATTTTTTAGATTTTTTATAAACGCACCTGGTCGCTTTTTTTATTTTCCAGACGAAAGGCTCTTGGCGTTACATGATAGCGTTCTTTAAACACCCGGTGAAAATAACTGTTATTCTCATACCCAACTGCTGCGATCACATCACTGATAGGAAGATCTGTATCACACATCAGTTCCACCGCCTTGCTGAGGCGTTTTCTCTGCAGCAGCTCTTTAAAATTAAAGCCCGTAGTTTTCTTGATCATTTTACTAAGCACATGCATAGGAAGGTGAAGCATTTCGCAAAGCTCAGTAAGGGTAGCAGTGCGGTATTTCTGCTCAATATAATCCAGCGTAGTCATGGAAATCATATTCTCATACTGATTTGGCAGACGCATTTCCACACACTGCACAGAGTCCAGAAGATAAAGGAAAATAAGCCCCATTGTGGTCTGATTGATCCGATTCTGGTTTCCCCGGCCTGTCACAAGGGAATAAATCATATTCTCCAGAAGATTCTGGATCTGCAGCACCTCAGATACCTTAAAATGAAGATATTCTCCTCGTTGGTTATCACGGCGAAGCACATTCACCAGAAAATTCGCCAGCACATTGTTGTTGCCCGCCATTGTATATGCCACATCGAAAAATTCCGGAAGAATCATAAAATTAATCGCAATGTCATTTCTTTTTGCCGCCAGGATTTCATGATGGGTAAACTGATTCAGAAAAAGAAGTTCCCCTTTTCGCACAATTACCTGTTTTCCATCTATAATATTGGTAAGGGATCCCTCACAGACATAAAGAACCTCCACATAATTATGCCGGTGGAGAGGAAAATGGATAAATCGTGTGTGGGTACGCACCGCAATCAGCTTTCCTTCCTCCAGCATCTTGCTGCTGTCAACAGTAAAATCCTTTCCTGATGTATAAAGGTCTCTATCTACTTCAGCCTCTCCGTTCAGGATCCGCCTCTCTTCTTCTGTAATTTCACGAAGCTTTTCCAAAAGTTCTTTTTGCACAGGGTACCTCCTGACTATATAATGAAACTTTTCTCATAGAATGTATTTTTTCATTATTATACAGTCAAAAAGAAGCCAGTGTCAAAAAATCTTTTTTCACACCAGCTTCTTTTATTCAGGAGAATTTTCATCTTCTCCTCTTATTTCGTTATTAATTTTCTTCGTTTCAGAATTCTTGTTTCCAGAGGTTCAAGAACTTCCGTTTCTGTTCCGTAGATTAACTCATATCCTGTCGGGATTGGAACTGCTTTTGCTTCTCTTGCAAAGTTCTGGATAAACAGGTATTCATACGCTTCGTTTTCACGCAAAGATACAGAAACACCTGCAGGAACAAATTTAAGAGGAGCCTGCACTCCCGCCTCTTTTACGATTCTTCCATAGAAGTCCTCATAGAAAGCCAGCTCCATATCTGCACATACGTAATATATATGCCCTTTCCCATATGTCTTATGCGTCAGTACCGGTTTTCCTGCATAGAAATCCTTGCCATAGCGCATGAGAATTTCGGCATCAGAAGTCTTTACAAGCTCACACAGATTTTTGCATGTATAAGTACCTGTTATTCCAAGATGATTACCGTTTTCCGGGATACCAAAGTTCTCTTCCCAGTCGTAAAGGGCGTCAATTTCTTCTGTACGAAGACCTGCTGCCTCCTGCAGACCGTAAGGTGTACCACCAAGGAAGCATTTATCGTTTTCATCCACAAGTCCGGACCAGTAGGTAATCACCAGTGTTCCACCGTTCTTAGCAAATACTCTCAGCTGCTTCTCATAGCCATCCTTGAACATATAAGCCATGGGTGCTGCCACGATTTTATAATCGGAAAGCTCATGTTCCATGGAAATCACATCCACATTCAGACCCTGCTCCCGCAGTGCACGGTACTGCTTCTGTACTGCTTCTGTATAAAACATATTCTCGTTTCTCGGACCCTGTACATCCTGTATTGCCCAGTTGTTCTCTCTGTCGTAAAGGACAGCCGCCGGAGCCTTCATCTGGCTGCCGCATACTTCCTGAAGCTTCACAAGTGCCTCGCCTACTTCTGTCACTTCTTTTTCGCCCGGTCGCGGGCGCATGCGCCGATCTGCCCGGGCTGCAAAGCCCCCGA
>OLRE01002586.1_pt1 | contig 14539 bp, 10 predicted proteins | sample 1672461 | NCBI WGS metagenome assembly OLRE01 (sample SAMEA3136688, study PRJEB25190) | human gut metagenome | biome: human gut; feature: human-associated habitat; material: faeces | place: Austria | collected 2013
GGGCTACCGCCCCTAGACCCTGTCGGGGGCTACGCCCCTGCGACCCCATTTTTATCAATGATAGAGGTTTATCGACAGTTTGAAAGTCCGTTGGTTGCAACGGACTTTTTTTATTATCTCGGGCTACTGTCTGTTAAATTAACTTCCAGATGTCACGGGCATAGTCTGTAACGGCACGGTCAGCCGAGAATATGCCTGCAGATGCGATATTTATAAGCGACATCTTGTTCCAGAGGCACTTATCCTTATAGGTTTCGCTTGCCTTTGCCTGTGTTCCTCTGTAGCTGTCGAAATCGGCAAAGCACATATATCTGTCTGCGTGACGCAGTGAATTTGCCACCTCCTCGAATGTTGCACCGTTTATACCCTTGTACATCTTTTCAAGGACGCTCTTGATAACTGCGTGTGAGTTGTATATCTTTTCGGGGTTATATCCCTCAGCCTTAAGCTGATTTACCTCGGGAGTTGACATACCGAAGATGAAGATGTTGTCATCGCCTACCGCTTCGTGTATCTCAACATTCGCACCGTCATAGGTACCCATTGTAAGAGCGCCGTTGAGCATCAGCTTCATATTACCTGTACCGGAAGCCTCTGTTCCTGCGAGAGAGATCTGCTCTGAAATTTCACTTGCGGGCATAAGAATCTCTGACAGCGTTACCTTGTAATCTTCAAGGAATACAACAGCAAGCTTTTCGTTCAGCTTGGGGTTCTTCTTAAGCTCTTCTCCTATGCACCAGATCATCTTGATTATCTGCTTTGCCATATAATAGCCGGGTGCCGCCTTTGAAGCAAAGATATAGGTCTTGGGTACAAAGTCCGCATCGGGATTATTGAGCAGATAAATGTAATCTGCGATAATGTTCATTGCATTTAACTGCTGACGCTTGTATTCGTGCAGACGCTTTACCTGAACATCGAAAATACCGTTGCAGTTAAGCTTAGTGCCTGTGGTGTTGTATACATACTTTGCAAAAGCCTGCTTGTTAGCTAACTTTACAGCGGCTAATTTATCAAGAACCGACTTATCCGTTGCAAACTTCTTGAAATCTGCAAGCTTTGACGCATCCTTCTTGAAGCCGTCGCCTATGCACTCGGTAAGGAGGTTTGTAAGTCCCTGATTGCTTGCGAGTAACCAACGGCGGTATGCGATACCGTTTGTAACGTTCTTGAAGGCATCGGGAGTAACAGTGTACTGATCGTGGAATACGCTGTCCTTGATGATTTCGGAGTGAAGCTTAGAAACGCCGTTTACAGAGCTGCTTGCCGCACAGCAGAGGTTAGCCATCTTTACACGGTTATCAAGAATGATGGACATTCTTGTTACCTTCTCGCTGTCGCCGCCGGTCACTTCTGTAAGGTGTGCGCAGTAACGGTTGTTTATTTCAACTATGATAGCGTAGATTCTGGGGAGTATTCTCTGCATAAGATCGACATCCCACGTTTCAAGCGCTTCTGCCATAACCGTATGGTTTGTATAATCGAATGTGTTTGTGATGATGTTCCACGCCTTATCCCAGTCATAACCGCAGTCATCGAGCAGTATTCTCATAAGCTCGGGGATAGCGAGGGTGGGGTGGGTATCGTTTATATGGATAGCTACCTTTTCGTGAAGGTTTTCAAGAGTACCGTAAACGTTCATATGACGCATTACAATATCGCCTACGGAAGCGGCGCTCATAAAATACTGCTGACGCAGACGAAGAGCCTTACCCTCAAGATGATTATCGTTGGGGTAAAGTACCTTTGTCAGTGAGTGTGCGATATTATTTGCACCGATAGCCTTTGCATAGTCGCCCTGATTGAACATATTCATATCAAACGACATACTCTCTGCACTCCAAAGACGGAGCTTTGAAACGCCCTTGCTGTCATAGCCCGATACATACATATCATAGGGTACTGCGTTTACTGTCTTATAGTTAACGTGACTTACACTGTGGTAGTTCTGCTCCCACTTCTCGTAAATCTCGCCGTCAAAATGAACCTCTATAGCCTGATCGGGTACGGGTACGAGCCACGCTCTGCCGCCGGGCAGCCAGTCATCGGGAAGCTCTGTCTGCCAGCCGTCTATGATTTTCTGCTTGAAGATACCATATTCGTAGAGGATAGAGTAGCCTGTTGCGGGGAATGCGCAGGTTGCAAGTCCGTCAAGGTAGCAGGCGGCAAGTCTGCCAAGACCGCCGTTACCGAGTCCTGCATCGGGTTCTTCCTCATAGATATGTTCAATCTTTACATCAAGCTTCTTGAGCGCCTTTGCCACTTCGTCCTGCATACCGAGGTTGTAGAGGTTTGTCTTTAACGAACGTCCCATAAGGAATTCCATTGAAAGATAATAGACCTGCTTTCTGCCCTTTGAGTTGCAGTCGGTCATGAACATCGAGCGCTTTTCCTTAAGGTAGTTTACCACTATCTTTGATAAAGCCTTGTAAATCTGGGTGTGATTTGCTTCTGCGGGGGATACTCTGAAGTCGTACTCCAGCACCTCCGTCAGCTTACGGGTTATTTCATTTTCTGTAAACGGTGAAGTCATATAAATTTTTCCCTTTCTTCCGATCCGATTTTCTTACAGTCTAATTATACAACATACAGTATCCTTATTCAAGGCTGAATAAAATATTTTGTAAATAATAAAGTGAAATTGCACTAAAATCAATTACCGATTTTATGCAGTTTCACAATAAAACTTTTCCTATTGAGGATTTATTTACTGATAATTGACAAAATGCGTGTTACATACACGTCACGCCTTTATCTTAAACGCTTTGAAAATGTCGTTTTTATCCTTAATTTTTGACAATATCATCAGCTTGTCGCCTATCTCAAGAGTGGTGTGACCTCTTGGGATTATCAGCTCGGTTTCATTGCGGATAATAGAAATAATGTTGAGCGTCAGCGGTATTTCCATTTCCATAAGCGGAACGTTCTGAAGCGTAAAGCTGTTGTCAAGCACTATCTCGAAAACGCCTGCATTTCCTGCGCCGAGAGGAAGAAGCTCCTTTATCTTGCCGCTGTCTATCTCACGCTCAAGCTGACCTGTAATGTTATCGGTAGAGCTTACAACTATATCTACGCCAAGTTTCTTGAGCGCCTCAACGTTTTTGGGGTTGTTTACCTTTGCTATGGTCTTTTTCACCTGATAGAGCCTTTTTGCAAGCTGGCAGGCAACAAGGTTATCCTCGTCACGTCCTGTCACGGCAATAACGCTGTCGGCATCGGCAACTCCCGCCTGTTCAAGCACGGAAACGCTTGTGCCGTCACCCTTTATTACGGTTATGTTAAGGTCGTTTGCAAACTTCTGGCAGGCTTCCTTTTCCTTTTCAACAACGGATACATCGTATCCCTTTTCAATAAGAACTTTGGTCAGATAGTAGCCTATCTTTCCGCCGCCTATTATAAGCGAGTGCATTTTACAGATCCTTTCTGTCGTTTATGTCAGATGGCTTTTGAGAATATCAGCTTGTCGCCCTCTCTCATAACAACGTTATAATTATTCACTATCTCCATCGTGCTGTCTGCCCTGATTATCGCATACAGCGTTTCGTTCTCCTCATATTCTATGTCAACGGGGGTCATGCCGATAAATTCCTTAGGTATCTCCATTGTGGTGAAACGCACCATATGCGAGCCGAAGCTGACGTATTTTTCTTCCAGCATAGGCTTTATCGCAGAGCATATTGCTTCAACTGTGAGCTTTGTCGGGCAGACCGTTTCAAGTCCGAAATGGGCGAATATATCTCCTCTTTCGGGGTCAAGGATACGGCTGACGACCTTCTTTACTCCGTAAACCTCCTTTGCAAGCTGTGACACCATTATGTTGGTGTTGTCATCGTCCGTAACGGCGCATACGACATCACAGCTTTCTATGCCCGCCTTTTTGAGATTATCCTGATCTATCGGCACACCGCATAAAAGACTGCCCTTGAAATCAGGCTCAAGCATTTTATCCGCTTCCGCCGCCGTCCTTGCTATTACCGAAACGTCTATGCCCTCATCGCACAGCGTGTTTGCAAGACGTGAACCTACCTTACCGCAACCGACTACCAGTACGTTCATTAAAAATTCAACTCCTCTCCGGCACGCAGGTACTGCAACCTGTCGCCGAGTATATCCTTCATTGTTTCATAGCCTTTTCTTCCTGTGTTATGGCAGGTGTATATACTGCCTGTGCGAAGCCCTGACAGCTCCTCTGCCGACTTTGCTATATGGCTTTGCTGTACGGTCTGTTTTCCGAGCCTGTTTGTGTAGGCAAAGCAGCCGACTACAGACAGAACCGGAGCGTCCCACAGCCTTTTCGCCGTATTTATCATACCTGTGATGCCCGTATACGCACCGCCCGTTATCAGCACGAAGCCGTCACGTCTTCTGCCGGGGAAACATACGGCAAAGCATTCTCCCGAAAAATCGTCAGGCACATAAAAGCCCTTTTTCCTTATATAAAAATGCCTGTCGGCTTCGGCGGCCTTATCCTTCTTTTCTGCGGCGACAAGATAGAAGTCCTTGCATACCTCTGTGAAGCGTTCAAAACGGAACGTGTTGTATCTGTCGCTTCTGTAGAACGATTGAGGAAGTCCGCTTCGTACTCTGAGCAGTTTTTCCTTCACGGCACAATCGGCCGCTTCATCCTCTCTTATAAAAATGCGTATATTTCTGTTCTTTCGCACCGCTGTTTCAACGCCGCCCGTGCAATCATCGGTATTTACGGGGATTATAAGCGTATCCGCCTTATCCGCAGGTATACCAAGACGCTCTGCGTTGCTGAGATACAGAGCAGACGCTCCCGTACCGAAAAGAATTATGTTCCTGCCGTGTTCGATATAAAGGCATATTCCGTACTCGGAAAACAGCTTTGAATCGGCTGTTTCATCGTCAGACAGAGATACTATCCTCAAAAGCGTCATTCCTTTCTCTGCAATCGTAATCTTATTAATATATATTATCACATATCCGTCTTAACTTCAAGCATATAAAGCCGCAGAACAAAAAAATGACGGCAGAATGTTACTTCTGCCGGTAAAATTCAAATAAAACGAAACAAACTTAAGTAAGGAATAAAAATGAAAATCAGATATTCAACTGTTGCCGGTAGCAAAAAGGCAAACAGCGAATAAGCAAAAAATTATCAGCTCAGTATCTGAATAAGCCGCTCGATAAGCATACCTATCTGAGGCTTTGAGAACTGTTCGTCCGCACCTACTGAAAGTCCCTTCTGATACATCTGCTCGTTTATGAGCGAGGAGAACAGGAAAACGGGTATCTTTTTAAGTGTGGGGTCGGATTTTATGAGCTTTGTAAGGTGGTGTCCGTCCATCTGGGGCATCTCAATATCGGTTATAACTGCGGCTACGCAATTTGTAACATCGCCGTTGTAGCCCGAAAACTGAGATATATAGTCCCACGCCTCTTTTCCGTTGGGGAAAGAGCGGATCTCCTTAAAGCCTATATCCGAAAGGCTGTTTACTATCATCTTGTTAAGGAACTGCGAATCCTCGACTATTACGATATGCTTTTCAGCTGTCACTGCCGTAGCCTTTGCATTTTCGGCACCCTTGAGGTCAAGTCCTGCCGCCTTGTTTATATCGCTTACTATCTTCTCAAAGTCAAGGATAACAAGAATCTTTCCGTCGACCTTTGCTATACCGGTAGCTATGCCGGTAGTCGAATCGCCCGAAACCTGAGGGGGCTTTTCGATAGCTGTCCAGCCTATACGCTGTATGCCCTGCACTGCCGTAACGTGAAAGCCTACATCCATTCCGTTGAACTCGCAGATTATGAATAATCCTCTTGCGTTCTCCGGCTTTTCGGTGCCTAACACCTTATGTAAGTCGATAACGGTAATCAGCTTGTCACGGGGCATAAATACACCCTCTATCTCATCGGGTGCCTGAGGCATCGGGACAAGCTCCTGTTCCATCATTATTTCACGGACCTTGGCAATGTTTATGCCATAGGAATTTCCGCATACATTAAATTCTAAAAGTTCCAGCTCGTTAGTACCGCTTTCAAGCAGTATGCCGGTATCATTTGCACTGTAAGCTGCCATAATACACACCTTCCGTTGCCATTCTAATCTTGAACCGATTTTTATTATACACCACATCCACAAAAAAGTAAATAGATGAGTTTGATTTTTAGTCAAAAACAACCAAGTTTTGAGGTTGGATTTGTGATTTTGCACAAGTACACACTGCCGCTTTTCAGCCTATAAATTCCTTTATAAGCGAATTTTCGGGGACTGCCTCCGGCGGAACCTCTTTTATCAGCGACAGGAATCTGGGTAACTCGCTGTAGCGGTTGACCTGTCTTATACATTCGTCAAAATCATTGTCGCAGAGCTTCGCAAGCACGCTTCTGTATACCGAAAGCTCGTACGGGAAGAATGTATCTATATCGAAATCCGCAAGGTGCTTATACGGCATTATATAAAGGCTTTCGCCACGCTGTACACTGGGAAACTGTTCTATCGTCCTGTGATAATCCCTTCCTCTGAACAGCTTGTCACGGGAGAGCCTGCGGATAAGGCGTATCTTTGACGGGTGGAGAAGTCCGCCCTTTTCATCGGCTATTCTTGTACGGACGCTGACATAGATAAACGTTGCGCTGTCGTGCATCTTGCCCGTAACATCGGGATTGAGCGCATGGATGCCCTCTATTATAACTACCGTGTTGCCGTCGCATCGTATTGCGTTGCCGTGCTGTCTTGAATTATCGGCAAAATTGAATTTAGGCAGTCTTACCTCGCCGCCTGCCGCCAGAGTACGCAGATCTTTTTTCAGAAGCTCGCAATCGACCCTTGCAGGCGCTTCAAAGTCTACCCTGCCGTTTTCATCGGGCGGTATAACTCCCGGCACGAAATAATCATCCATAGATATGACTATCGCCTTAATACCCTTTTTCACAAGCGCATCCGCTATGCGATATGCCGTTGTGGTTTTGCCCGAACCGGACGGCCCCGACAAAAGCACCAGCGGCTTTTGTTTGTGGCACTGCGCTATGCTCTCTGCCGCCGCCGCTATTTTATCCGAGTACTGCTTTTCGGAGGTTCCGATAAACGTATCAATATCTTCCGCACGGCGATTAAGCTCACCGAGCGTAATTATCTTTATCTGCTTTTTGTCCTGCTCAGTATGTAACAAAAAAACACCTTCCGTTGTGATAATAAATTTAGTGATGAACAGAAATATCATACCACAACGGAAGGCTTATTTCAAGCGTTAATTATAAATCGTCGGCATCCTGCACGGGTTTTTCGTAAATATTGTCGCATACGCCGGTATAGCTTCCGTCGGGATCGAAATCCGAGCCTCTCATCGCCGTTACTCCGAGCGCCCTTCTCATTATCCTTGCGGTGTCGCTGTAACCCGTGTTTTTCCTTTTCTGCAACGATTCATCACGTTTAAAATCCATTATTCTTCTCCTTTCGGCTGTCGGAAAATATCCGACAATAATATTATCTTCATCACGATAAAAAATAATTAAGCAATTTTTTCAATAAACGTTGTGAAAAATTCGTGAAAGGTTGCTCCAAGCCTTTATTTTGCTTGCAAAAGAAGTCGGTTTATGTTATACTTAATCTGCATATCTGTATGCAGATACAAGAAAATTACAGAGGTATCATAATGGGAACAGCTTCAAACGAAGAAATTATATACGGTAAAAATGCGGTCACAGAGGCTCTCAAAGCCGAAAAGCCGATAGACACCGTCTTTGTGCTTAAAGGTGCGCAGGGGATGAATCAGATCATCGCACTTGCCAAAAAGCAGGGCATCGTTATAAAGGACGCAGGCGAGGATAAGCTGAAAGCCTTGTGCGGCGACAAGCACGGCGGCGTTGCGGCGGCATTATCGGCAGTTTCATACTGCACGATAGAGGATATTCTCGCAAATGCCGAAAGCAAGGGCAAGCCGCCTTTTATAATTATATGTGACGAGATACAGGATCCGCATAATCTGGGTGCGATAATCCGTACAGCCGAGGCGGCGGGTGCAGACGGAGTGATTATTCCGAAAAGACGCAGTGCTACCGTCAATCCTACCGTTTTCAAAACATCGGCAGGTGCGGCGGCATGGATAAAGATAGCAAGGGTATCAAATCTTGTTGATACAATAAAAACGCTCAAAAAGCACGGAGTCTGGGTATACGGTGCGGAGGCGGACGGAACTCCCATAGACAAGGCAGATTTGTCCGGAGCGTTGGCACTCGTTATCGGAAGCGAAGGCTTCGGACTCGGAAAACTCGTAAGGGAAAACTGCGACGTTGTGCTGTCGCTCCCCATGTTCGGCAAGGTTAATTCGCTCAACGCTTCGGTCTGCGCAGGCATACTGATGTACGAGGCGGTCAAATACAGATAAAGGCACGACCGGAAAATAAGAAACGAAAGGACGCTCATGATATGGCTGATTATTCAATAGACGATATTCTGGCAGAGCTTGATGCAAAGAAAAGCGGCAACTCTGACGATACCGGCAGATCATACGGAGATGATACGCCCCCACGTCATCACGACATAAGCGCAACCGCTATAATAGAAGGACTTGACGGAAGCGAGGACGGCGTATATCTGCGTGAAAAGGACGGCGACACGGAAAATGTTGACGCAGAATATATAAACGAAGCGCAGGACGGCTCAGAGGAAGTATCAAAAGCAACTTCTTATGAGAGCAGGAAAGATAACGGCAGTACGGACAACTCGGATATAGACAAAATAACCGGCGAACAGAGCGATGTCGATAAAGTGCTTGGCGAAACCGATAATTTTATGATAGCGGACGCAAGCAGTGAGATTGATATTGACGAGCATAAAGCAAAGGCTTTGGCGGAAAACGAAAAAACCGTGCAGGCAAAGCCGGCAGAAGCCGAAAAAGCTCCCGAGCATGTTCACGAAATCCGCAAGGAGATCGTCAGCGACGAGGAAAAACGCAGAATGATGCTTGAAAAAGAGCGTGAGAACTCCGACCCCGACGATATGCTGGCGCTTGTAAATCCTCTTGAGGTCAAGGAAAAGGTAAACGAGCAGGTAAAGGAAAAGGAGCTTGTTTCCGTTGCGGAGCTGAGCGGTATGTACGCAGGCAACACGCAGGGTATAGCGGGCGACGATCTGAAAGCCATAGCACCGCAAAAAACCTCTCTTGCCGAAAAAATAAGCGATACCGCAGACGTTTCGGAAAAAGCGGTTTCGGATACGAAAAGCGACGACGCTCCCGTAAAGGAATATCACGGAAAGAAATCGACCGATAATCTTATAGAGAAGCTGAACAGGAATCTTGCGCAGCAACGCAAGGAAAATGTCAAGGCATACCGCACGATAACGCTCAACACAATAAACGGCGACAGGACCACGCTTCCGCATCCGCTGAACATAGACTATCAGAAGCAGATAATCGAGGCGACAGGTGCTATTCCGACAGAAAATCCCGCTGTGGAGGAGGAAAAGCAGGCCGAGCTTGCGGCGGCAAAAAAGCACAAGCTGAAAGACTTTGTGCTTGAGGACGAGGTACCCGAAGCCGAAGAACAGGCAGAGCCTGAGGAAGAATTCGAGGACTATGACAGCACAGGTCAGATATGGGCAGATCTCTGTGCAAGCCACAAGGGGCTTAAGGTAAGGCTCGGTATGCTTACGGTCATAACGATGATAAGCGTCATTATCGCCGTAATGAACGATTTCAGCCTGTTCGCAAAGCTGGGACTCGGCTCTGCGTTCAATTTCATAAACGGAACGACCGGCGATGTAAACTCGCTGATATACATTTATCTTGTGCTTGGCGTACTCGGCATTGCGATATGCTCGACAGCAATAAGCAACGGCGCTGTAAAACTGGTGACCGGAAAAGCCGACTGCGACTCGGTATGCGCTTTTACATCGGTACTGTCGCTGATTGGCGGAGTTATCTCTCTTGTTGACGTACAGACGTTCAAGCTCGGTCACTCGTTCATATATCTTTCAACCGCACTGGTCGGTCTTATGTTCAACACAATCGGAAAGATATATATGATTTCCCGTGCACAGCGTAACTTCAAATTCATATCGGGCGACAGCCAGAAATATTATGCGCAGGTAATCGACGGTGAGGAACGTGCCTCCGCACTTACAAGAGCGGCAGGCGAAAAGATTCCTGTGATTGCGGCAATGCGTAAAACCGAATTTCTGACGGACTTTCTGAAGTCGAGCTACTGCGACGACGAGGCGGACAGAATGTCGATAAAGCTGATAATAGCCTCGCTTGTTGCGGGACTTGTAGCAGGAATACTGGCGTTCATAAATCCGTTTGGCAGTGAATTTGCCACATCGGGAGCCGAAAATCCGCTTTACTGGGCAATCTCTGCGGCTATTGCCACCATATTGACAGTAACGCCGTTCTCGCTTTTGTTCGTTGTGAACAGACCTCTTTCCCGTGCCTCAAAAAAGCTCAGCGAATGCAATGCGGCACTGCTGGGATATGATGCGGCAATCGAATTTTCCGATGTAAACACGGTAATGACAGACGCAAAGACGCTGTTTCCGGCAGGAAGCGTACAGATTAAAAAGCTGAAGCGCTGGCAGAAGAAGAACTCAATCATCAAGACCAGCGTTGACGAGGCTATACTTATGGCGGCAAGCCTTGCGATACACACAGACGGTATACTGTCATACCCGTTCTATGATATGACTCTTGGCAACAAGGAACTTCTCAAGAAGGTTGATAACTGCATTTACGAGGATAACTGCGGTGTTACGGGCTGGATAGGAACAAAGCGTGTTATGCTCGGCGGCAGGGCGCTTATGGAAATGCACAACATAGATCTGCCGAACAAGAAGAATGAACGCAAATACTGTCCGGAAGGTCTTGAGCCTGTATATCTTGCGGTAAGCGGTGATATAGTCGCAATGTTCGTTGTGGGCATGACGGCAAATCCCGAAATACAGTCAACGCTGAAGACACTTCAGTCAAGAGGCATAACTGTGCTTGTTCATACTACCGATTCTCTTGTAACGGCAGAAAGCCTTGCGGATATATTCGAGCTTGACCCGTCACTCGTAAAGGTGCTTCCTCACGAGGCGCACGAGGAATACAGCGAAAGCACTAAGTACACCTCAAGAGGAAACGGCGGACTTTCCTGCTCGGGTACATTCACCTCGTTTGCAAGAGCAATTATGGCGGCAAAGAATCTTGTCCGTGATTTCTCGCTGTCAAAGGCGATTATGCTCGGTTCGTCCGCACTCGGACTTCTTCTGGTGCTTGTAATGGTACTGCTAAGAGAAATGACCCTGCTTACACCCAGTGTTATCACACTTTATAATACTGTTGCGGTGCTCGCAATGATGGCTGTACAGAATGTACGGAAATATTGAGATCGGATTTGAATTTAAAGCTGTGACGAAATGTATGTTTCGCCGCAGCTTTTTCTGTTGCTTTTTTGTTATCGTATAGCACGATTCGATGCCGATATACCACCGTTGCCGACAGCCAAACACGCTTTAGTCACATTTTACAAAAATTTTTCTTCATTTTCGGTACATAAAAACAAAAAAATTTTAAAAAACACTGGAAAAGTAGAATCAAATCTGTTATAATACTTATTGTATGGCTGAGAAGTCTGTAATTCTGCAGGTTTCCGCAGAAAAGGAAAATTCAGACAAACGGCCGGAATAATAATTTAGGAGGAACCCCCCAATGGCACATAAGTATTGCTACCTCTTCTCAGAGGGTAATGCTACAATGAGAGAGCTTCTCGGCGGTAAGGGCGCAAACCTTGCAGAAATGACCAACATCGGTCTTCCCGTACCCCAGGGCTTCACAATTTCAACAGAGGCTTGTACAAAGTACTACGAAGACGGCCGTAAGATCAACGATGAGATCATGGCTGAAATCAACGAATACATCGTAAAGATGGAAGGTATCACAGGCAAGAAGTTCGGTGATAAGGAAAATCCCCTGCTCGTATCTGTACGTTCAGGTGCAAGAGCTTCTATGCCCGGTATGATGGATACTATCCTTAACCTCGGTCTTAACGAGGACGTTGTTGCAGTAATGGCTGAAAAGTCAAACAACGAAAGATGGGCTTGGGACTGCTACAGAAGATTTATCCAGATGTACTCCGACGTAGTTATGGAAGTCGGCAAGAAGTACTTCGAAGAGCTTATCGACAAGATGAAGGCTGAAAAGGGCGTTACACAGGACGTTGAGCTTGATGCTAACGACTTAAAGGAGCTTGCAGGTCAGTTCAAGGCTGAATACAAGGCTAAGATCGGTAAAGATTTCCCCTCTGATCCTAAGGAACAGCTGATGGGCGCTATCAAGGCGGTATTCCGTTCATGGGACAACCCCAGAGCTAACGTATACAGACGTGACAACGATATTCCTTACTCATGGGGTACAGCCGTAAACGTACAGTCTATGGCATTCGGTAACATGGGTGACGACTGCGGTACAGGTGTTGCATTCACTCGTGACCCTGCTACAGGCGCTAAGGGTCTGTTCGGTGAGTTCTTAACAAACGCACAGGGCGAAGACGTTGTTGCAGGTGTTCGTACACCTATGCACATTCAGGAAATGGAACAGAAGTTCCCTGAGGCTTTCAAGGAGTTCACAGAAGTTTGCAAGACTCTTGAAGACCACTACAGAGATATGCAGGATATGGAGTTCACAGTTGAACACGGTAAGCTCTATATGCTCCAGACAAGAAACGGTAAGAGAACAGCTCAGGCTGCTCTGAAGATCGCTTGTGACCTCGTTGACGAAGGCATGAGAACAGAAGAAGAAGCTGTTGCTATGATCGATCCCCGTAACCTTGATACACTTCTTCACCCCCAGTTCGACGCAAAGGCACTCAAGGCCGCTACACCTATCGGTAAGGGTCTCGGCGCTTCTCCCGGAGCTGCTTGCGGTAAGATCGTATTCACAGCTGAAGACGCTGTAGAGTGGGCTGATAGAGGCGAAAAGGTAGTTCTTGTTCGTCTTGAAACATCACCTGAGGATATTACAGGTATGAAGGCTGCTCAGGGTATCCTGACAGTTCGTGGCGGTATGACATCACACGCAGCCGTTGTTGCTCGTGGTATGGGTGAGTGCTGCGTTTCCGGTTGCTCTGCAATCAATATGGATGAAGCTAACAAGAAGTTTGAGCTTGGCGGCAAGACATTCGTTGAAGGCGATGTAATCTCTATCGACGGTACAACAGGTAACATCTATGACGGTGCTATCGCTACTGTTGACGCTCAGATCGCAGGCGAATTCGGCAGAATCATGGCTTGGGCTGACAAGTACAGAGTTCTTAAGGTAAGAACAAACGCTGATACTCCCGCTGACGCTAAGAAGGCAAGAGAACTCGGCGCTGAAGGTATCGGTCTTTGCCGTACCGAGCATATGTTCTTCGAAGCTGACAGAATCGCCGCTTTCCGTGAGATGATCTGCTCAGATACAGTTGAAGAAAGAGAAGCTGCACTCGCTAAGATCGAGCCTATGCAGCAGGCTGACTTCGAGGCTCTTTACGAAGCACTTGAAGGTTGCCCCGTAACAATCAGATTCCTTGATCCTCCTCTGCACGAATTCGTTCCTACAGAAGAAGCTGACATCGAGGCTCTCGCTAAGGCTCAGGGCAAGTCTGTTGAAACAATCAAGAACATCATTGCATCTCTCCACGAGTTCAACCCCATGATGGGTCACAGAGGATGCCGTCTTGCAGTAACATATCCTGAAATCGCTAAGATGCAGACTAAGGCTGTTATCAAGGCTGCATTAAACGTTAAGAAGAATCACCCCGACTGGACAATCGTTCCTGAGATCATGATTCCTCTGGTTGGCGATGTTAAGGAGCTCAAGTACGTTAAGAACTTCGTTGTTGAAACAGCTGACGCTGTTATCAAGGAAGCCGGCGCTGACCTCAAGTATGAAGTTGGTACAATGATCGAGATCCCCAGAGCAGCACTTACAGCTGACGAAATCGCTAAGGAAGCTGAATTCTTCTGCTTCGGTACAAACGACCTTACACAGATGACATACGGCTTCTCTCGTGATGACGCAGGCAAGTTCCTTAACGCTTACTATGACGCTAAGATCTTCGAGAACGATCCCTTCGCTAAGCTCGACCAGACAGGCGTTGGCAAGCTGATGGAAATGGCTATCAAGCTCGGTAAGGCTACACGTCCCGATATGCACATCGGTATCTGCGGCGAACACGGCGGTGATCCCTCATCTGTTGAGTTCTGCCACAAGATCGGTCTGACATACGTTTCATGCTCACCCTTCCGTGTACCGATCGCAAGACTTGCAGCGGCTCAGGCAGCTATCGCTGACAAGAAGTAATTAAGGATTCCCCTTAAATTAACTTATAAATAATATAACGGTCACGTTCCCGAAAGAGAATGTGACCGTTATTTTTATCGTTTGTTGCAAAAAAGCCGATAGGCTGTGAAATAAGTTCACGGTCTATCGGCTTCAGCTTGTAGAAAAAGTCTATTGTTTAATGTGCTTCTGCTATATCATTCAGCTTAGACCACGATAGCAAGCTACCGATAGTTCTTTTTGTCGGACAGCACTTCTCGGGTTCGCTATTCGAGTGG
>OLRE01002589.1_pt1 | contig 14516 bp, 16 predicted proteins | sample 1672461 | NCBI WGS metagenome assembly OLRE01 (sample SAMEA3136688, study PRJEB25190) | human gut metagenome | biome: human gut; feature: human-associated habitat; material: faeces | place: Austria | collected 2013
CGATTGGTGATTCGCCCTTATGTTCTTCTGTATGTTTATCTAAGATTTCTTGTTCTTCGTCGGTTAGCTCAATTTTCCAATATAGGTGTTCTTCGCCGCAGCCAGGGCACGTTGGATTAATCGTGTATAAGCGTTTCATTTTATTTCCTCCTTCTGTTGATTATTATAATTTATTATAACATATGGATATCAAAAAATGATACTGGAAGAGAAAATGAAGAAATCTGATAAAAAGTCTAAGAAAAAATAATAGGTTGAATTGAATGTTATAGTAAAAGAAGGTCTGGCAGCAGCTAGACCTTCTTTCTTTTTTTATTGGATTATGTACTTATCTATAATTTGTTTCGCTACTAAGAGTTCTTCCTGATCTAAATTTTTTATTATTTCTTCAATAAGATTTCTTCTTTTTTTCTTGTCCAATCCTGAAGTCAGATGGGTCCAAATATAGTCAGTCTGAGATATAGCCGGTCTAAAAGATCGGGCGTATACTTTCTCCATTTTTTTAAATCCATCAACTACTATTAAATTTTTTTGCAATAGTGAATTAATCAATATATGAAGTGACTTGTCTTTCCAGGTTCTATCTGTAGATGCTTTTAAAATTTCTGACGCTGTTAAGGCTGTTTCACTCCTCCACAGCACAGTCATCATTTCCACTTCTTTTTTAGTTAATGTATCTATTTCTATTGTTTCTTTCATGTTATCTAGGTTATTCATTTGTTCCCCTTACTTATTTTTTATTTTAATAAATATTGTTATAATTTATAATATGAAATATTTTATCATTATTTGTTATTAAAGTAAAGTATAAAAGGTTATGAGAAAAGTAAGTTGTGTGTATAGTTTTTTCACTGATATAGGTGTGTATTTAGATATTTTAGATGTGATGTTAAGCTACTGTTATTTACTCTGGCAGGCAATAGTTTAATGGAAGTGGATTCTTTTCTAGTATTGCCCGCTATAGTAAGATGGAATCAGATTCTTTTATTTGGTTTATTTTTTATTATTTACATGAAAATTACGTAGAGATTACATAAAAATGATAGAAAAGAATTGTTTGTTAAGATATAGTAATTGGTATTAGTTGCAACTAATACTGAAAGGAGATAGTATAAATGAAAATGAAACGTATCAATATAATAATATGTGCTTTATTAATAGGTTTTTCTTTTATTGGAAAATTTACAATAGTAGCTTCTGCACAAGAATCAGAAACAGATGTGCGTACTAATTTAAAATATATTGAAGGAAATCCTGATGATATGCATGTCGTATATACTTATGATGAGAATGGAAAACACTACAAAGTAATAGATGATGCCAATTCTGATTATAGTGAAGTAAAAAGTCAAATATATGTTTTGACTTCAGATGGTAAATATTCTTTAATTGAAGATAATTCATTAACTACAGATGATAAAAATGATAATATGGAATTTTCAGTGAAAAAAACTAATGGAACATCTTATACAGAGGAAATTCCTATTGAGACTAATTCAATTAAAAATGATATTTCATTACAGTCTGCAAAAATAAGTAAAAAAACTTCTTCTAAATCTAAACCTGCATTATCTGGTTGGCATAAATCACTTCATTCAGGAAGTACTAAGTTTAGAGATATGACTATAGTAGCTATAAAAGCTGCGGTTCTTCAATGGACACTGTCTAAAATCAAGTCTAATATAAAACAATCTGCTGCTTCTGGAGTAGCTGCGGTTGCAGAAAAATATTTTAAATTGAAATTAAGAACAGGCTATTATCATATTACTTATCAATGGAGAACGCTTAAACATAATGTGAATGCAATTATGGTTGAGAGTGAATATGTTAATTGGTATAAAAATGCATCACATACTAAATATAATGGATATACTAGCTCATATTGGTCTGAATATTAGAGGATAGATGATAATAATGGGAAAAAAAATAAATAAGGTATGGAATATTATATGCTATAGTTTAGCTATATGTAGTGTAGGATATTTAATAATATTTTCTATTCCACAAAATGGATTTTTAAAATATAATAATATTATATATATAATTTTTGCAATCGCATTATTGATTCAAAATAAAAAAATAAAATTTAATATTTTAAGAATAATTTGCATATTAAGCTTTGTAAATATCATATTGCATAACTTTCTCTATGGCTGGACAGAGTTGATTTTTTATGCTACATATGTGATAACAGGAATGTTATTTTCTCAGGAGTATACTTGCGATGTATGTGGTAAAAGATATGGATGGAAAATTTTATTTTGTAATAAGTGCCCTCATTGTGGAAATATTGTAAAATAATTATAGTTAAGAAAAAATAAAATTTTATTAAAGGTAATGTCTAATATTTTTATTAATATAGACATTACCTTTTTTGTCTGTATATTATTTAAACGAAAAAAGAAAATTTTTTAAATCTTCCACATTATCTATGTGAACATTCAAATAAGGAGGAAGCCAAGATGGCATAAAGCCTCAGTATATGATTGTCTTGCAAAGATAGGACAACGCCTGAGCAAGTAGCTTATCAATCTAGTTGGTGACCTCCTTATTGTGTCCGATGAGAAATGTATAAATGGATCATTGAAAATAAGGTAGACATGGGAACGCTGCACCGATGTTTTTAAAAATAGATATGCAGCACGTGACTTGTAAATTTATAGCAACAGAGTTTTTAGTTTTTTCTCGGATTTCCCAAATTATAATTTGTAGATAATTACATAATTTAACTGTAAAATTGTAGTAATATATGGAAACAAAAAAACGGAGATATAGCGATTTGGAGTAGGTAATCATATCTGCTCCAGAAAGCGGAGAAAGGCACGACAGCCCTGTTATGACAGGCAGGACTGGTACCATATATAGCCCAGGATAAGGGCGGAGGAACTGAATCAATTCACTGTCAAACATATTTGCAACTATTAATTATTTAGATTATTAAGGGTCTACCGGTTGTCCCGGAACCCTTAAATTTTTTCGACAAATCAAAGTCACAGTGTCCCCATAGATTTTCCGGGACAAGGCTTTGGACCGGAAAATCTATGGGGCACACGGAAGTGCTAGAAACCGTGGGTTATGGAGATTCCATAAAGCTTGAAAGGGGGAAATAAGGATGTCCGAAACACTAAGACATAAAATGCGCTCTGCTGTCTTTAATGCCTTTAGATTTGGTACTGATAAAAGGCAGCATAAGGCTAGTTTAGACACAACACCAAAGATATATAGTATGACGTCCCGTAATCAATTTTTAGACCGGATTAACGATTTTTGTAAAACCTGTCCTGAGATAAGAAAAGTAGAAGATTTGACACCTGAAGCCATCCAAAGATACTTGGACAGGAAAGCAGTAATTGGAAATTGTTCGCAAAAAACTTTGAACGATTATCGCTATGACATGAAAACAGTTGGAAAATGCATGGGGTTAGATTTATCTTGCCCACAGGTGATTGCATGGGCTGATCCGGCAGAAGACAGAGGTGCTAAGGATGTAATGCCAACCGAAGATTTTTATAAAATCGCAGCGTATGCAATGGAGCATCCATCTAAATCGGCATCGTGTTATCTGTTAGAAATGCAGATTGGTGTGAGGGTCAGTGACATAGCGTATGGAGTAAGAGAGACAGAAGAAGGAATATCTATCCGCTGTAAAAACGGTAAAATTTGTTTACGTCCATGGACTCCGGAACTACGGCGATTATGGCAGACAGATGCGCTGCAGAAGATGGTAAATAAGCAAGGAAAGTTAATTGCCCCGAAAGACAACAGTCTGAATAAATGGTTACGCCGAACAGAGGATAAGCTAGGACTAGATCATCATAGTTGGCATAGCGTTCGCCGCCGCATTGCCCAGGATAAATATGACGCTTATCGAGGCTCTGGCATGACTCGCATGGACGCATTATCAAAAGTAAGCTTGTGGCTAAATCATGGACCGAATAGACAAAAGATGGTTAAAAAGTCGTATGTTGCTAACATCTGGTAAAAGCTTTATAATAGGTGTGAGGTGATATGGTTATGAGTAGTTATCAGGACTATAAAAATAAGGCATTACAAAATTTAGAGGTTAAAAAAGAATATGATGCCTTGCAGCCAGAGTATGAAAAGGTATCAAAAGGTTTAGCAATTTCAAAAAATGAGAAAAATAGCAAATAATTTTTTGAGAGCAGGAGAGAATTTTTTCCTGCTTTTTTATTTTTTACTCGATAAACAAAAATATTAATTTATTCTATTTTTATGCTTTTAACCTAAAATAAATATTTATTCCTAATATTCATAATAAATATATTTTTATTCTAAATATGGATTAAAATAAATTATTTTACTGTAAATTACCTTTTTACAATTATCCTATATCTTAACTCTGCTTATTTATTAAAATTAATTAAAATAAAAAATATACTATAATATTTTAAATAATTAATTATTTTTATAATTGACAATAATTAATTATTATGTTAATTTATAGATATAAAAATTAGAAAATAGCAGTAATATATTTCTATTAATGGATAAAAATTAATTAATTATATTTATTTGCTGTAAAAAAGAGAATTGATATTGGGATAACGAATTTTGAAACTATATGTATTTGTAAAATAATTATATTTTGTACTGACAATTTACAATTTCTAAATGTAGAAATATTATCCATGTTAAAATACGACTTATATTATTAATATTAACTTATAAACTAATTTTAATATTTTATTTCATATTTTAACAAAACTATACATATTTTAGAAACTTTCAGAGGTCGAACTGCCTGTTTTGTAAATTGCATAAATTTTACAGTAAAGATATAATAATGTTGCTGTTATCAAAATATCATATTAATTCTATAAGAAAATTCATCAAAAAGATACTCACTTATGATAATAGGTTTTGATAAGCTGACAACGGCTTAAAAACGTGCTTTAATAGCCATTATCAAAACTTACAAGTATTGATAACAAATAGCAACTGAACTGCTTCGGTTATAAAATTTTGAAGAGAAAATTATCTGTTATGATACTCTACAAAGATAGAAAGGAGTAATTACAATGAATCGCGAAGAAAGATTAAAGGCATTAAATGACATAGAAGGACAACTCGGTCAGTATCTGGCGGCAGACAAAAAGAACTGGATACAGACCTATCTGTTAATGTCTGAAGTACAAGATAAGGAGCTATATATAGTTAATTATCGCTCCTACACTAAATGGGTTAACCACTTGGCTGACAGTTTATCAATCCATGTATCTACTTTATGGTCCCGGCTGAAGGCTGGAAAAAACTACGCTGAGTATGCGGCCAGAGCCGCAAAGCAAGGACGTACAGTGCCTAAAGTAGAAGAAATAGATGTATCCCCAGACAGTTTAAATCTGTGTGCTAAAGTTGCCGGAAAAAATGCTGCTGAGATGGATAAGCTAGTAGATCAGGTGATAGCCGGTGATTTGACACGAGACAATTTGCGGCAGGCAGCCAAAGCAAGAAAAGCTGCAGGAGGATTTGTTGCAACCAGTAAATTTGACTGCATACAGGCGAAAGATAGAACGGAAATGGAAGAAAAAATAACTGCTGCAGATATTATATTGGCTTTACAATCTTCTAGCTGGCTGTTTAGTCAATCAACAGATAATCCTATATGGGAAAAAGTGATAACAGACCCAAGAGAGTCAGTTAAAAAGACTTATATCAAAGAAAAATATCGAATTTTTGAAGAGTTTCCTGTTAATTCTGGAACATCCCGCCATTCTCGCCGTCTGGATGCCTTGATTGCCGAAAACATCAGCGTGCCACTTCATGCTGATAATCCAGTAAATCTAATCGGAGTTGAAATTAAAGTTGATATTAATGACTTAAAAAATGATTGTAAAATGCAAGAATATACCAATTTTGTGGACCAGTTTTATTTGGCCATATCGGACGAGAAAGATATAGTTAACGCTGCACTATCAACCAAGCTAGATTCATGGGGCTTGTTAACTGTATCTAAAGATGGACAGATTAAAGTCCTTCAGACTGCAGATAAACTGCCTGCAATTATGAGAGACAAAACTCTTAACAGCCTAGTTTTAAAGCTATTGTAATAAAAAAAAGGCCTCAAGTGATTTTTCATTTGAGGTCTTTTCTTAATATTATGTAGCTATCCAACCATTTCCGCAATGCAAGCAGGTGTATGTCTGGACCAAAGCCCACCACCCTTACCAATTAGTTCACCAGACGTACCGACTATATTATAGCCTTCCAGTTTCTTCTCATCCTGTTTTTCACAGGCAGCATAAATAGCATAGGCATCTACCCATTTTACGCCATATACAGGCTCAGAAAAATTATCACCCATCGCACGGATCATTTTTCTTCCAGCAGATATACCGGCTGTTACATTGCTAAAGCCATCTGCAACCATTTGCTGTTCATTATACCCTTCGGCAATATAATAAACACCATTTTCTCTTTTTCTTAAATATTTCCGCATAAAAAACTACCCCTTTCCCTTAACAAATTCCTGCTCCGTGTCGATAAATTGATATGGAGCATACTCTCCATAGGCTGTCGGACTACTGATCGTAATAAGCTCTATCCCTTTATATCCTACAGCCTGATTTAATCTTCTCTTCAATTCTACCAAATTCCCCCCATGCTTAATTTTTAGAGCAAGGCAACCATGCGATTCTCTTTTTCTAGCAATCAAATAAGCCACTGTTTAATTTCTCCTTTTTAAGCTACCTGCATTATCTTTTCAAAAACACAAAAATCTTTTTCATTCAATGCCATATCCGTGTGATAATGTCCAAAAAACCATTTCTTATATTTTGTAGTCTGTTTTATTATTTCAAGATCCTCTGCCTCCTTTCTTTTAAGCAGCCATTATTTAATCTCCGTTATATGTTGTTTCTGGCACAATTCCATTTTCTTCGCACAAAGTAAGGTAATCGTCTACAACTCCGTGAAAATCCTCTAATAATTCTTTTGTGGTTTCACCCTCATAAGAAATCAAGGAGCGAATACCTATTATTTTTCCAAAATATATACCATCTTCTGCAGAAAATTCAATGCTGCCTGTATACCCTTTATATTCCATTGCATCCATGATAATCACCTCTATAATTTATCAACCAAACTATCAATAGCAGCGACATGCAGCCTATACTCTTCCAGATCATAATCTGGATAACCCAATATCTGCAGCATGACCGTCACAGGATATAATCCATTATCTAAAGTCTCTTCCATTCGTTTTATATCTTTTGCTCTATAATCATGGTCCGATGGAGGTAGACTTCCAGTATCAAACAAAAAGGCTATCCGTTCCTCAGTTAACGTGCTGCCTGCAATTTTGTTAGAATTATATGTCATTAATCTTTGTGTTACAGCATAGATACCAGAGCAATCCCTTTTCTTTAGTTCTATATTAAATCGCTCCATCAAAAATTTATTAATAGGGATTCATTCTCTCACTTCCTTTATTTGCTACTTTATCTACATCTATTTTACATCAAAAGCGAGAATAAAAATATTCGTAAGATTAGACAAAAATTCTCATATTTAATTGTATAAAATATATGATATGCGATACTTTATCATGCATTATATCACATATTTTATCATATATTATATTTGGTAGTTTTGTTGACTTATCATATATGATATCATATAATAATTCATATACGAGCAACTAATATACCCCTACACATATAACATGGCAGAAAGGTGGTAAATAGCTATGAAAATTATAACGATGGCAACGTTAAAAGGCGGTACAGGAAAAACCTTAAACACTTTTAATATAGCAGGTATACTGGCAGAAAATTCAAGAGTCCTCTTAATAGACATTGATCCCCAGTGTGACTTAACAAGTAACTGTGGTATTGATTCTTCTAACACTGAGGTAAAGACAATAAGAGATATTTTTGAAAATCTCCCAAAGAATCAGCCAACAGCAGAAGAGGTCATTATGAAAGGTCCAATACCAGAACTCCCAAATCTGGATTTAATTCCTTCAAGTATCTTGTTATTTAAGACAGAAAAAATGCTGTCCACTCGGAGCAACAAGGAACATATACTTGATTATTTTTTGCAAAACAATGAGTCGTATTTAAACCAATATGATTACATTATGATTGATACAAACCCTTCCATTAGTGCAATCAACATCAATGGTTTTTATGTGGCAGACAGCATCATATTATCAAGTGATATTTCCTCCAATAGCATTTCTGGGGCAGAATTATTTTGCGCTTTGTGGGAGGATACAAGGGAAGAGATGGCCAAGAAAGAAAATAATGTAAGAGCATTGATTCTTTGCAATGTGGATAGACGTTCAAATCTCATCAATGAAATAAAGGGACATCTCCTCTCCGAAAATTATTCTATACCAAATGAGGCTATCGTAAATACTGTTATTCCTATGACCGTTAAGCTAAAAGATACCGAAATAGAACACAAACCGATAAATATTCTTTATCCCAAAGAGAATATCAAAAAGATATATGATTCTGTAATATTAGAATTAAAAGAGAAAGGGGTGCTATAGTAAATGGCAGAAAATAGATTTTCTAAAGGAGTTAAAGCAGCCAAAGAACGTACAGCAGAACTTGAAGCAAATAAGAAAAAACAAGAACAGGAAGTAGATCAAACAAAAATAGAAGAACTTCCTGAAGAACAAACAGAAACAAAAATCGACATTTCAAAAATCTTTTCTAACACACCAAAGAAAAAGAAATCAGTTGCAAAAACTTTTTATATGAATGCAACAAACATGGAAAAATTAGAAAAGCTGGCAAAATCGCAAAAAATGTCAGTGTCTAAGGTACTAAATGAGATTTTAAATAATGTGCTATAATATCATATATAATATGTGATAAAAGCTATTATACATTGTATGATATAATATAATAGATAGTATATTAAAAAGGAGACTTTTTTGTTTGTCTCCTTTTTATATTATTTACGAATTATAACTCATCACTGATAATATCAAACACACCACCATCCAGTTCGCTTATAGTTTTCTGATAAGCGGCCAAACCTTCCCATCTTTCTTTATTTTTTATTTTAAAATGGATTCCAACATAAGTGCGACCTTTCTTAATAGGTTCCCATTCCACCTGCAAATCTGTATACTCATTAATTTCTTTTACAGCAGGTTCAATTACTCTACGGCGAAATTCCTTATATTCTTTGTACTTATCTTCTAAAGACAGATATTTTTTTATATCATCTATGGAAAATTTGACACTCTTTCGAAATAAATAAGATTTAAACAACTCATATAGTGCAATAGAATGACTACCTTTCAACGCAAGGATCTGATAGAGTTCATAACTTGTAAATTTCTCCTGCAGATTATAAAGGTATGGCATAACATCATCCGATATTTTTATGATGACTTTACCTGATTTCTTCTTAATTCGAGGAGTATTGATCCATTGAAAAAGTAATTCGTCATCATCTTCTTCAATCCAAAAAGAATTATCTGCCAGACGCTTTAAAGCAACCTTTATATTTTGATAATTTTTACCATTTTCAAAATCAATACCACAAACCTTGCAGAATAGCCGAATATCAAATTCTAACTGATAGCATGGAAAAGGGCTATTCGGTGTTGGTGGTTTTATCATGGATATAATAAATCCTAAAATTTTTTGTTCCAAGATTGATAACTCATATTTTTTTCGAGTGACATCTTGAATCAATTTATTATCCTTTACAACCTTATAATTACGAGCTACTTGTATCCCAAATTTTTCATCTTCCCCCATTTATATTCTCCAATCTATTTTATTCGTAATGATAGTATAACAGGTGGAAAGCACTTTGTAAACTGTACACTTTAACCCGTACTAAGTGTACACCCTAAAAGTTATCCACCGTACCAAGTGTACACCTTAACCCGTACCAAGTGTACACCTTAACCCGTACCAGCTGTACACCTTAAAAACGTAAAATTGGCATAAATACAGGGAGTCTTTACATCTCTAAATAAATAAAATAAATTAAAATATTTATTTATATATGTACCACCAGTAACAAAAAGACTTGGTAACTGCAGTAGTGCCAAGTCTTTTTTGTTATTTATTTATCAAGTTTGTTACAAAAAAGGTTTTTTCGAGCAATCTGTCATATTACTTATAGCAAAAAAAAAATGGGATGCAATCCTTAGACAAGTTACTGCATCCCAAATCTATAATTTATGGGGTAAGTATATCATGGATAGTATAAAAGTACAACAGATGACAGATAAATTACATAAAACAGGATGGACAAATAAAGCAGTGGGATACTATAAAAGTGGCAGTCAGATAAAACAGATTCCAAATTTTGAAGTGTTCGTTAGAAATCGCAATTTTGACGACTTTTTCAAAAAGTCGTCATTGGCTCATTCAGGAGAACCGCATAAAATGGAGGTTTTTAAAGAGGGGTCAAGTCCGCCTATGGGAAACCCAAAGCCGAGTTTGACCCCTGGTCAAACGAAAGCCCTTCCTGCACTGGCTGATTTTGAAAATTATCCGTCTTTAATGTCTGCCAGACCTAATAAGCCTTGTATTTTGATTGGTTATGATTCAGAGTGGGAAAATTTATCCGATGGCAGTCGTGATATGTTATCATGGCAGTTTGCCGTCATTCATAACTTAAATCTTATTGAATTTTGTTTTATAAGAACTGGTAATAAAAATTTAACCTTTGACCTTGCGCTTGGTTGTATTTTAGATTGTTTGGAGATTAAATCCGTGGATGTAAGGAAGATACGTCGATATCAGTATTGTTCTGCATGGAATAATGATGAAAATAAACCTATTATTACTACGACAGCTAATCTCAATGAAGCTCGAAGCAATTACAAATATGTATATCGTGGTCGTGATAAAGGAGAAGTAGATGGTTGGACACACGAGTTAGTAAATGATATGCCTGATAGATTTGTCAAACGTGCCAATCGTGATTGGGCTTTTTTTCATACATTTCTTGATTATAAAGCTGTTGATAGTGTAAAAGTTACTCTTTTATGTCATACAGGACTTGTTGACATTTCTGGTCTTGCTAGTACGGAATATTTATTAAAACATCTAAGTGATGTACAAGGTGGATTAGTTACGATGCAGCCTATCAGAACTGCTCCGCGAAGTTTGAAAAATGTAAATAATACTTCTGTGTATCCTGTATCTTTAACTGTGGCTGATACTATGTGTCATGCTCCTGCAGGACATAAGAAGCTGAAAAATTTAGGGGAATCTGTTGGTATCGAGAAGGTTGATATTCCCGACAGTCAAAAAGATCATATGCTTCAACTGTTGGAGAATGATCCTATATCATTTTTTGAGTATGCATCAACGGATAGTGTAGTTACTCTATTATATGCATCTGCGCTGTATGGGTATAATAATACGCCGCCTATTACTATAACAAGTGCTACAGCCACAACAATGAAAAGGACAATGATGAGATACATGAACGTTGAAAATACTGAAGAATTTAATCTTAAATACAGAGGACTTGTAAAAGTATCTCATGGTAACTATAAACCTGATAATATACCTGGTTATATTGAAGCGACCAGCTTTGAACCTATAAGTGATAAGGCTAACAGCGTACAATATTATGCATCACAGGCTTATCATGGAGGGTATAACTCCTGTAGTGAGGTGGGTTACTTTCCACAAGAAACTTATGACTATGACCTGCAAAATGCTTATCCGACTGCAATGTGTCTTGTTCCAGACATCGATTGGCAGAATCCTGTTAGGGTCCAAGTACAGAATCGAAACATGGATATTAGGGACTTTATGGTGTTTGGTGGGGTATTTAATCCCCTCATACCTTTTATTGGATATTGTCGTTTTAAATTTCCGGATACAGTGAAATACCCTTGTATTCCAGTTAATGTAGACGGTGTACCTGTTTATCCTAGGACATCGGATGGTTTGAATGGTGTGTATGTGGCAGGCTCTTATATCTATCTCGCTTTGCGACTTGGTGCTGAAGTATTCTGTGAGAATGGTTATTTTTTGAATACACTTCTCACTGATGATTTAAAAGAAAGTAGAAGTCTGTCGTATGCTGTTATCCAGCTTGTCCAGGACAGAAACAAGGCGAAAGCCGACCACGGAAAGAAGTCTTTAGAAGAGCTTATATTGAAAACAATGGTAAACAGTGGCTATGGGAAGAATGCTCAAAATGTGGTGCAAAAACAATCTTGGGTAGCATATAAAGATTTAATGGAAGATTTGGGGTGTAGTGCTATCACGAATCCTGTCAGTGCTATGATGATAACATCAATTGTACAGTGTGAGTTAATAGCAGCACAAAACCAAATGCATGAGCTTGGTTATGTTTCTTGTTCGGTAACTACTGATGGATTTATTTCTGACTGTCCAGAGGATGTGTTAAAATCACTTGATTTATATGGATTTAGACCATTATTGGAGCAGTCCAGACTTTTCCTTACTGGTGGTACTGACAAAGAGCTGTGGGAAATTAAACATCATCAAGATGATTTAATTAATTTTACGACACGAGGTAATGTATCTCTGCATCCGCATGGTGTGTGCGCCCATAACTCAGCCAAATCTGGCTTTGAGAGTGATAGTTACGAAGATAGGCTATGGCTTATGACACAGGTGTTATCCCGAACTGGCACAGTGGATTGTGTAGATAGTCAATGGGCTTCATTTAAGGACATTGTACAGGGTAAAACAGATTTTAAGGTAACCCCTATAACAAGGCATTTGCATATGGATTTCGATCTCAAGCGTAAGCCTAACAGAAGCACGTTTCACACAGATTATCCTATTGTGGATGGCATTACATACGAAATAGCGCATTTTGACACAATTCCATATAATACCGTGGAAGAATTTCGGTTATATCGAAAGAAAAAGAAACTCTGTGACTGTTTAAGAACACAATCTGAATGGGATGTATTTTTCCTAAAAGTTGACACCAACGCTTGTGGCATGAACGTAAAGGATCTTGATTGGTCTATCCTAATGAGTGTTATCATGGGTTATCGGGCCGGTAAATGGGATATTCCTGCTCTTAATGGTTTAACGGTCTTTGAGAAATGTGAGTGGATTAATAAGCATAACACTAGCAAGAAGCAATTTAAACAGTCCGATTGGAAAAACTCAAGGCGTCCTGAGAGACAGGTTAATATGCTACCAGACTCGTATTTAATCGAAAAACTTACAGAAATGCAGAATGATATATAAGTACTATCGCTTGCGATAGTAGAAAAGAAGTCGATTCCATGCTATTATTAATAATGAGGCGGCAGGTGAAACAGCCTCAAATGGTTTTGGCTCCGGAGCTTTTTCTCAGGGAAGCTCCGGAATCTTTTTATTATTAAAATTATAGAACCAGAGGAGAATATCATTATGAACGTAATAAAGCCTCATTTTTTGAAAGAGTCTCAATTAACCGTAGATTATTATAGGCAGCCTAATCCCTACGTTAATGCCCCGTCCTGCAATGTTAACCTTTTAGAATTGTCAAGGTATGCTAAAAAAACGAAAGAAAAGGCTGATTGATTTATCTGTAGAAGAAGTTAATAATTTTTCCATTTGAAATTAAGAGAATCGAATTCTTTTTTGATGATACACATATTGAAAATGAAAATTGCATATGCTATAATGCCAGTAGGCAAACGATGTGATTAAGCCGCATATTGGCAATCACAAAAAGCCCCCAGAGAATCCGCAATTCTGGGGGCTTTTTTATTCCGTTTTTGGCAGGGTGGCTTAATCCCTTGGCTGGCTACCTTTTGTTATCTCCATCCAACCACTTACAAATATAGTAGGCGACTATACTTGCCATGATAGAGATTATAAACGATGTAATCAGCTGCATATTGGACTCACCCCCTTCCTGCACCTGTCTAGGGGTGGTAGCCTTGGTATTGTATCATGAATATGATTTTTTGTATAGAAAGATAAAAAAGAATAAAAGAGAAAGGAACGATATATGATAGAAGAGATTTTGACTGCAATAGATAAAATTGAAGATAAATATTTGATTGATGATAATTATTTACGTTATCCTGACACAGTGCATGAGTTCCAGATAGCAGCCGATAAGCTTATGACTATTCGCAAGGGATGTGATGCTTTCTGGATGGCCGAAATCTTACCTGTAAAAGATTATAATGAAATCCTTGGTAGGATTAACGAATTAATGGAGAGTATCAATGGTATAATGCGCTTTTATGAAAATTATATGCTCGAAAAGATGGAATTATATATGAGATAGAAAAAGACCTGGTAGCTTATATAATCTTGGCTACGAGGTCTTTTTATAACTTGATACAGGGTAAAATATTAAAATACAGGTTTTTCGCCCACCTGACAGCCTGGGATCATGTCAGGGTGTGTGTAACCCACCTCATCCTCTTTGCGAACCGCACATCGTGCTTCAAATTCTGTTCCACAAAGTCCACACTTTAATCTTCGTGTAATTATAAGTCCCGGAGGGGACAATAAGGAGACGATTGGTGATTCGCCCTTATGTTCTTCTGTATGTTTATCTAAGATTTCTTGTTC
>OLRE01002593.1_pt1 | contig 14493 bp, 13 predicted proteins | sample 1672461 | NCBI WGS metagenome assembly OLRE01 (sample SAMEA3136688, study PRJEB25190) | human gut metagenome | biome: human gut; feature: human-associated habitat; material: faeces | place: Austria | collected 2013
AATAAAGGCGTTTGCCTTCTCTGCGTCGCTGCCGGTCGTCTTCACGCCGGTAATCTCCGCAAGATGCGCAAGCTGGGGATGGACTGCCGTGCCGTAGTCCTCCAGAACAATCGGCATGATGACCGCGTTCGCGAGCCCGTGCGCGGTGTTATAGATGCCGCCCATTGCGTGGGCAATCGCGTGAACATACCCGACGCCGGTGTGGTTGAAGGCAAGCCCTGCCTTATAGGAGGCGATGAGCATGGCCTCGCGGGCCTCCAGATCGTTCCCGTCCTCATAGGCGCACTTGAGATTTCTGAATATCTTTACCACCGCTTCCTCCGCATTGCGGTTGCTGGCGTTGTTGTTATACGCCCACGTGACATAGCTCTCTACCGCATGGGTCAGCGCGTCGATACCCGTCGTCGCGGTGACGAATTTCGGCATGGACACCGTCAGCTTCGGGTCGAGAACGGCATATTTGGGGACGAGGTTGGGATCCATGATCGCGTACTTGTGGCGCTCGTCATGATCGGAGATCACAGCGCCCATTGTGACCTCGCTGCCCGTGCCGGACGTGGTGGGGACGGCAACGATCGGAGCGACCTTTATCATGACCTTCATCAGGCCCGCCATCTTCCCGATCGGCGTATTGGGCTTGGCAACGCGCGCCGCTGCCGCCTTGGCGGCGTCCATGGGGGAGCCGCCCCCGATCGCGAGGAAGCCGTCGCAGCCGTTTTCCAGATACTGCGCACGGATCGCCTCCACCGTCTTCACCGAGGGGTTTGCCTCCACCTGATCATAGATCGTGTAGCCAATACCATGGCGCTCAAGATTTTCCGCGATGGGCGGGACAATGGTTCTGCCGACGGTTGGGCCGGTCACGATCATGACCTTGTTCACGTTCAGCTCTTTGAGTACCTCCGGGATCTTCTTTGCGCTGTCCGCTCCGCTTACCACCTTCGGGCCGGGGAACATGGCGTCCGTAAGCGGGAGCGCCTGCTCCATGATTTTGCTGTTCGCGCGGCACTTAAATACCGTGAGCTTATCCTTTGCCTTTTCAAAGAAGCGCTCGTCCATTGCGTATGCGATACCGACCGCCGCGACAGCCGCCGCGCCGCAGAGAAGCGCCTTATATGTTTTCTTCATTTCAAATCCCTCTTTCCTTACTTAATGCGCATGACCGCGTCATACGCGCTGTGTACCGCATCCGCGATCCTCCCGCTCTTGCACGCGTCTCCGACCGTTACCACATACGGGTACTGATTTTCAAGCGCCTTTGCCAGCGCGTTTACCGGGCGGACGCCCAGAGACAAGACGACCTCGTCAACCGTCACCGTGGTCAGCATACTGGTTCTGACGTCCTCGAGGATCACGCTGTCCTCCGTAATCTTCATCAGGCGCTTGCCCGGCATAAACTCCGTGTCGTATTTCTGAATCCGGCTCAGCTCGTCATCCTTCAGCTGGAACCAAGTACCCGGCGCGATCTCCTCCGCCATCTCAACGACGACCACATGGTTTCCGCTCTCGTTGAGGATCTCCGTTGTTTCAAGCCCCGTCATGCCGCTGCCGATCACCGCGACGATCTTGCCGCTGATCTTCTTCTCGCCCATAATGATCTCCGGCGCAGTGCAGACATTGGGCAGGTCGATGCCCTTGATTGAGCGCGGTCTTACCGGGACGCCGCCCGTCGCGATGACGACGGCATAGGGCTTGAGTTTGGCGATGGCCTTTTCCGTGGCCTCCGTGCCGAGCTTTACCTCCACGCCGAGCTTCTCCACGTTTGCCATCAGGTCTTCGATCGACCAGTAGAGCTTACCTTTGAGCAGGCAGGTCGAGGCGGTCTTCACCTGTCCTCCGGCCTTCTCTTCTTTCTCAAAAACGGTCACGGCAAAGCCGCGCCTCGCCATGATCTCCGCCGCCATCAAACCGGCGGGGCCTGCGCCGACAACAACGACCCTGCGCCCCTCGCCGTCCTTCGGCATGTTGGCGAAAAACCGCTCCTGTCCGACCGCGGGATTGAGCGCACATTCGCCGTTCTTTCCGCTCAATGCCCCATAGGTGAAGCTCTCGATGCAGTTGAGGCAGCCGATGCAGCGCTTGATCTCGTTGGTGCGTCCCTCCTCGGTCTTTTTCACCCAGTAGGGGTCGCAGATAAAGGTGCGGGCGGAGCCGATAAAGTCCTGCACGCCCTCCTCAAGCTGCCGCTCCGCCTGATCGGGAGAGCGCATGAAGTTGGCCGCACACACAGGGATTTTGACGGTCTCCTTGATCGCCTTGGCCAGATAGGCCCGCCAGCCCGGCTCAAAGGACGTAGGCTCAAGCCAATAATTGTAAGTATCATAGCAGGCGGAGGATACGTTGATCGCGTCAACGCCCAACTCTTCCAGCCGTTTTGCGATCCGCTTTCCTTCCTCCAGATCATAGCCCTTTCCGGGCTTACCGATCCGGTCATACATCTCGTCGGCAGACAGGCGCACCATCAGCGGATAGTCCTTTCCGCAGGCGGCCTTAATGCCGGTGATGATTTCGCTGATAAAGCGCAGGCGGTTATCAAAGCTCCCGCCGTACTCATCCTTGCGGTGATTGGTATTTGGGGAAAGGAACTGCTGGATCAGATAGCCGTGGGCCGCGTGCAGCTCCACGAGGTCAACGCCTGCCTTTTTGCAGCGGACAGCCGCGTCGATGAAATCCTGAATCGTTTTCTTGACCTCGAACTTCGTCATCGCGCGCATCGGGCTTGGGACATGATAGCTGCGCTCACAAACGGACGGGGCGGCGACCGGCTGGCAGATCCCTTTCTCCTCCAGCGCCATCATCGTAGGCGTCGCCTTGTAGAGCATCTCCATAATCTCCGGCTTTTTCTCCACCAGCGGCAGGATCATCGGCAGGGAATTCACGCTGCTGGCATAGCCCTGACGGCCGGGGTGGTGCAGCTGGATGCCGAGTTTCGCGCCGTGCCTGTGGATCCTCCCCACGAATTCGCGCATCGGCTCGATATGGTAGTCGTGGCTCATGGCGAGCTGGGTAAAGGAAGAGGTCGCGTACATGTCGTTGACGCGGCAGATGCCCGGGATGATCAGTCCCACGCCGCCTTTGGCCCGCTCCTCATAGTAGTCCATGAGCTTTTCCGTGGGCTTGCCGTTGGCCTGACCCATGCTGAACTCGGCGGCGGTCATGACCGTGCGGTTTTTGATTTCCAGATTGCCGATCTTCATCGGCGAGAGAAGCATTGAATAGTCCATTTTTTATTCCTCCCTGTTGTTATCTTCAAGGGTGACCGTGTCCAGCTCGGGTCTTCCGTACTTTCCGGCCAGCAGCAGCTCCCTATGCATTACTTCATCATAGCCATAATCCTTGCGCTCCTCCAGCTCCCGGGCGCAGCCCTTGCAGGTGGCGACGCACAGCTCGCATCCCATGCACTTTTCCTTGTCAAAAATGACCATGCCGTCCTTGATCTTATTTGCGCCGAAGGGGCAGCGCTTCACGCACATACCGCACTCCTGCGCGCCCAGACATTTGCTTCTGTCGCGCTTGATCACCTCCGGGCCTTTTTCGCAGTTGATCCCCGGCCCGAGGATGCGCGTCCCCTTGACGACCGCGCACACCTCCCTGTCACAGTTGCACATGACAAACGCGCCGGACTTTTTGCCGAACATGTAAAGGACATTGTGGACATAGCCCTTTTTGTGCATGTCGGCAAGGATCTCCTTTGCCTCCTCCTTTGTCACGGGATGATGACCGAGCGGCAGGTTCTCATAGATGTCCGCGCCGTAATAGAGTGTGAGATCCTTGATCTCCGGCTCTGTCACGCCCTCCGGATACTTCTTGAGCGCCACCTCGCAGATACAGGGGCCTGCGGAAACGTGCGCACCTGCGCCGACTTCTACTGTATAGACAAAGTCTATGACGTTTTCGGCAGCCTTTTGGCTTAGGATAATGCCATGCGGGAGAAAGTAGTTGCCGGTCTTGGAGGTGTTCTCCATTTTAGCCATCAGCTTTTTATAAAACTCCCGCTTCTCCTCCGTCGTCGCTCCCTCATAGCCGCGCATCAAGATATCGCCGGTCTTCAGGATGGTCGGCTCACTCGCCCCGTAGGCATAGTGCATAATGTACTGGGCGAGGGAAACGGGTTTTGCTTTTTCTCCCTTCCCCTGAAAGGACACGGTCTTTCCTTTCTTGTAGTTCAGCAGTGCCACTTCTCTTTTTCCTCCTTGATTTGTTAATTAAATGTCTAAGCTGTTTTCATTTTAGATTATCGCCGAAAAATGTCAATATCGGCGAAAAGCATTCTAAAATTGTCACAAAAACCATGTATGTGTTTTGCATACGAAGAATTTCATTGTGCTTGAAACAGCTTTACAAATATGCTAAAATGTAAGCATAGATTTTTTGAAAAGAAGGGACAAAGATGACCGGCAAACACCAAACGGCAAGTTTGATTGCCGATACGGCAATGGAATTATTTCGTAAAAAGGGTTACGAGTCTGTCTCCGTTAACAGCATCTGTGAGCAGGCCGGTGTCTCCCGTGTGACCTTCTATTCGATTTTTTCCAATAAGGATCAGATCATCGGCTTTATTCTCAATGACTTTCAGAACCAGTTTAAAGAAGACTTCTCCTCCTTTATCGCCGCAGAAAATGACTTTGAGCGGGTCATGATTCTGTTCAATTATTACGTGGAGCTGTCTGAACGCGGCGGTTACCAGCTTATGCTGGAGTTGCTGAAAGCGGAGTTGGAGCGTTCCATCGGCATTATGGACGCCGTTTATGTCTTCAACGACTGGTTTGTCAAGCTCATCGGGAACTGTCAGAAATCCGGTATTATCCGAAACAAGGGAAACGCAGCTGAGCTTGTTTCATTGGGGATTCAGGTCGCGATCTCCGCTCAATATGAATGGTGCCGGAGAAAAGGGGCTTTTTCCTATCGGGAGAAAACCAGAAAGATTAACTATTAAAAGTCAACCCGAAAAATGAATGTTGGTGGTGACAAAAGACGGTTCAAAAAAGGTATAGCAAAGCAGAGGCCCAGAAAGGCCCCAGCTAACTATCAAAAGGATAATCAAGCCGTCAAACGGTATGCCGCTCTGGATTTCTCCATAGCAAATATGAGGCGTACTAACTTTTTGGCAGCGTGAGAAAGAGCAATATTGTAGTGTTTGCCCTCATTTCGTTTCTTAGCAAGATAAGCAGCAAATGTCGGGTCCCAGTGACAGACATACTTGGTCGCATTGTAAAGGGCGTAGCGCAGGTATCGGGAGCCACGTTTCTCCATGTGAGGATAGCAATTCTTTAGCTGGCCGGACTGGTAAGTAGAGGGAGACATCCCAGCATAGGCCAACAACTTGTCCGGGGAATCAAAACGTGTGAAGTCGCCCACCTCAGCCAGGATCATGGCGGCCATACGAAAGCCTAAGCCGGGAATGGTTGTAATGGGGGAATGGAGTTCATCCATAATGGACTGGATTTGCTCTTCAATCTCAGCAATCTCGACATCCAGTTCCCGGATAAGGCGGATGGTGTGCTGTAACTCCAAGGACTTGGCAGGCCTCCGAGAACCGATAGAGTTTCTGGCAGCATCTCGGATTTCCAGAGCCATGTCCCGTTTGTAGTGCCCTTTAGAAGCGGATTCAAGAAGTGCTTTCAGCCTTGTCAAATGGGCTGAGGCAATCTGTTTGGCGCCGGGAAACTCCTCCAGAAGTGCGTAAACAGAGACCATGTGAAGTGTAGGAACCAGCTTTTCCAACTCTGGAAACAGGATGCAGACCAGTCGAGCGATAGAGCTTTTCAGCTTGGCGCGCTCTTTCACCTTGTCAAAACGGTATCTGGTCAGTGACTTTAGTTCCTCGTTGTGGTATGCTGTATCCGTGTAGGGTTTGAGGCCCACATCGGATAACAGCATAGAAGCAATCGTTCGTGCATCCACCCGGTCAGTTTTGGTCTTTCTAAGACTGAGGCTTTTCCGGTAAAGGTTTGTACGCAAGGGATTCAAGACATAGGTGGCCAGACCATTGTCAAGAAGGAACCCGAGCAGATTGTAGCTGTAATGCCCGGTTGCCTCAAGCCCTACCTTTATTTTGTCCTGTGGTGTGGTGCACTCCCGGATTCTCTGCAACAAACAGGTGAACCCATCCAGCGTGTTTGGAATGGTAAATACATCTGCCAGAACTTCACCATCGGAGCTGACGATGAAGCAATCGTGCTTGTCTTTTGAAACATCAATACCAACAGAAACTACCATAGCAAAAACCTCCAGCGGTTAGATTTGTGATGCTGCATCCACAGTTCGCCTTACTTTTGTAGCCTTGTTCCACATCAACCGTCTGGCGGTATTTAACTAATCAACAAAAGTGTAAGGGGCTGTGGTTGGAACCTTTCTGAAACCATCTTGTGGTAGGACGCGGACACCAATCCACAGCATCCCTTACAGTGTAGCACATAGTCCTTGGAGAGGGACTCTAATCACTACTACTCTATAATACAAGGATATGGAGATTTTATACGACGTCGCCCCGGCTTACCGTAAAAGCCGGTAAAGCAATATGCAGCACAATGCCCGGCTCTGTTTTGGAGCCGGGCATTGCCGTGTTGATTATCGTATCGTTTTAAAGGGCACTCGATGTTCGCGCCTTATCATGCTTCAGCTCAGGCTGTAGCCGAACTTGCTGCCGTGGAGGACTGCCTTGTTGATCTTGCCGGTGGCGATGGCATCGCCCGCCTTCCAGACGCTGGGATGGCCGGAAGCAAGCAGCTCCTGCCACAGTGCGTCGTTGGGCTTCACACCCACGGACAGAACGATCACGTCTGCGGGAAGCTCCTTCACCTCGCCGTCCTTGGTGCTCTCAATGAACAGCTTGCCGTCGGCAAATTTCACAACCTTGTTATTATAAAATAGGGCAACACCCTGATCGTTGCAGTGGCGGACCTCCAGCAGCGCTTCGTTCTGATAGCGCATATCCAGCATATCCACCGGCCATTCGGGCAGCATATCCACCACGGAAACCTGATTGGTACTTTGACGGTTGATATACAGCGCAGTCTCCAGCCCGGTAATGCCACCGCCGATGACAACGACCTTCTTGTTTGCAAACTGCATGTCGTTGGCAAGCACGTCGTGCGCCTGAACCGTCTGTACCTGATCCAGCCCCTCGAGTGGGATGGAAATGACGTTGCTGCCGGTTGCAACCAGAATGGAATAGGGTTTGAGAGCCAGAACCTCCTGCGCCGTGACCTCCTTCCCCAGCTTCATCGTGATATTCAGCTTCTTTGCCATGGACTTATAATAGTCGATAGCCCACTCAAATTTGCCCTTGAAGGGGGGCTTCTTTGCAACATGGAGGTTACCGCCGATCTCATCGCGTTTGTCGAACACCACCACGTCAAAGCCGCGCTGTTTGAGCGTGACCGCAGCTTCCATGCCCGCGGGGCCTGCGCCGATGACCGCCACCAGACGGCCGTCCCCGTCCTGAACGATGGGGCGCTTGGAGCCTTCGCGCAGGGCAAAGGGGTTCACGGAGCAGTTCGTCTGCTCATAGCTGAACGGATTGACATTGAAGCAATTCATGCAGGAGATGCAGTAGCGAAGCTCATCCTCGCGGCCTTCGGCACACTTCTTTACCCATTCGCGCTCAGCCAGAATGCCGCGGCCCATGCCGACCATGTCGCACTTGCCCTCGCTGATGATCTGGTCTACGAAATCCGGATGCCGGATGCTGCCGGTAGCTACTACGGGAACGGAAACAGCATTCTTGACCATGGTAGCAGCAGGAACCTTCCAGCCTTCGGCACGATGCACATCGCCGGACATAATATCGTCCTGATGATAGATCGTTCCGCCTGCGGACACGGAGATGACGTTTGCGCCCGCCTTTTCCAGATAGGGCGCGACCTGAGCCGCCTGCTCGGGGGTAATGCCGTCCTGCCCGTTGGGGCCTTCACCTTTGGGATAATCGAAGCCCTGCATTTTCACGGAGATGATTTTATCCGGTCCGATGACCTTGCGGATGCGGGTCAAAATCTCCGTGGCAAAACGGGTGCGATCCTCTACCTTATTCCAGCCGTACTCATCAGTGCGGTGATTGAACAGAGGAGAAATGAACTGGCAGGCCAGATAGCCATGACAGGTTTGGAACTCGATGCCGTCCGCACCGGCGGCCATAGCACGCTTGGCAGCGGCCACAAACTTGTCCTGAATGGCGTGAATCTCGTCCTTCGTCAGCTCGTCCACAGTCTTCGGATCAATGCCGGAATAGTTGGTTGCGCCGGGATGCCAGAGCTGGAACAGGATTTTTGCGTCGTACTTATGGGCAGCAAGCACCAGCCTGCGAAGCCCGGGGATAAAGCGGTCATCGTAAATGCCCGGCTGCAGGGGCAGGACGGAGGGCCATTCGTGATCCACGATCATTGCGCCGGGAATAACAATACCCACGCCGCCCGCGGCGACCGATTCCACATAGGCGATGTCTTTTGCGGATACGCTGTCGTCGAAATTAGAAATATTCTTTGCCATCGCAAGGAACATCACTCTGTTTTTCACGGTCTGATTACCGATTTTAATAGGCTCCAAAAATTTATGGCTCATGATGTGACCTCCTTATACAAACATGGCTTCACCGGAAGCGCGGACAGTCAGCTCACTGATATTCACGCCCCAAGGCTGGTCAATGGCGTAAATGATGTTGTCCGCCAGAATAGACGGAGAAAAGTCAAAGCAATGGATGCTCTCCGTGTCAAGACGATCGGGGATCGCCAACCCCATAAACGCGTCAATGATTTTCCCGTAAATGCCGGAGAGACCTGCATTATAATCTACTTCTGTAGAGACCAGACCCGTATTTGCCACGGATGTGGGCTTGATGTTGGTAACTTTGATTTTCCCGCGGGATTCTACGCGCAGGCTGTCGCCCAGCATTCTGACGGCGGCCTTTGTCACATTATAGACCCCGCAACCGCTCACGGGATAGTTGCCGAGGATGGAGGAAATGTTCACGATATGTCCCTGCCCCTGCTCAATCATCTGGTCATAGACCGCCGCGATGCCGTACAGTGTACCATTGATCGCGGTAGCAATGCTTTGCTCCCATGCTTCCATGGCAATTGCGTGTTCGCTGTAATAGGCAAGCGGCATTGTGCCGGCATCATTGACCAGCACATCAATGCGTCCGTAGGTGTCCACGGCGAACTTCGCCATGGCATTGACCTGATCTTTCACACGAACATCGGTCTTGATGTAGGAAGCCTCGCCGCCGCTTTCACGGATCTCCTGCGTAATTTCCCGGAGCAATTCCTCACGCCGCGCGGCCAGAACGACCTTTCCGCCCAACTCGGCGGCCTTCTTTGCGGTCTCTTTGCCGAAACCGCTGGAAGCGCCGGTGATGACAATGACCTTGTCTTTTATGTAGTTTTCGGTTCTATAGCTGTTCATCGAAACACCTCCTAATCAAATGACAAAGGATTCGCCTGAAGCGCGCACGGTCAGATCACCGATGCTGACACCCCAAGGCTGATTGATGGCATAAATAATATTGTCCGCCAAGACCTGTGGATCAGGATCGTTGTAGGTCATGCTGTTGATGTCATGGAAATCGGGACGCAGCGGAGCCTCTTCTACCCAGTTGCTGAGGATTTCAAGGGGGCCTGCCACTGCGGGCATCATTGCCATCTGATCGACCACGCTGCTGGAAAGGTTGGTCTTCATAAAGCCGGTGGGCTTAATGGTCGTGACCTTGATTTTGCCCTGACACTCGCTGCGCAGAGATTCCGCCAGATACTGCACGCCCATCTTTGCGACCTGATACACGCCTGCGCCCGCAACGGGGAAGTTGGCGTAGATGGAGGAGACATTAATCACCTGTCCCTGTCCCTGCTTGATCATCTGGTCATAGACGGCGGAGATGCCGAAAATAGTGCCCTTGATGCTGATGTCGATGCACTGTTCCCATTTGTCCAGCGCCTGCTCATGCTCACTGAAAAAGGCCAGCGGCATCGTCCCGGCGTTGTTAACAAGCACATCGATCCTGCCGTAGGTATCTACCGCGAATTTAGCCATTGCGAAAACATCGTCCTTTTTCGCCACGTCTGTTACGATGTAGCTGGCCTCACCGCCCGCCGCCTTGATCTCCGCCACGGTCTCCTTCAGCTTCTCTTCGCTGCGTGCCGCCAGAACGATCTTGCCGCCCATCTCTGCGGCTCGCTTTGCAGTCAGCTTGCCGAAGCCGCTGGAGGCGCCGGTGATAATAATGACCTTGCCTTCCACGTAGTTTTTCTGAATGTAATTGCTCTTGTATGTCTCCAATTCAATTACCTCCTGTCTGATTGATTTGTTGTGCGTCATGACTCACACGTTTGATGTGTTAATTTTAAAACAAACATGGGGCAAAATACATTCACAATCTTCCACTTTTCTGTATTAGTTCATAATTATCCTTTTTTCTGAATTTAATTCTCCCGTTTTGAGCCGTTATCAAATCGTTCATTTCTTGTATTTCTGCAAAAACTGTGTTAAAATTTTATTATGCTAACAGAAACTGGGGGGGGTACCGTGAAAGCTCTGCCATCAACAAAAGAGAGATTTGCATTGGCTTTGAGGGAATTGCTTGAGAGCAACTCCTTTGAGAGTATTTCTGTCGGGGATATCGTGGGGCTCTCCGGTCTTAGCAGCAGGACGTTTTACAATCACTTTCGGGATAAAAACGAGTTGCTTGCCTATCTCTATCGGATAACTGTCGAGCCTCTGTGGTATACGGATGGGAAGCGAAACTCTCTCGAAACGTTTTTTACTTGCTGCAAGGACAACTTTCTTTATAACGGCACCCTCAAGGGCTTCGGAAACGCTCTATCCTATTACGGGCAGAATGACCTGCGCTCCGAAATAGAAAACAAGGGCGTTGAGGATCTTGTAAGGCTGCTGAAATGGAACCATTTTCCGGGTGCGATAACGCCGGAATTGAGAGAAGTGCTCCGTTTCTTCATGTGTGGTATTACGCGCTATTTTGAAAAGTATTATCTGGATTCCAAAACCATTCAGGTCGACTGGCTGTATACCTTCTGGATCAACTGTGTCCCAGCCTATTTGGCTGAATATCTAGTAAAAGAGCCGGAATAAATCTTTTCCGCAAAACTTATGATACCTCGGTACATGAGATATCGAGATATATTGAGAGAGACAAAAAGAAATCTGTTTTTTCCTCATGAATGCGTTTCACGGTGAAACGCATTCTTTTGACCGTAAAACGCCATATCTCACGGTGCCAGTCCGGCAGCAGGATAATAAGGGCCTATCGTCAAGGTAGGGTCAAGGATTTTGCGCAAATTGGTTTGCAGGCTCTGGAATGAATGAAGTCAGCCAGCAATGGAGGCGTCCTCAACGGCAGCCTCCAGGTGCTTCATGTTCATGTATTTCTTGCTGCCCCACTGGGTGCCCGCCACATGGCGAAGCCTTGCGCAGACCAGCATCAGAGCAGAGTTACCGTCCGGGAAACTACCCACCACACGGGTGCGGCGGCGGATCTCCCGGTTCAGCCTCTCAATGACATTGTTGGTACGGATGCGAGACCAGTGTTCGCTGGGAAAATCGCAGTAGGTAAGAGTCTCCTCAATGCCATCCTCTACCTTCCTGGCAGCCTCCTTCAGTTTCATGGAACGCAGTTCCTCCACCACAGCCTTAGCCTTTTGCCGGGCAGCTTTCTTGCTCTCCTGGGCGTGGATGGGGCCTTGAGCATCTTGGCCACCAGCTTTACCTTGGAGCGAGGCGTAACTGAGAACACATTGCGGTAAAAATGGACGGTACACCGCTGGTATTTGGCCTCAGGAAACACTTCTCCCACAGCCTCCAGCATACCAAGGCACTTGTCCCCAACGATGAGTTTTACCGCGTCCAGGCCACGGCTACGGAGCCACTGGAAAAAGCTGACCCAACTGGCCTTGTCCTCTTTCATACCCTCGGCAGCACCTAAGACCTCACGGTATCCGTCCTCGTTTACTGCAATCGCCACCAGAATGGCCACATTTTCAAACTCTCCGCCCCAGTTTCGACGCAGATAGATCCCGTCCACATAGACGTACGGATAGCGCCCACCTTGCAGAGGCCGGTTGCGCCAATCCTCAATATGGACATACGCTTTCTTGTTCAGTTTGCTGATGGTGGAGGGAGATACCTTGCTGCCCCAAAGGGCCTCGGTAATATCCTCCACACGGCGCACGGAAACACCGGCCAGGTACATCTCGATGAGCGCTTCCTCCACACTGCTCTCTCGCCGGCGATACCGCTCAATGATGTCTGTTTCGAAAGAGACACCCTTGAGGCGAGGTACATGGAGCGTGACGTCTCCGGAGGTGGTGGTAAGGTTCCGGTCATAGTGACCGCTGCGGTAGCCCTGGCGGGCCTCATTGCGCTCGTACCGGGCCGCCTGGGTCAAGCTCGTAGCCTCGGCCTCCAGCAGCTCGTTCAGGGTTTTTTCCACGCTGCCGCGCACTAATTCCTTGATCTGACCCTTGATTACTTCCTCGTTCAGTTGTACAATTTTCTCGGACATGGTTTACAGACTCCTTTCAGAATGGTGTGTCGCAACTTCATTCTACCAGAGTTCTGCAAACCATGTCTCTTTTTATCCTCTTTTATTTTTGCGCAACTTATTTTACCTTATCTTGCAATTTGACATTTGTGCGTCCTCCTCTCGCATAGATTTAGCCGCTTTGTCAAGGCGGCTATGTAAGAGTAGCAGAGAAAGCAGAACGCAAAAAAGCCGCCTACTCTTAGTAAGTTAAGAATAAGCGGCTCAGATGATTTGTACTTTATACATATTCAATTCTCAGCTTCTTGACAGGTGCGTTTGCGACCTTAAATATAAGTTCGTCAACGCAGTCTGTATATCTGCCTTACTGTATGAGCTGATTTTTCAGCTCTACAAGGCTATGTAACAAGGTTGTCTTTTCGTGGCTATCCAGATATATATGATAATCTTGACAGTCCATAGTGATTGCCCTCCCGTGGAAGAAGTTGTGTGCAAACTTCATTCTACCATGTGGGGAAAATCACTATGGATTTTTTCTTAGGTGTCCAACTTCATTTTACAATCGACCAGCAGAAAATCATATGCAGGGCAACAAATAATGCATACATGAACATGCAGACCATAGAAAACGCGTACATGATGCCGGCGACGAGTGCTGCTCAGCGTGCTTTTAATGCCCATCCGAATTTTGTGGTTTTCATAAACGGCTCTTCTTATAACTTGTGTTCCTTTCCTGTTTATAACAACCTTTTGGTTGTGGGAATGGAGAAATAACGGTTATGTTTTTAACAAAATCGAAGTGTTATAATGCTGTCAGAGTAAGATAAAACTTTAACGAAAAAGGAGAAGATAGAAATGTATAAAACAAAGTATCCCCATCTCGCACAACCTCTGAAGCTTGGCCACAGCGGCAATTACTCTGAAGAACAGAATAAACAGTGCTCCTCAGTGGAACTTCATGGCTACTTACGATAATCACATCACCAGAGAATGTGTTGAAGCAGTAATTCCCTTTGCAAAGGGTGGCTCTGCCGTTGTTGCAATGGGCAGTGGTTTCATCAACAAGGAGCTTCCTGCAGCCTGCCATCATGTTCCCGGTATGAGTGATCCACACATTGTTGTTACGCTCTCTCAATGGGTGGAAGCGGCAAGACGCTGGGGTGCAAAGGCAGAGATTGAGCTTGTTCCTGTCGCTTCCTATTTCGGCACCCACGAGGTAGAAAGCTCTGTCGGTATCCCCATGGATATTGATATTAACATTCTTACTCATGAAGAAATCAAGCAGTTCATTCAGGACTATGCTGTTTCTGCACGCAACGCTATGAAAGCCGGCGCTGACATTGTGAATGTTCACGGTGCTCACGGTCAGCTCCCCGCGCTTCTCTTTAACCCCGTTTTCAACAAGAGAACTGATGAATACGGCGCTCAGAGCTTCGAGAACCGCTGCCGCTTTGCAGTTGAGCTTCTTGATGCAATCCGTGCTGAATGCGGCAACAATATTGCTATTGAGTACCGTCTCAGCGCAACCGATATTATTGAAGGCTCTCCCGAGGTTGAGGAAGTAATCGAATTTGCAAAGGCCATTCAGGATAAGATTGATATGCTTCTTATCTCCCGTGGCTGCCTTGCAATCAATAAACTCATGCCTCTCATTCTCCCCGCAACCTACATTGAGCACGGCATCAACATCGAGTATGCAGCAAAGTTCAAGGCTGCTCTTGATATTCCAGTCGGTGTTGTCGGCGCAGTCACCTTTGATCAGGCGGAAGAAGCAGTTGCAAACGGAAAGGTTGACTATGTCACTATGGGTCGTCAAAACATTGCAGACCCCGATTGCGTTAACAAGGCACTCCGCGGCCAAGAAGATGAAATCCGCCCCTGCATTCGCTGCAACACCTGTATCAGCCGTAGTCACTTCTTCATATGAATCACTCCTATAGATTTTTAAGAGATTGCCCTCTCACTTTCTCTTTGCCGAATTTTTTTGCGAGATTCCCACAGTT
>OLRE01002607.1_pt1 | contig 14440 bp, 6 predicted proteins | sample 1672461 | NCBI WGS metagenome assembly OLRE01 (sample SAMEA3136688, study PRJEB25190) | human gut metagenome | biome: human gut; feature: human-associated habitat; material: faeces | place: Austria | collected 2013
TTCCTGCGAAATGCTCCAGTACCGCATGATACACATTTCCCATATCCGACACTTCAAAGCCAAATTCTTCTCTCTCCTGCAGAGACAGGCCATATTGCAGGAAATGTCTGCATGCGCAGGCAGCATAGGTCTCTAATCGGCTCACACTGTTCTCCAGCTGCCTGCCGTACAATGCTCTCGCCACGATCCTTGACAGACCGCTCTCCTTATATCTTCTAAATGCTGCCGCCGTCAGACGGTCTCTGCCCTCCGGATCTGCCTCATAGGCACGGTACATGAGATAAAAATCCTGCCGTTCCTCTTCCCGCAGCGTTCCGTCCGCATATTCCCGCAGTTCCTCCGCCAGATATCTGGCACCTTCCTGTCTGCCCTCGATCTGTTCCAGTCGGCTGCGGTTCTGGGGATACTCCACGCTCATTGCCGGGAACAGCTTCCGCACCGTATCGATCAGGTAGGAAGGTCTTATGCCCTTTCCTTCACTGTTTACCTTGGCATAGGACAGATACAGCTGTTCTGAGGGCTTGGTCATATTCAGATACAGATATAATCTCTGGATATACATCTGCTGTCTCGGGCTGGGTGCCATCTCTGTCCCGGATTCAATCAGGAATTCCCGATCCATATCCGAAATGATCCCGCCCTTGGAAGCATTTTTCGGAATGTTTCCATCATTTACCCCCAGGAAAAACAATACTTTAACCTGTTTTAAGCGGGTCCGCTCCATATCACCCACCACAATACGATCCACATTCTGCGGAATCGTACCTACTGTGATCTCGCCAAAACCAGCCTCTAAAATATCCGCAACCATTTTTTATGCCCGTTTTTGTGTATCGCACCAAAGTTACATAGCTGGTCTTGTGCAGATGCAAAGTTATGTGATACAATTTGCATAAAGAAAAGCTTCCCTCTGTGACGGAGGGGGAGACCATGCCAAAGTCTCTTTCCCACCCGCTTCGCGGGAGCCCCCTCGCATAGGGGCCAAATCAGTAAAAGGAGGAATCCGCTATGAAACTTGCCGCCCGCATTGCTATGGGGGTGCTGGCTGTTGTGGCCGTGGCCGCTGTGGGCTTCGGCGCACTGTACACCAGCCGCATCCAGACCGCAAATTCTATCGAAAAACTGACAGACTACGATGATTACAACCTCTATCGCATGCAGGTCCGCTATGACTACGACCTGGACAAGATGATCGCCAACACCACGGCGGATAACCAAAGCTTTATTGATGCAGCCGTCAAGCAGGCGCTGCCGCTGCTGCCCGTCTCCATCAAAGCGCCTACCTTCGGCTGCAGCGCTTTCCACATCCAGGAGACCGGCGGCGACCACCTGATGGGCCGCAACTACGACTTCAAGCGGGATACCTCGGCCATGCTGGTGTGTACCGCGCCCAAGGACGGCTACAAATCCATCGCCTTTGCCGCGCTGGATAACCTGGGTGTCAACCAGGCCGATGCCAGCACCAAGGCCAAAATTGCCAGCCTGCTGGCACCCTTTGCCTGCCTGGACGGCATCAATGAGAAGGGCGTTTCCATTGCCGTGCTGACGCTGGACAGCGAACCAACCAAACAGGATACCGGCAAGCCGGTGCTGGCTACCACTATGGCCATCCGCCTGGTGCTGGACCGCGCCGCCACCACCGCCGAGGCCGTGGAGCTGCTGCAGCAGTACGATATGTTTGCTACCAGCGGCCGCGACTACCACTTTTACATCACCGATGCCGCCGGTGACGGCTGCGTGATCGAGTACGATTGTGACGACCCGGCCCGCCCGATGGTCGTGACCCCCAGCCAGCAGGTGACGAACTTCTTTGTGAAGTACAAGGAGAACGTCCTGCCCAACCAGAAAAACGGCATCTACGGCCATGGCCGCGAGCGGTACGACGCCATTGAGGAAGTGCTGGACTCGAACGCCGGAGCCATCACCCCCGACATTGCCTGGCAGGCACTCCAGGCTGCCAGCCAGGAGCCGAACCCCAAGGATGTGACCAGTAATACGCAATGGTCAATTTTGTATGATAATACAAATTGTACGGCAACCATCGCCCTGCGCAGAGATTGGGGGAACAAGACGGAGATTGATTTGGGAGATATGACGGGGTTTTAAACAATAAAGGCTCCCCTCAAGGGGGCGCGATCCTGCCCCGATTTCCTCGTCCTGTTGACAAAACCGAGCATCTGTTCTATAATCAAATGCTGTAAAACATAGTAAATCAGTAGCTTAATGCCTTTGGCGTGAGGGGAACGGAATGCTCAATCAATTTTCTAGAACCGAACTGTTGTTTGGCCACGAGGCCATGGAAAAGCTGTACAAGTCCCGTGTGGCGGTCTTCGGCATCGGCGGCGTGGGCGGCTATACCGTCGAGGCGCTGGCCCGTAGCGGCATCGGCACGCTGGATCTCATCGATGATGATAAGGTCTGCCTGACCAACATCAACCGCCAGATTTTAGCCACCCGCAAGACCGTGGGTAAGTACAAGGTCGAGGTCGCCCGCGACCGCATTTTGGAGATCAACCCCGACGCCGTGGTCAACATCTACCAGACCTTCTACACGCCGGATACCAAGGATCAGTTCGACTTTACCCAGTACGACTACGTGGTCGACGCCATCGATACCGTCACCGGCAAGCTGGCCATGATCATGCAGGCCGATGCCGCCGGTACGCCCATTATCAGCTGTATGGGTGCGGGCAATAAGATCAACCCCGCCGCGCTGGAAGTGGCTGATATTTACGAGACGTCCGTCTGCCCGCTGGCCCGCGTCATGCGTACCGAGCTGCGCAAGCGGGGCATCAAGCACCTGAAAGTGGTCTACTCCAAGGAGAAGGCCATCATCCCCGTGGACGATATGGCCATCAGCTGCAGCCAGCACTGCATCTGCCCGCCGGGCACCGCCCGCAAGTGCACCCAGCGCCGCCAGGTGCCGGGCAGCACCGCCTACGTCCCCGCCGTGGCCGGGCTTATCATCGCAGGCGAGGTCATCAACGACCTGGCCGGCAAGCAGCCAGAAATGGTACAGAATTAAACAAAACAAACCGGGAGCGCCTTTCAACGGGTGCTCCCGGTTTTTGTCCTATGGCAATACCGCACAATTCCCGCCTGACGGCTTAAGTACCGCTCCGGCGGCTGCGGCACGGCATCTGCGTTGCCAAAATGCTCGATAATACACAAAGTATTATCTGCGCTTTTGGCTTAGCAGCTGCCGCACCTCGCTCGTCGTATCGGCACTTAGAATTATGCGGTATTGCCCTATTTATCCCCGCATCTTCGCCTGGTGCCCCTCGCCCCAGGCCCATATAGTGTCCAATACGGGCTTTAAGCTGTAGCCCAGGTCGGGCAGGGTATGCTCCACCCGGGGCGGCACCTAGGCATAGACGGGGCGCAGCTTGTTGATTCTGTGGACAGTTACTGCGTAGGTTGTGCTGGCGCGGCGGGGGAGGGGGTGCTGCTGGTTTCAGCGCTGGCCTTGTCCAGCAGCACCTTGCACTTGCAGACCATCTCGCCGGTTTTCAGCAGGGTGGGCTGCAGGTACTCCGGGCTAAGTTCCTCACCGATGGTGGCCAGTGCCTCGGCAAAAAAGCGGTTCACCTCGTCGTCCGGCACGCCCAGCGCCAGGGCGCGGTGCGCATAGCCCGCCAGCCCGTGGACGCCCAGGAGGATGAGCACCTTTAAGCTGCGGATGTCCTCCGGTGCGTTCCAGATGTTGGCCATGTTGTAATCGGCCGTCCGCCCGCAGGGAGAGGCGCAGATGGCGCAATCGGGCACAACCTTGAACTTTTCCGCATGCACCCGGTCGATGAGCGAGAGGATTTCGGCCTCGCTACAGGCGGCAGCCGGGCTGTTCGCCGCCAGGGCTTCGATCATCACCTGCCAGGTCGCATCGCTTACCGCAGGGGCGGTATCCGCCGCCCGCGCCAGCCCCACCAGCGCCCCGGTCAGCTCATCCTGTAAGGCGGTGGTGTTGAATGTGTTGGTATCCATAGTCCCTCGTTTGTGGTTATAAGTGTACGGCTTCCGGCAGCTCCTGCACCCACACGGTGTCACCACCAACGGGTTTTGAGTCGGCCCAAACCAGCGGAACCCCGCGGACTTTTTAGGAGTCTTGGGAAATTTGTTTTCCACCATTCTTTAGCAAAAAGATACCACATTTCGATATAAATGTCAAATTCCAAACGCATTTTCGGTAAGGATTATAACGACTATCTGCGGGCGGCTCGTAGACTTATGCAAGGCGGGGTCAGGGCTTGCTCATGCTGCCGGCTCAACCGTTAGTTATAATTTCATATCCACATAACGAAATAACGAAAAAAATCTTGAAACGATTCTGCGGCAATGCTATAATACATATTGTATTCATTGGTATATACTGTTCAAAAAAGCTGCTGACAACCAGACGGGGATGATGTTTCCATGGTATTTTTGAAATCAGCGGAGAAAGATGGGAAAGAATGAAAAACTCCGGAACGCGCAAAGCCATGCAGACCCCGATAAGGAAAAGCATCTGTGCAATGCTGTGCCTGCTGCTGTTGCTGTCAGCCTTGCTCCCCGTGAAGGCTGCCGCAGAAACCGCCCCCACCAAGGTCGTCCGTGTCGGCTCGTTTGAGGACACCTTCAACTATGTCAACGAGAAGGGCGTAAGAAAGGGCTACGGCTACGAATTGCTGCAGACCTTATCTGGCTATACAGGCTGGCAGTTCGAGTATGTGAGTTGCGACTGGTCCGACTGCTTTGAAAAACTCAAAAACGGCGAAATCGACATTATGGGCGATATTTCCTATACGCCGGACCGCGCCGAGGAAATGCTGTTTTCGGACGAGCCGATGGGCGAAGAAAAATACTACCTCTACGCCGATCTTTCGCGCGAGGACATCACCGCTTCCGACTTCAAAACGCTGAACGGCAAAACAATCGGCGTTCTGATGGGAACCGAGCCGGAGGTGATGCTGACCGAATGGGAAGAAAAATACGACCTGAAAACGCAGCACGTCAACATCGCCAACAATGAGGATGTAAAGCAAAAGCTGGCAAACCGCGAAATCGACTGCTTTGTTTCGCTGGAAGAAGCCTTCTGGGCAGAGCTTGGCATCTCGACCATAACCCGCGTGGGAAGCTCCGGCATCTACTATGCAATCAACAAAGACCGCCCCGACATCAAGGAAGAACTGGACAGTGCAATGCGCGCGCTGGACGAATCGGAGCCTTTTTATATAGCGGATCTGTATAAACGGTATTTCTCGCTGGATTATACCCCCATCCTTACGGGCGAGGAAAAGGCGTGGGTCAAAGAACACGGTGCCATCAAGATGGGCTTTCTGACAAGCGACAGCGGCGTCAGCACCTATGACCCTGCCACAGGGGAGATTACCGGGACAATCACCGACTATATTCAGTTTGCCAAAGATTGTCTGGGCAATCAGGAACTGGAATTCCAGATGGTCGGTTATGACAGCAAAGAAGCGGAACTCGATGCGCTGAAATCTGGCGAAATCGACATGGTTTTCCATTTCGACCAGAGTCCCAATCTGGCGGAAGAGTACCGCGTTGCCTGCACCAACACAACGTGGACCTCCAACATGATGGCGGTCACGAACAAACAGCACTTTAACGAAAACCAAACGAACCGCGTTGCCGTTCCCCAAAACAGGCTCTCGCTGACAAGGTACCTTGCGGTTTATTATCCGCAGTGGGAAATCGTGGACTGTGCTACACCGGAGGACGCGGCAAAGCTGGTCAAGGACGGACAGGCGGACTGCTTTGTCACAGGGGTCAGCAACCAGGAAAATTACAGCAAGAAATACGACTTTTACAGCGTTCCGCTGCCAAACCCCGCCAAATCCTGCTTTGCGGTCAATAGCGGAAACGGCATCCTTCTGTCCATCCTGAACAAAACAATCAAGGCCATGCCGGCCAATATGCTTACCGGCGCTCTGGCGATGTATAAAAGCGCCGCGCGGAAGGTTACCCTTGGCGAGTTTATAAGGGACAACTTCGTTATGGTTCTGCTGGGTGGCAGCATTTTTGTGGCAGTTATTCTGCTCGCAATCCTGAAGCTGCTTCAAAAGGCGCGCAAAGCCGAGGCTGCCGCAAGAAAAGCCGCCAACGACACGCAGGAGCTGAATGCAAAATTGCAGATCGCCGCGGAAAACGCCGAGAGCGCGAACCGGGCCAAATCCACCTTCCTGTTCAATATGTCGCATGACATCCGCACACCCATGAACGCCATTATCGGCTACGCAGACCTGGCCGCCCGACATTCGGACGACCCTGCCAAGCTGAAAAAATACATGAAGAACATTCAGGTGTGCGGGCAGAACCTGCTGATGCTGCTGAACAATGTGCTGGACCTTGCCCGCATCGAGAACGATAAGACGGAGATGGAGTATTCGGTTTCGGATGTCGAGAAGGATTTCCGAAATTGCATTGCCATGTTCCGGAATCAGGCAGACAGCAAGAATCAGACGCTTACGGTGACCACGCACTTGCTGCACCCGTATATCTATGCGGATATCCCGCACCTGACCGAGGTCTGCACAAACCTTGTCAGCAATGCTGTCAAATACACAGGAACCGGCGGCACGATTGGCTGCGATGTTACGCAGAAGCCCTGCGAAAAAGCGGGCTGGTGCGATACGGTGATTACGGTTGCCGATAACGGCATCGGCATGTCGCAGGAGTTCCAGCAGCGTATCTTTGAGCCGTTTGAACGGGAACGCACGTCCACCGTCAGCAAGGTGGAAGGCAGCGGCATCGGGATGGGCATCGTGAAAAAGCTGGTCGGGCTGATGGGCGGTACCGTGGAGGTGGAGAGCAAAATCGGTGTCGGCTCCACGTTTACCGTGACCATTCCCAGCCGCATTGCGTCCGAGGAGGAAGCACAGGCAAAACGAGAGATCAACCCCTCGGACAAAAAGTGCCTGTGCGGTACAAGAATTCTGCTGACCGAGGATAACGACCTCAATGCGGAGATTGCCGCCGAGCTATTGCAGGAGGAAGGCTGCACGGTAGACCGCGCAAAAGACGGCGTGGAATGTGTGGATATGCTGGAAAAGGCGGCAAACGGAACGTATCAGATTATCCTTATGGATGTCCAGATGCCCGTGATGAACGGCTACGATGCGGCAAGAGTGATACGAAGGATGGGCGACCCCCAAAAGGCGAATATCCCCATTGTCGCGATGACGGCAAACGCCTTTTCCGAGGACAGACAAGCGGCACTGGATGCCGGGATGAACGACCATATCGCAAAGCCGATCGATATGAACATTCTTGTGTCGACCCTGCGGAAATACCTTTGATGCGGACAGAAAGTCGTCGTATATAAGAACGACCCATAGACCGCAATACAACCTATAAACGAATACCGCCGGGGAGCCTTCCCGTTTTTGGAAAGCATCCCCGGCGGCTTTTTTGGTTTATATAGCAGTGATTCTGACTTACAAGCCAATCTTCCCATCTGGAACCCAAGGACACGGCGGTATATAAGCTCATCACGACCAAGCCGGGCGAGGCGACATCAGAGAGATGATAGAATCACCAACGCCGCCCATTTTTAAAACAGCAATGTGTTCCGGTACAACTTTTCTGTAAGCAGCAAAAAATGAATTTATTTGAATTTATTATGATTTTTGACTTGTCCATCGACGACTTATATGGTATAATACCTGCATCCAAGTTCATAAGCAAACCCGGCGCAAGCCGGCGACGCAAAGCTATAGGGACCCATTGGGTCAGCCAGTTGCCAGCAAGAAATTGTTGCTTTTTCTGTCATCAGTAGCTTTGTGTTCTTTTTTGAAAACATGGGTTGACAAGGGTGAATGCACAGCGATATGCTGACCACAGAACAGAGTAACTATAATGCGCTGCCGTTTTCGGTTGCCCGCAAATATTGTTTTATAAGGTTAGATAACGCTTTCAGGTATGGGTTCGCCATACCTTGAAAGCGTTGTTTGTTTTTTAGGCGCCATACATATAAAGGTAGAGGGGATTGTACTATGAATCTTATAAAGCGAGCCGGTGTTTACAGGGAACTGGCCATTCTGACAGCGATGCTGATTCTAACGGCGCTGCTGTCTTTCCCGGCGCGTGCGGAAGAGGCGGAAAGCCAGCATGAGCACGTGCGCGTTGGCTTTTTTGCGATGGACGGCTATCACATGATGGATGAGGATGGAAACCGCAGCGGTTACGGCTATGATTTCCTCCGCCTGATGGCGCGCTATTGGGATGCAGACTATGAGTACATCGGCTATGACAAAAGCTGGGAGGATATGCAGCAGATGCTGCTGGACGGCGAGATCGACATGGTCACTTCTGCCAGCAAAACGCCTGACCGCGAAGAATTGTTTGATTTTTCCCGTCCCATCGGAACCAGCAACGATATCCTGACGATTCGCGGCGATAATACTGCTATCGTTGAGGGGCAATACAGTACCTACAATGGGATGCGTGTTGCACTCCTGAACGGAAACTCCCGGAATGTTGAATTTGCAGAGTATGCACAGGCCAAAGGCTTTACCTACACATCGGTTTATTTCGATTCGACTGAGGAGATGGCAAAGGCCCTTCAGAACGGAACGGTCGATGCCATTGTCACCAGTTCCCTGAGCAGGATAAACAACGAGCGCATCCTTGAAAAATTCGGCAGCAGTGATTTTTATGTGATCGTCAAAAAAGGAAATACCGAGCTTCTGAACCAGGTAAATTATGCAATCGATCAGATGAACGCCGCCGAGGGCAACTGGAAAACGACCCTCTATAGCAAAAATTACGAAAGCGCTGATGCCAAAAATCTGGAGTATACGGAAGAAGAAAAGCGCATCATCGCCCAATATTCCAAGGACAATCCCCTTCACATCCTGTGCGACCCGACCCGGTATCCCTATTCTTATACAGAAGATGGCAAGGTAAAGGGCATTCTCCCGGACTATTTCCGGAAGATAGCGGACTATGCCGGGCTTTCCTATGAATTTCTTGTCCCCGCAACCAGAGATGAATATATCGCGTATCAAAGCGATAAGACCGCGGTAGACATCAGCATTGATGCACGATTGGATACGGACAATTACGCAGAAACCAAAGGATGGGGATTGACCGCACCCTATATCACGATGCGCATGGCAAGGGTGACGCGGAGAGATTTTGACGGGAACATCCATGTCGTCACCACGGTCAATCAGACCGTGGCCAAGTCGATCGAAGATGCATTGGCACCCGGTGCGGAAAAACTGATGTGCAGTACCCGTCAGGAGATGATGGAGGCTGTCCGTGACGGCAAGGCGGATGCAGCGTTTGTCTACTATTATATGGCGCAGGCGTTTATCAACGGCGACACGACAGGCACCATGACCTACACGCCGCTGGAACAGCCCACCTTCAGCTACCGCATGGTGGTTTCCTCCCTGGAAAATCACGCGCTGGCAGGTATCCTGACAAAGGCAATGTACGCGATGCCGGAGAATCTTGTCGAGGATCTTGCGGCGCAGTACACCGCATATAAAGCGACCAATCTGACCTTTGCAGATATGCTCCGCCTGCATCCGGTTGCGGCTGTCCTTATCGTCGTATTTATCGCGTTGATGGCGGTCGCGCTGATCATTATTATGAGCCGTTTGCAGACGCGCAGAGAATTACAGCTTGCCGCCCAGCAGAAAGCAGAAGAAATGACCACCCTTGCAGAGCAGGCGCAGGCCGCCAGCAAAGCAAAAAGTGTCTTCCTTTCCAATATGTCCCACGATATCCGTACCCCGATGAATGCCATCATCGGCTTTACGAATATCGCGTTGCATCAGGATTCTGTACCCGAAATCCACAACTGCCTGAAAAAAATCGAGGACAGCTCGGATCATCTGCTGTCCCTGTTGAATGATATACTGGATCTGAGCCGCATCGAAAGCGGAAAGGTGGTATTCTCCCCGGTTCCGGCAGATATCACCGCCGTTACGGATAGTGCAATTGAGATCATAAAAGGTACCCTTCTGAACCGGAGCCTGAACTTTGAGGTACACCGTGAACCGATGGAAAATCCCTATGTCATGACGGAGCCTGTCCGCATCCGGGAGATTCTGGTCAACATCCTGAACAACGCCGTAAAATTCACCAATGACGGCGGTACGATCCGTCTAGATGTGAGCAACCGTCCGGGAGCCGATGCACAGCACAGGGTGGTTTGCTATCGAGTTCAGGATACCGGTGTCGGTATGAGCGAGGAATTCCAGACAAAGCTCTTTGACGAATTCGAACAGGAGAAAAACGACGCAAGAACGCAGTATAAAGGCACAGGTCTGGGTATGCCCATCGCAAAGAGATATGTAGAATTGATGGGCGGAACCATTGCGGTGGAAAGCAAAAAGGGAGTCGGCACGACCTTTACCGTGGAAATCCCCATGGAGCTGACAAGCTCTGAAAAGGTCGAAAAAACAAAGAAGCCGGCAAAGCGCAAAAGCCTGAAAGGGATCAAGGTGCTTCTGGCAGAGGATAACGATTTGAACGCCGAGCTTGCCGCGATACTGTTAGAGGATTCGGAGATGATCGTAACCCGTGCGGCGGACGGGCAGGAGGTTGTCGACCTGTTTGCAAATCACCCGGCGGGTACCTATGATATTATCCTGATGGACATTATGATGCCGAAAATGGACGGACTGCAGGCAGCAAAAGCCATCCGCGCCATGCAGGCGGAACGCCCGGATGCAGAAGAAATCCCCATCATTGCACTGTCGGCCAACGCTTTTGCGGAGGATGTGCAGACCTCTCTGGATGCGGGCATGAACGGTCATGTTTCCAAGCCTCTTAATGTGGCAGAGGTAGCCAAAGTCATTGCGAGAAATCTGAATAAGTCATGACAGCTTTTTGCAAATCAAGGCAGGTGGTTTCTGGTAAAGATAAAAATTCGATAACCGGCGAAGCAAAGGCGCGGCTGTCAACATTTTGACAATTGTATAATTTTTGAATGTGTTTATAAAAACATGGAATGGATGTTGGAATCTTGTCGTTATCATGATAAAAGATTTAAATTATTCTGTCTGACATTGCCCGCGCACTTTGCAGAACGCGGCGCACGAAACAGGAACCCCGCAAAGAAATTACAGCAGTATTTTTATAGGTCGTGATGGTATTGTTAAAAAGCCCGGGCAGCCTGCCGGATAAGGGCAGGCTGTCTTCAGGCCGTGAGGAGAACGATTGGATGAAAAAGAAACGACTGTACAAAGTTTTTGCCCTGCTTGCAGCCATGGTGCTGAGCTTGTCCCTGCTGACCGGATGCGCCGGAAAAAGCACCGAGGCAGTGCAGGCGCAGGAGGACGCCGAAACCATTCAGGTATATCTGTGGACCAACAACCTGTACGAAAAGTACGCCCCCTACGTGCAGTCGCAGCTGCCGGATGTAAACATTGAGTTTATCGTAGGCAACAACGACTTGGACTTTTATAAGTTTTTGCAGCAAAACGGCGGTCTGCCGGACATTATTACCTGCTGCCGTTTCTCCCTGCACGATGCTGCCCCCTTAAAGGACAGCCTGATGAACCTTGCTACCACCAACGAGGCAGGTGCCATCTACAATACCTACCTCAACAGCTTCAAAAATGAGGACGGCAGCGTAAACTGGCTGCCCGTATGCGCCGATGCCCACGGTCTTGTGGTCAACCGCGACCTTTTTGTGCAGTACGGCATCCCGCTGCCCACCGATTACGCCAGCTTTGTCGCTGCCTGTAAGGCCTTTGAGGAAGTGGGCATCCGCGGCTTTACCGCCGACTATCTGTACGACTACACCTGCATGGAAACGCTGCAGGGGCTTTCTGCTGGCGAGCTTACGACCATAGCAGGGCGCAAATGGCGCACCGCCTACAGCGACCCCGCCAACAACACCCGTGTCGGGCTGGACGATACCGTGTGGCCGGGCGGCTTCGAGCGTATGGAGCAGTTCATCCAGGACACAGGTCTTACGGCGGCGGATCTGGAGCTGAATTACGATGACGTGGTCGAGATGTTCGGCAACGGGCAGCTTGCCATGTACTTCGGCTCCTCCGCCGGTGTAGGGATGTTCCAAGAGCAGGGTATTGACGCAACCTTTTTGCCGATCTTCAGCCAGAACGGGGAAAAGTGGCTGATGACCACGCCCTACTTCCAAGTGGCATTGAACCGCGATTTGGAGCAGGATCCCACCCGGCGCGAAAAGGCGATGCAGATCCTGCACGTTATGCTGTCGGAGGATGCGCAGGAACAGATCCTTGCGGAAGGGCAGGACCTGCTCAGCTACAGCCAGAGCGTAAGCTACCACCTGACCGACACCATGAAGGACGTGCGCTCGGTGGTGGAAGAAAACCACATGTATATCCGCATCGCCTCCAACGATTTCTTTGCCATCTCGCAGGATGTGGTCTCCAAGATGATCGCGGGCGAATATGATGCCGAGCAAGCCTATCGAGTGTTTAATGCCCAGCTTCTGGCAGGGGAAAAACCCGACACAAGCGATGTTGTACTGACCAGCGAAACCGCCTATTCCAATGTATTCCACAAAAACGGCGGCAATGCGTCCTTCTCGGTTATGGCAAACACGCTGCGCGGGCTGTACGGCACCGACGTGCTGATAGCACCCGCCAGCAGCTTTACCGGCAGCGTGCTGCAGGCAGACTATACCCAGACAACGGCGCGCGCCATGATCATGCCCAACGGGCTTATGTCGTACCGGCGCACCATGACGGGTGCCGAGCTGAAGGACACCGTGCGCGCCTTTGTGGAAGGCTGCGAGGGCGGCTTTACCCCGTTCAACCGCGGTTCCCTGCCGGTGGTCAGCGGCATCGCCCTGCAGGTACAGGAGAACGACGGCAGCTATACGCTGACCGGCGTTACCCGCAGCGGGCAGCCCCTGCGGGACGATGATACCGTTACCGTGACCTGCCTGGCGACAGAAAAGCAGATGGCACCGCTGCTACAGGACGAAACCGGCGCGTTTGAGCGCGGGGAAGCCACGGTCAAAAACACTTGGAGCGATGCGGTTTGCAGCGGCAGCGTGATGCTTGCCGCGCCGGAAAGCTATATTACGTTAGGGGGGGGGGTAAAACGCTATGGAAGATGATAAGCGAAAACTGAAAACAAAGCGCCGTTTTCCGCGCAAAAGGCTGACGGCTGCCGCTGTTCTGCTGGCAATCGCGTTTTTTGTCTGCCTTAGCGTGCAGTACCTTTCGTTTGTATCCAAAACCGTCTACGAAGAAAGCACCGCGCATCTGGATGAAATTCTGCATAAATCCAACAGTATGCTGAGCATGATCGCCAACAAAAACATCTCCTATCTGCATTTGTGGAACGGCTTTTTGGACAGCAACCCCGATGATGCCGGAACGCAGGCGTATCTGGAGTCTGCGCAGAAGGAGCTTGGCTTTGCCGGATTCTACTTTCTTTCTTACGACGGCAACTACATGACACCCGGCGGTGAAACAGGCTATCTTGGCTTGCAAAGCAATCTGGACGAGCTGCTTGCCGATCAGGACGACGTTGTGATGAATGCGGCTTTGCCGGGGCAGGACCCGATGCTGGTGTTTATCTGCCCTGAAACCAAGGGTGTTTACCGCGGCTTTGCCTACGATGCCATCGCCATCAGCCGCTACAATGCCGACGTGATGAAAACTGTGGACGAATCGGCTTTCGGCGGTGCTGCCAGCAGCTATGTCATCTACCCGGATGGGCAGGTCGTGATTGAAGATATTGCAGAGGGCGAGGAATCCATCTATAACCTTGTTGCGGTACTGCGCGATTATTCCGACCTTACCGAGACGCAGATGCAAGAGCTTGTCAGCGACTTTGCAAAAGGTGCCAGCGGAAACCGTGAGGTGACGATGGGCGGCACAAGATACTATCTGGTCTACGAGAGTGCCGGTGTCCAGAACTGGATCATGGCGGGCATTGTCCCCGTAGATGTCGTCAATGCCGGTATGAATCAGCTTTGGCTGCGCACGGTGCAGATTGTAACCGGCATTGTTTTGACGATTGCCGTGCTGATCATTCTGCTGGTTACGCGCTGGGGTCACGTCAAGCTGCGCCGCAAGGATTACGAGATTCTGTGCCGGGACGAGCTGTTCCAAAAGCTGTCCCAAAACGTGGACGACGTTTTCCTGATGCTGGATGCAAAAACCTACAAGGCAGATTATATCAGCCCGAACATGGAACGGCTGCTGGGTTTGACGCGGGAGAGTGTGCGCGAAAATATCAATACCTTGGCGCTGCTGCACCCGAAGGATTCCCCCGACCGCACCAAGAACTTTCTGGAAAGGCTTGCCTGCGGCGAGCAGCGCGAATGGGATATGGAATATATCCATCAGCAAACAGGGGAGCGACGCTGGTTCCATGTGGTTGCCATGGGCAGTGAGGTCGAGGGACAAACCAAGTACATTTTGGTTTTGTCTGACCGCACCGCCGACAGGCAGGTGAACCAAGCACTTTCGGATGCCGTTGC
>OLRE01002612.1_pt1 | contig 14408 bp, 14 predicted proteins | sample 1672461 | NCBI WGS metagenome assembly OLRE01 (sample SAMEA3136688, study PRJEB25190) | human gut metagenome | biome: human gut; feature: human-associated habitat; material: faeces | place: Austria | collected 2013
GGGTGGACGAGACCTACATCAACGACACCGACCTCTCCAAGGGCTACGGGCAGGCCAGGAAGCGCGGCCCGTCCCGCCAGAAGCTGTGCATCTGCGTCGCCATAGACATCCACAAGGACCCCGTCGCGGTCGCCTGGGGTCACGGAAAGCCCAGCTCGGTGCGCATGAGGAAGGCCATGGGCGGCAGGATAGCGCCCGGGTCGCCACACATCCGCGACCTCGAGAGGGCGCACAACGCGCTGGTCAGGGACGGCGGGCTCGAGATCGAGGCGCACAGGAGCTGATGTGAACGACCCGGTCTACCTGGAGCGGATGGAGATAGTGAACGACCTGTGCTCCTGGTCCAAGCGCTACCTGTGGCGCTTCGCGGGGATGTCGCCCAGAAACCTGCAGGCCTACCTCGACTGGTGGGTCCACCTCTTCCGAGTCAACCAGGCCAGGGACAGATGGGGCCCGACCGCAAGGATGGGGCGCCATACCCTGATGGCCGACGCGACTTACCGCAGCTTGGGGTGGGTGCGGCGTCACCTGTTACCTAAAAAACTGTTAGATAATTAGAAATTGCTGTTATACCGCAAAGTGCATGGTCGACACATCCCTGAGCCCTCTATGAATTGCCGAAGGGACGCTGAAACGATGCTGAGCTAGTTGACGAGCCCCCTTCAAAAGGCCTCTCGAACTGCAGGCGCAGTAGGACATTGACACGTCAGCGACGACAACATCACCAAATTCAAGCTCCCGACGGGCGTGAAGGTCCATCTCAGCCCCCTGATCGATTGCTTCGGCAACATGCCCGTAGCCTGGTCGGTCGGGCCGCGCCCGGGCGCGGAGCTGGCCACCTCGAGCTTGCTAAAGGCCTGCGCTGCGAGGCCCGCGGGCGCCAGGACCCTGATCAACTCCGACCGGGGCGGACACCACCGCCGGCCGGGCTGGATCGAGATCTGCCGGGAGAACCGCGTGGCCGGGAGCATGTCCGCTAAGGACTGCAGCCCCGACAACTCGGTCTGTGAGGGCTTCTTCGGCAGGACGAAGAGCGAGTTCTTCCACAACAGAGACTGGACGGGTGTCACCGCGGAGCAGTTCATGGGGAGGTTCGAGGCCTACCTCGCGTACTATATGGAAGAGCGGATAAAGAAGTCCCTCGGGTGGCTCAGCCCGATGGAGTACCGAAGGAAGCCTGGATGCGCCTAGGCGGTCCAGGAAATCGTCCGCACCGCTTTGCCATATTTTATTGTCTGAAAGACTATCACCCCAAAAGAAGCCAATGCGGCAATCAACATTTGAAGAAGTCCAGAAGAAAAAGTCTCCCCTTCGCGCAAGACCGCCGGAGAGCATGCTACGCGCAGTCGAATTTTTATAAACCGAGCACCGGAATCTAATGCGCACCCATAAACGCGCAACCATTGGCAAAGCTTCCATTCTTCCAGGACCACCGAACCAAGACGAAAGATAATTATTAGCTGCAACCGCTGCCAGATTGCCACCGTACTTCGATCAAGCATGTGCAACAAGGCTTGTACAGTTCATACCTTAATAGCCATCCCAGCAACGATAGCCATTCGGATATAAACAGGTTGATTCAGACAGTCCCGCCGAATAGGGAGTACCAACGTAGTAACAATAATATTGATAACTTCTCAGTCAGGAACCAAACGAAACCTCGGGACGCCAAGAACGCAATCACTGGTAGTACCCCGATACGCGTTCGCGGTCGAGCCCAGCGCGGACGCGCCCTCCGCCCACCCACCACCTTCCACTTGAACGCGAACGAGCATTTAAGCGATAGCGCACCCATTCCTGCCCCGTCCCTCCGATCCCCATCAGGGGCATCATCCTGGACGGAAATAGAACTAACAACGGTTCTTTGGTAGATTCAGATTCACTGGAACGAAATCACAACGGAGGAGTTCATGGATGCGACGCCACACGCCCGAAGCGATTTCGCACCACCATGCACGGCGTCACGGCGGCAGAACTACGCTAAACGAGGGGTCACCAAGGCGATATCCCCACGCTGTCCGCGCGACGTGCAAAAATCTTGCCCACGACCATGGGCACCGTTATGATTTAACTAAGGAGGAAACATGGAAAACCGGGACGAATTGAAATACAGCGCGATGGACATCGCCAAGTACGCCGTCAACAGGCAGTACAAGTCCAACAGGCCCATAAGCAACCTACAGCTCCAAAAAATACTCTACTTTTTACAGATTGTCTTCGCGAGCAAGACTGGCCACCTGCTGTTCGCCGATCAATTCGAGGCATGGCCTTATGGACCAGTAATCAGGGACGTCTATGTCAAATTCGCTGACTGCGGAGGCTACCCGATAAGGCGCGAATTCAATATCGCCATCGACGACCGAACCAAGCCGTTTCTGGACGCCGGTATTGACACACTCGCCAAAAAGTCCCCATGGGATCTCGTAAGGGTGTCCCATGCAGAAGGGTCACCATGGGACACCGTATACAATCTCGACGGCAAACACAAGGGCATTATCCCCAACAAGTTGATAATGCAGTGCGCACTCGGTGCGAACGTGAGGCGCCAGGATGGATAACCAAGCATACGAGACGGCGCTCGAGAGCTTCAGCGGAGTTCTAGAGATGCTCTCCGCCGGCATCAAGAAGTTGACAAAGACCCCGCTGGATGTTCCAGAAATAGCAGAAAACGATGACGATTCCAGAAAACGCGAAGCGTTACGACTCATGCTCAAATCGCTCGCCAGCGTAGACAACAAGTCGGCACTATCAACGGATGACATCGACAGGGCCTCCGACTTTTTCGCAAGGCTGTACGGAGGACGGGAGCCATATCGACACAGGTACGCCGACGTTTGCAACATCATCTTTAGCGAGATGGATCAATCCAACGGGGAGCTAGACGACGGCGTGCCGTACTCCGTCAACTGCCTTGCAGAGAGTATTCGAATTATTCACGAACACATGGTCGTCAATGGACAGAACGCACAAGCAAGAAGTGTCCTAAAGCTTGCTGACCACATCGACCTTGAGAAAACGAGACTGGGCCACTACATCAACCAGCAACAGGCCATGCGCGAATTCCAAGAAGCGGTTGCGGAAGCCAAGAGGGAAAGAATCGAAGTAGACCGTGAATTCACCGAACGACTCGAGAAGACAAGGATGGAGTACATCGCGGTTCTTGGCGTTTTCGCTGCAGTCGTGCTCGCGTTCAACGGAGGGGTCGGATTCTCCACATCATCCCTGAGCGCCCTCGGAATTGACAGCGGCATCAGAGCGCTCGTATTCCAAACGGCCCTGGTCGGATTCGTCCTCATCAACACGATATGCATTTTACTTGTATTCATCTGGAAGATGTCCTTCAGCCATCAGAAAATCGAACTGGGCAGATGGCCGAGAAATTGCCTCGTTGCAACCGAGTCAATTCTCTTCCTCATAATGCTAGCGGCCGTCGCGCTGAGCTATCCACCCATTAGGCAGCGGATAGGCCTATAAAACGTCGAAATCCTAATCGTCCTCAGCTGAATTGCTTCAGAAACTTGAGCACCCGAAATAGCGACAAGTTGTTACGTGCCAAGACGTTGATTACGCCGACGATGCGTGACATCGGGGGCAAGCCCCGCATGCGCTGTGAGGACGGTCCCAATTGTAATGCTCGATGAAGGAGTCGAGGGCCTCGGCCCTGGACTCCTTACTCTCCCAAGCGTGAGCGTACTGCCACTCCTGCGCGAGCGTCCGGTTCATGCGTACGAACTTTCCGTTCTGCCAGGACTCAAGGGCCTGGTGTACTTGTGCCTTGTGCCCCGGCCCTCGAGCAGCGTGTTGAAGTCGCGCGACCGGTACGCCGGCCCGTTGTCGCCATGTCCCGCTCGACCGCGACGCCAAGCCCATCGAAGAACTCCAGCGCCCGCTGCATGAACGCGCGGGCCGTGGCCTTCTTCTCGTCGGGCAGTCGCTCGGCGTAGGCCACCCCGCGTTAACGTCAATCAATTTTTAACCGATTCCGCCAATCGGCCGCGCCATCTCCGCCAACGCGAACTCACCGTTCGCACCAACGTAAATACGCCGGTTCCGCCTACCCCTGCCACCGCTTCTCAGCCGGCAGGTCCTTCAGCCAGCAGGACCTGCCGGCTATCTTTATCAGGTTGGCAGTAGTGGCAGACCCGGTCGGCGATGACACTCGCCGTAACCTCGTCCCCGAAGACCTTCGTCCAGCCGACTATCCCGACGTTGGTCGTGATCACGGTCGACCGCCGCTCGTAGCGGGCGTTCACAAGCTGGAAGAGCAAGTAGTAATCCAAATTTGATGAAGATAAAGTATTAGACAAACAACTCCCATTAAAGTAAATTACATCTAATTATCTTTCGAAATGCCCCAGTAGATATAGCAATCGCCAACTCAGGAGCCTACTAGTACACGATTCAGCTGACAAACAAATGACTATACGGCACTATTAACGGATAACTAGCACTGTTCATCTACGGGAATATCCAGTTTATTCGCCGCGCAAATGCAAAGCTCTTTATCCTCTTGAGTCATCCTGCTCCCAAGAATAACTCGCGACGGCTTGCATGGGCGTTGTACATAATTCATCTCAAGCTCATCTGGCTCTGGTACAAGACGGGCACGATATTCGTTCTCCCACTCAAACGCACTGCCCTTTCTGTAAATTGCCCGTAGATCACTAAGCATGTCATCACTGCTCACATTAAGGCCAAGCATCCTAGCAGCAGTCCAAGCAATTTGAGGGTCGCAATTAAATGGTTTGTCATCATATAAAATTGGCAATATTTCAGTACGCATTCCGTTACCTATATTGCAATTGCGAATAGCTTCTCTGTCGTAAGCAAGAACAAAACCCGCTTGGCTTTCGGAATATACATTCCACATATTCGAATCGCTGGGATTGTCCGTTAGGCACAAAATGCGACAACAATTTCGGCAGCTATTCTGATGAACTGGAACAACAAATCCTCCAACAAATAAGCGCAAGTTTTTAACAGCCGAGCGAAAAAGGCTAACTCTCCCCTCATCGGATAGTATCTCAAACTCATCTATTCTTGCTGGATTTAAAGGAACCCCCAGAACCCCTGAAACAAACGCAAGTCGTTTAAAATCAATTTGATTTATTATCTCTAACGCTTGTTCATCATCATTGAGATAACTTTCGATTTCATCTATACCATTCCAGTTATAGATCGGTACCGAGTCGCGCTGATCGCTGAAAACCCTTGGATGAGAAAATGTAACAGTTGCGTTTTCTAGGTCGGCAAAAGCGTATTCAGTTGGAGGCCGATAGCGGTAAAGCATTCGCGGAGCGAGAGAAGTCGATAGAGCTTCCAGCTCCTTCTCTGCGGAAACAATAGAAGCGTCATCGTTTTGCTTGGCAACGAGATTAGCCAGCGTCTCCCGATAAATATCTTTCTGTGTCAGGCTTAGCACCATACAATATCACTTCCCAATCTAGCTAAATTAGATGCAGTTGATTTAATCCAGTGCAAAAAAATGAATGCACATACGAAGCAGAAGTCATGTCTATCAACTACCAAAAAATGATTCCGATTGGAACGTGCCGGAAAACGTAAAAGCTGCAAACAATATATCTATAATAGCCTGAGATGACTAGAGATGAAAACATATAGCTATCAAGCAGCCTTATCCTCCGATGAAGACGCCAGCTATGACATCGAATTCCCCTCTCTATCAGGTAGCTTTACCAATGACGGGGCGCCGCAGAGGCTGCAGAAGCAGTCGAGCATGCAGAAAAGATTTATATGGGCGCGCCAATTAAAAAAGTCTCTGTTAAATAAGTTAATCCAACGCCATTGCCGTTCCTTCCAGTAACTCCAGTACAGTTGCAAGGTGCCCCTAGGTCATCTCGCACGCTCTTGTGCGTTCCGTTCGAAACTGCACCCCGAACGCATCGCACCCATGACTGTCGGTGCGCCTCGTCAGCCCGGTCAACGAGAGACATTTGAGGAAGCGGCTGAGCATGCGCGAGCTCACCGCGCAGAACGGATTTCGATTCGGGCACACTCGCTTACACGGACTCCCCGCCCGAACACCGACTCCACGCCCAAGCCAACAACGGCATCGACCGGATTAACTACAATGTCAGGCAAAGGGTAAGGTTCGCCACCACCTTCATCGATGGAAACTCGGCCTCATGCTCGTCACAGCAAGGCTCGTGCGCACCGTTGAGCACGAGCGGATAAAGAGGAGATATCTGGAAATGACAAAGTCGGAAGAGATGGACGAACTGAAAACAAGAATAAGGGCTAGGGTATCGGACAGAGCGAGACTAGCTCAATCAATTATCGAAAGAATCTTGGTGGCACCTACAACCACTCGGAGAATTAGAGTATTTAAAAGATCGCATTAATTTGAGGAAATGCAGTCATCAGGTCAGAAAAGTAAAGTAGTAGCAATGCAAGCGCTGAATATGCAGGGAGCGAATCAAAATTGAAAGATAAAAACACCACAATCCCCTTTGGAGCCGATGAAATTATGTACTCATTCCTCAAATCAAACGGTGCTCCCTTAACAGATAGCGAATTGAAAAGGATAAAACATACTGAATCACTGAAGGATTTAATGGCCCTTGGCTATATTCGACATGAGCACTCAAACGTTTTCCTGACATTGCAAGGCAGAATGGCTCTTCGAAAATTTGACGAAGAACATAAGAGTAAATCCAACAAAGAATCCGCAAACGTATTCAGTATTATCATCAGTGTACTGGCAATTTTAGTATCTATTCTAAACACGGATGTGGGATTAGTTAAAAACGACGCATCCGTCAATTATACCTCGATCAATTTATTCACTAATATGCTTAGCGCACTTGAAGTACTACTAATCGGATTTTTTATCGCTGAAATTTTATTACCCTCGGTAAAGTACTTTAGATTCCACCCTGTAGCTCGATACTTATCTGGAACCATGATGGCAGCGGTACTTTTTATATTCTTTTATTTTTCAACGCTTTAGTTAGCAGATGGTACCCCATCCACCCTAAGCTGAGAAAGGCTTTCGCGGACCTCAGCGCATGGCACATCACTTTTGTGGTCAGGTCTAACCTCTCGTGGGCCCTGTTAACCCGGAAAAGGTGAACGTGCCAGTCAAGGTAGGCCTGCAGTTTCTTGGGAAACATTCTCGTGAAGCACCCTGGGAAGTGTCTTAGCTACTTTCCGCCAAAGGCGTGATGGGTTTCGTTTGCCGTGAAAAATAAGAAAACAGGCGCTCTTAAGAGCGTGGCCCCTACTTCCTTTCAAGGAGAAAACAATATAACTAGAACGATTTCGCAGGCGACAGGCAACTAAGCCGTATCACAATTTGATGGCACGCATAAGAGTTACCGATATTCTCAAACTTAATATTGCCTCGATACCTAAGCAGATGAAGTAAATGATCGACTATCGAAAGTAATATACTCCTAGAGTCGGAACTATGCCCAAATACCTAGCTGGACGAGGCGAAATACAGCTATCAGTGGAACTCAATTTGAAGGCATTATCCGAAGGATATCAAACCCAACCCGTGACATTCTATGGATTGCTAGAAGTGGGTAAAACCGTTCACCTTAATGCAATCGAATCCATTGCCGCAGAAAATGACGTGCTTATGCACCATGTTAAAGTCGAGGAGAATAAGGGGGCCATCGGACCTCTTGCGTCAATGCGCGGCTCGCTCACTCGATCTTTAAGCGCTCGAGAGCTCATAAAGATAAAGCTAGTGAATGGCCAACGCAAAATAGCCGACGCAGCAAGCATCAAAATGCTTGCAACGAGAGAACAACGATACGCCCCGTTTTTATCGTTTGCTGCCGCGCAACGAGACAATCTCGTTTCAGCGACCCAAAAACAAAACGATATAATCAGCACCACGGGAAAACGCAGCGTTCAACCCAGGAGGTCGACGTGTTAACGATACATTATGGGGACATGGATAACGTGATTTACAACACATCGGTCTATTTCGATAACGTGTACTCCCCCCAGTGGTTTGAAGATTCCTTTGCCCAACGTGTCATTAAATCTATCGACAAGGGCACTGTCGTCGGGCCCAATGCCATAGACACTAAGATCCTAGGCATCATCCCCCCCGAGAAACTATCAAGCGGCACCAAAACTCTGCTGCTTATGTACTTTATGCCGCAAAATGTATATAACGCCTCAAACTGTGGTGACAATTGCGCCTACTGGATTCTAAGAATCGCTGCGCAAAAGGACTTAACAATCAACCTCTACCATATATTAGATTTTGGAAACGGCAAATTTACGGTGACCGTTGCCAACACGGGCGACGTGGTCCACACGATGTTTGACCTTGTCCCCATAGCTGGAAAATGCCTAAGGGAGAACTCCTGATGCGCGGATCATACAAGGTAATTATTCAAAATAACCGGGTTCAGTTTAAACTGACTATCAATAGAAACCTGACCATCATTCAAGGCAACAGCGCTACGGGCAAAACGACGTTGCTCGATATGGTGGCCGCCCACGAAGAATTAGGGGCACAAAGCGGCGTAACAGTAAGTTGCAAAGTGCCCTGTAAGACAATTGTTGGAAAGAATTGGCGCAGAGATCTCCAAGAGATTTCCGGCAGCATTGTTTTTATTGATGAAGGTAATACTTTTGTTCGAACGGAAGATTTTGCACATGAGGCAAAACATAGCTCGAACTATTACGTTATCGTCGCCCGAGAGTCACTGCATCAACTACCCTACAGTGTTGATGAAATCTACGGTCTTAAGAACACCAACCGAACCACAACGAAATATCCTGTTTACTCTCGTGTCTACACCTCTACATATCGCATTTATGGTGATACTGAATTTAGAGGCGAGAGACCCGAGCTCGTCATCGTCGAAGACACAAATTCGGGCTACGAATTCTTCAGTTTGCTATGCAAAAAGAGCAACATTAAGTGCATCAGCGCGGGTGGAAAATCAAATATTTGCAACTGCATTATGAACGCACCGGAAAACGACATCCTCGTGATTGCCGATGGCGCCGCCTTTGGACCAGAAATTGCAGAAGCTACCGCACTACTGCGCCGAAAGAGCATCAAGCTATTCCTGCCGGAATCGTTTGAGTGGCTCGTGTTAAAGTCGGGATTATTCAACAGCAAACACATTAAGGACATGCTGCTTAATCCCGCTGAACATATCGAAAACTCAAAGTTCTTTAGCTGGGAGAAGTTCTTTACCGCAGAACTCGTCGAGTGCTCACGAGACACGCATTTTCGTTATGACAAGAGCCGTTTGAACGAGGAGTACTTGAACCCCTCCGCTCTTGCGGCTCTTAAGGATACTTTGCCGGACCTTGGCATCACTTCGCGCTAAAGCGAGAAATACTCGCTCTCGGAAGACAGATTTGGTCCGAGCCACGGATCACCGTTGAGGAAGAACTCCGGCCAGCGCTGCATGAACAGCGCTTGCTCGCGCTTCCAGCGGCGCATCTTTTCCTCGTTGGCCTCTTCCCTGCCGCGCGAGGTGAACTCGTAGTGATGCAGCTCGGCATAGGGCGTAAAGATGGTACGGTAGCCCGCCTCCCACACGCGCAGGCAAAAGTCTGCATCGTTAAACCCAACGGCGAGTTCCTCGTTGTAGCCTCCGACCTGCTCAAATACATCGCGACGAACCATCTGGCAGGCGCCTGTTACGGCACTAAAGTTGCCGGGACGCACAGCACGGGCAAGGTAGCCCTCACGTTTTGCCGAGAAATCTTGGTTGGCATGGGCAAGTGCACCACGCACGCCAACCAAAATGCCGGCATGCTGCACCAGATGATCGGCAAAGTAGAGCTTGGCACCCACCACGCCCGCATCGGGACGCTGCAGATAGCCCATCATCTCTTCTATAAAGTCGGGGCTTATAGCCTCGGTATCGTTGTTCAGCAGCAGCAGGTAATCGCCCTTTGCATGTTCAACGCCAAAGTTGATGATCCGGGAGTCATTGAACTCGCCCGGCCACCACTCAACGCGCGCCGTGCCCTTGCCACCAGATGCAGCCGCCACGCGCTCCGGCAGGGTTTCGTAATACGCAAACGTCTCCGGGGCTTCGCTGTTGTTCTCCACCAAGACGATCTCGTAGTTGGCATACGTGGCCTTCTGGGCGATCGACATCACACATGCGTCGAGCGTCTCGACGTGGTCCTTGGTGGGGATCACAATGCCCACCAGCGGCGCAGGCTCCGGCAGTGCATAGCGCTTGCGATAGGCAAATGGGGTCTCAGTCTCCTCGACCGTTCCGCAAATGTCCAGCGAAGCAAAACGCCTAGCAAAGTGGACCGACCGCTACGACGTCATCCAAGGCTCGCGTCTAGACTTCGACGGTGGCGCCTTCTTTTGGCAGTATCAGCTCATCCTTTCGCTTGGTGTCCCCAGCCCCATCGCCAAGTGGGATCTGGGCCCCGAGGGCTACCGCGCCATGAACCAACTGTGCTTTGAGGGCGGCCTGTTCTCGCGTCGCGTGGTCGACAAGATCGGCCTGCCCGATGCGCGCTTCTTCATCTATGGCGATGACGCCTGTTACGGCTATGTGGCCAGCCAGCACTTCCCCGCTGCTGTAGTTGCCGACGTGGTGCCCAAGCGCGCCCGCGCCGTCTCCAACTGGGACATCGCCGGCAAACGACAGCTTAACTCCACGAGCGACACCAACCGCTACTACATCATGCGCAACCGCGGCTTCTTGGCACGCTACATGCAAATCTACGGCGACTACCACCCCGTGCTGTTCCGCCTGGGCAATGCCGCGACCTTCTGCAAAGAGTTCATCCGCTTGGCTGCGGTCGACAAATGCTTTAAGCCCGGTATCCCAGCGCTGCGCCGCGGCATGAAAGACGCCCGCAAGATCATCAAGGATCCCGACTGGAAGCCCATGCCACCCACGAAGGACGCGGAGTAACAGAAGCCGAAAACGCCCCGCCCCTACAGCCGCTGGCACACTACGGACACGTGCTGCCCGTCAAAGCCAAAGCCCCAGCGCACGCGGCCGATACCTGGTCGCGGCACGCGAATCTCGTCGATACCGTCACGTTCGATGTCGAGCAGCGCCTGAACGGCCAGCAGCTCCAGACCCAGGGCATCCACGTCGGGGTCATACATCATGTTCACAGTGACAAGCGGACGTTCGTCGAGCATGCCGAGGGTATCGGCCACATCGAGCATCCTCCCCGTAGGGAACACCTGGATATCCCAGCGATCCGCCCCGCGCTTTCGATTTGATGACGGATTGGCATACCCCGGCATACCAAAGCAGAGCCCTTGCAACAGCAGGTGGTATGGCAACGGCGAATCCATCTCGACCGCGCCGACTCCCGCGTCACCTAGAATTCGACGCAGCGACTGCCTCACCGTGTCTTCGTCACCGCGACACAGCCCGTCACGAAACGCATCGACGTCCCGCACATCCTCGGCGGCGCACTCAAACCATTCAATAATCACGAGACGCAACGCTTGGCGAAGCTCGTTATTGGGCAGACGCAGAGCACGGGAGCGAGCGCTGTTTCCCGGATCCTCAACCATATCCGTCGTTAGGAAGCCGGACAGGTATAACGCGGTCCAAACATCATCGACACAAGCGTCATTCGACACGACGGCGCCCAGACAAAGCGAAGCCTCAACGCATCCATGCGTTTCAAGTAAATCGAACAGAGTCGAAAGCCTCTCGAGATTCCAATCACCAACCGCCCTGCTCAGGTTATCAGCGTATCCATACAAATCGGCCCGCACCGGCGGCGTGCAACCGCGGTTCAAGAAATCGATCACGCGCGACGGACTCGAGCAATAAAACCCGCCATACCGATATCCCTCGAACCATTCACGCGCGTCATCTAGGTATTCCACGCGTCCAGCATTGCCCAGCAAAGCCTGAACCTCGTCATCCGAAAAGCCGAACCACCGGTCGCACCACCCCGAAAGCGGAGTCGACACGCAGTACGAACACCCGCGCAAAGAAAGCGCCGTCTCGGCAGGACCGGGATGCTCCCCCATCAGACAAGACAAGCGTAGCGAATTGCCCGCATCGGCAATGGCGTCAAACAGCACGTGGTCGAGCAGCTCCGCCGGATCGGCTCCGGAAGAGCTCCTCGCGTTCGAACGGTCCGACCACGCCGCGTCGTATCCATCAACGAGCAGCACAACCTGTTCGTCGCAAACCATCTCCAGCAGCTCAATAAGCACACCGAGCACCGAGTCAACCTCGGCATCGCTTGCCACACCACGCGCAACGCGTTCGATGTGACGCATCTTATCTCGCGGTAAATCCGGAGCCTCCAAAAGCGCCAACAGGCGAGCGCACTCACCCGAAAGTGCGTCACACATGACGCCGCCGACGTTGGCACCGCACCTCGCGGCGCCAGAAAAGTCCAGTGATATGACAGGGTAGCGGGCAAACTCATCCCGATAGCGCCCGCCGTCCGCATCCCAAATCTGGGAACCAGCAAACAGGCCCCAATCGACCTGCCCGACTGTGGGTCGCTCCAGAAAAGCCTTAAGCATCGACAGGTTCATGCTCTTGCCAAAGCCTTCGGGCCGGCAACACGCCACAACGGAAGCATCAGCATCCAAGACATCGGCAATAAACATCGTCTTGTCGACTAGCACGCATCGATCCATGGCTGCGGCAAAGTCATGTTCGCCGACCGGTAGCGCCCCGTTACCCGAGCGGTTGATCAACTCTACGCCATAGTAGGCCGTATCGCCATAAATCGCCTGTTCAGACACCGTAACTTCTCCCTCAAACGCAGCACGATGCCCATTGTATCGAGCAACTCAACCGCAATGATGCAGTCATGCAGACGTTTCGGGCAATGGTAGCAACAAGAACCCCGATGGGACATAACAAATCGTTGCACAACAAAACGGGGCCCGATGCAGTTGCACCGGACCCCGTCCTAGTTCTTAAATTATCGGGCGACCAGGATCTTACTCCTCGGATCCGTCCTGGCCAGCAGCCTTCTTCTGCTGATCAAGCTTGTGCTTACCACTCACAATGGACGTGGCACCAAGCGTAGCCAAGCTCGCACTGGCAAGGCTCGCCATCACGATGAGGTCGCCCGTCTTGGGCATATTGCCACCCGAGGCCTTGGTCGTCGTAGTCGTCGTGGTGGTCGTAGCGCCACCCTTGTCACCGGCCTTCTGAGCATCGGCGTCGGACTGTTTTGCACCCGCATTGGCGGAAGCATCAGCGGCGCTGTCGACATTAGAGCCGGAGCCCTGCTCAGACGCTCCCTCATCAGAAGAAGAGCCGCCGTTAACGCCCGCCATCAAAGACGAGCCCAACATGGAGCCAAGCTGCTCGCCGGCAGAAGGCTTGTTTTCCTTCGAGGAATCGCCGGTGATGGAGCCCTCGCTCGAACCGCCCTCAGAAGCATCGGAGCCAGAACCGTTAGAGGACCCAGCATCGGCAGAGGAATCACCAGCGCCGTTAGAAGCGCCCGTATCGGTAGAGCCAGAAGTCGCACCATCCGTAGCGCCGTCAGAGCCAGAAGTCGACGAATCGCCAGAAGTGCCACCAGACGTAGCCCCACCGTTACCGGCATCATCGCTGCCCGTATCAGTCGAGGGCGCATCGGTATCGCCGCTATCGCCCGCATCGCCATCCGTACCAGGTGTCGGTGCGGCGGGAGCAGCCGGCGCCATGCTCGGACCAGGCGCCGGCGCGGGCTCAGGATCGGGCTCCACAGGCGTTGCCGCAGCAGCCTCGTCCTCGGCAATGTAAACCAGGCAGTCCTTGAGCTCGTTCTTATAGCGATTCTTCCATCCCTCATGGTACTGAGGCTGACTCGAATACTTCCGCGCCACGTTATCGACCACGCTGTTGGAAAGCGCGGTCACAAACTCGCGGTCCGTCATGCTGTTGGAAAGGTTTGCCCAGCGGAAAAAGTCCTGGCAGCCACCCGTGCCGCACATATTGGTAATACTCCACACCATGCCCTTGACGCAATCGGCACGACCGGAAATATCAATGCCCAGAGCGTTCTTAAGCCACGACTCGGTCACCGCATAGTAGGAGTTGTACGCATAGGCATCCTGCAACGCCGAGAACTCAGCCGGATCGGTGTTGTAAGCACCCAGGAAGGCATCCTGCGCGATGTGACCCAGCTCGGTGAGCTGGCCGTTCGCATACATGGGGTTGCTTCCGTTGGAAATCTCGCCACCGCGGTCAATCGCGTCCTTAAGCATGCCGTACTTTGCAGAGTCGTAGTTATAGACCTGCTTCATAAACGGAATGAGCGACCAACGGCGATCGAACTGGTAATAACCCAGCGCGTTGTATCCGTCGCCATACGAAAAACCCTGGTTGTAATTGCCGTGGCTCTCGTACTTGGTGAAGTACTTCATCTCGTCGGTCACATTGACAAACGAAACACCCTGAACCGACCTCAGCACGCCCGAGAAAGACTGCTGGGTGTACAGGCCC
>OLRE01002619.1_pt1 | contig 14346 bp, 17 predicted proteins | sample 1672461 | NCBI WGS metagenome assembly OLRE01 (sample SAMEA3136688, study PRJEB25190) | human gut metagenome | biome: human gut; feature: human-associated habitat; material: faeces | place: Austria | collected 2013
GTTATCCGCACAACAAACGTTCGCAACAAGTGCTGAAGCGAAACGGATTTATCTACGAAGGTACACTTCATCAGGCAGAACTTACCTATAACGGGAATATATATGATCATGAATGTTACTACATTCCCAATATAGCACGCCCCACCGAACAGGATTACGATGAACTGATACAGCTGTGGGAGAAGTCTGTACGTACCACGCACCACTTTCTGACAGAAGAGAGTATCCAGTTCTATAAGCCACTGATACGCAACCACTATCTGCCGGCAGTAGAGCTCTTTATCATCCGCAACTCTCACGGAAAGATTGCCGCATTCATGGGATTGAGTGATGAACTGATCGAGATGCTGTTTGTACACCCCGACGAACAGGGAAAGGGGTACGGAAAGCGATTGATAGAGTATGCCATCCGCCAGAAACAGATCGACAAGGTGGATGTAAACGAAGACAACGACCAGGCTCTCCGGTTCTATCAGCATCTGGGATTCGAGATCATCGGACGGGATGAAACAGACAGCAGGGGCAAGCCGTATCCAATCCTGCACTTACAACTGGCCGACGATAAAAAATAAGATACTGAACCCAAAATAAAAATGGATTTACGCACACAACTGGCCACACGCTTCCATATAGAGAATATACGGGAACTACTTCATTATATAAAAGAAGACGAACGGCTCAGAGAGGAAATTTACCGGCTGATCTTTGATGAGGATGACGTTGTCTCTTATCAGGCATTGTGGGTTTGTACGCACTTCTCAAAGCCTGAAGTAGAATGGCTGACTCTGAAACAAGACGAACTGATAGACGCAGCACTTACCTGCCCGCATTCGGGAAAACGAAGGATGTTACTGAACCTGCTATGCCAACAACAGCTAGCCGACCCTCCACGAGTAGACTTACTGGATTTCTGTATGGAACGAATGGTATCAAGAAATGAGCCGGCAGGAGTGCAGTCTCTTTGCATCAAACTTGCCTATCAGCTGACCTGCTCCATCCCCGAACTACAGCAAGAATTGCGCACTATGCTGGAGATAATGGAACCGGAATTGTTGGTTCCTGCCATACGTTCAGTAAGAAAAAATACATTGAAAGCTATCCAAGCAAAGAAAAAGAAAGAACATCCGAACTCATAATATATTCAGATGGAATATCTGGGAAATACCTGTGACGGAAATCTGTATACCGATGCAAAAGGTAAAAAAGGCAACGAGTTTATTAATAATCTGATTTCCTACAGGTCCCAGTTTCTGAATGATCCTCTGTCCCTGTGAAAGAAACACATAGAGTATCCCAGCCATACAAATAATGACCAGCGCAATGACCAGATAATTGATTCCGGTATGCAACAGTTTGCCTTTCACACTGGCAGATGCCATCAAAGTAAAGATCACGGATATACTGCCCGGACCGATACTGATAGGAAACGTGATGGGATAAAATATCTTCCGTTCGATGCTCTTCCACTTGAAGCTGTCCACATTCTGGCTGGTCCCTTCTTTATCGGAAGAATTGGAATCACCCAACAGCTCAATCGCTGTCTTACAAATAAGTATTCCACCACCCAGTTGAATCACAGGAATCGCCAGACCGAAAATCAATAAGAATAAATGACCTATCAGTAAAGTGCCTACACCGATCATTATAAAGTTAATGGTTAGTTTCTGAATAGCAGTTTTTCGTTGTGAAGGATCAAGGTTTGCAAAGAATCCATTGACGACAAAACCGTTTCCTAAAGGATTGATCACCGGAAACAATGCCATAAAAGAAGATGAAAATATGATTAAAAGACTACTTAAAGACATAACGCTCACTTTTTAATTGCTTCATGATTATTTGAATACATATATGATATGTAAAACACTCAGCAGCGCTTATGGATGCCACAATCATGACAAACCTCTTATTATTTTGATATTTTAACCGATTTCCGTGTATTTACATATTTTACATCCAATAAATAAAACAAAAGGCCGCTTCCTTTGCAGGAAACAGCCTTATCTTATCTTTTCGTCGTTACTCAATTAAAATAATACAGGAACACAGCAATCCCTTCAAGGGCTTTCTTCGGTTGATCCTTAATCTCAATTGCAAACTTGATTTCAGCTTTTGCCACACCACGCAGATTGGTCAGTGAGTGTAGAGTAGTTACCAGACGAATGCTCTGTCCGGACAAAACAGCCTGACCGAATTTCATCTTATCCATCCCGTAGTTGATCATCATTTTCAGATTGTTCACCTGAATAATCTGATTCCACAGGTAAGGAAGCATGGAAAGCGTCAGATAACCGTGAGCAATCGTACTGTGATACGGACTGTCTACTTTTGCACGTTCTGTGTCTACGTGAATCCACTGATGATCCAGTGTTGCGTCTGCAAAAAGGTTGATACGTTCCTGAGAGAGTTCCACATAATCGGAAACACCTATTTGTTGCCCTACCAGCTTTTCAAATTCTTCGTACGAGTTGATAATAACTTTTTCCATCGTCTCATCGTTTTATGGGGGTTATACATATTGATTAATGGGGCAAAAATAGGAAAAATAAATGATATGCCACCTATTTACATGACAAAAGCGTTAACATAAAATTTCATAGATGCTCCTGTCCGTTGAATGCCTGCTGCAGCGCCGTACTTAATATCCGATACCCTTTTCCATTCAAATGCAGATCGTCAATAGTCAGCTCCGGATTTAATCTGCCGTTCATCAATAATTGATCAAAAACATCCAAATAAATGACGCCTGTCCCTGTCAGTTTTGCAACTATCTTCTCATTAAGTATGCGGATGAACTTGTTCACAGCCGTACTGTAATCATCATAATCATTACGGGGAAAAATACAAAAGAGATACGTTTTTCGGGAAGGAACCGCAAGAACAGCTTTCACATACCGCTCTACATAATCATCTGTATTTTCTTCATTCAGCTGATAAATGTCATTGCTCCCGAACTGAATCACTACCTGGCAGTCGGATGTATCTTCATGAAATGACTCGACATACGCCAGCCCTTCTCCGGGAGCGCCGTAGTTCAGACATTCCCATTGAGGGAAATATACATTCAGTGCCCAGAATGCCATGTGGCTGTTACCTACGAAAGCGAATTTTGGTTTGTCTTCCATTTTATTCCTCTATTTTATTCCAACTACAAAACAAATATAGAATAAAATTCGCGGATTTGCCTTACTTTTGCAATCAATAACGATATTCAGATAAGAATCAATGATACATTTTTTCGACCAACCGGTTTCCCATATTGCACTACCGGAAAGGTTTACATACCCTTTCAACTATACTCCTCATCCGCTATGTGTATTAGCGGCCGAAGAAGTCAAAGCTTATATCTCGACAAAGAAAGAGTGGCAAGAGGAACTGACCCTCGGAAAAATGTTCGGAGTACTGATCGTACAAACCCAGGAAGAAGGATCTTCCTCTATCGGTTATCTTGCTGCTTTTTCCGGCAATCTGGCAGGAAAGAATCTGCATCCGTATTTCGTCCCACCTGTTTACGATTTGCTGCAACCACAGGGATTCTTCAAATTTCAGCTATCAATGTCCATATCAGTGCATTGGAAGTTAATCCTCATTATCTGCACTTAAAAGAAAAACTGGACAGGGAAACGGAACAAACAAGGCTGGCTCTTATTCAAGCCAAAGAGGAACTAAAGACAGCAAAGAAAGAAAGGGAACTTCGCCGCAAGTCATCCCCTGCCCTGTCTAAAGAAGAACAGGACGCACTTGTTCGTGAAAGCCAATATCAGAAAGCGGAATTCAAGCGATTGGAACGGGGATGGAAAGAACGAATCAAAACGCTGGAAGAAGAGGTTATCACCTTTGAGACGGAAATAGAAAAACTAAAAAACGAACGAAAGCAACGTTCGGCAGCCTTACAGCAAAAGTTATTCGAACAGTTCCGTATGCTGAATGCGAAAGGAGAAATAAAAGACTTATGTACTATCTTTGAACAAACCGTACACAAAATCCCCCCTGCCGGAGCAGGCGAATGTGCCTTGCCCAAATTGCTACAATATGCCTAACTGAAGCCATTGGCTATGGCGGAGTTCTGGTGGGGAAACTCTCCGAAAACAGAGGTACGGCATCACGGTTATTATTACCCTTCGTGTAAAGGAAAATGCGAACCGATTCTGCAACACATGCTGCAAGGACTGGAAGTAGACGGGAATCCACTTTCGCCCCAAGCACACAGGAAGAAAGAATTAGAAATCGTTTTTGAGGACGAATGGCTGGTGGTAGTCAATAAGCCATCCGGTATGTTGTCCGTCCCCGGAAAGGAAGAGGAGACGGATTCCGTTTACCATCGTGTAAAAGCTAAATATCCGGAAGCTACCGGTCCCATGATTGTACACCGGCTGGATATGGCTACTTCGGGGTTGTTACTTGTCGCCAAAACTAAGGAAGTTCATCAACACTTGCAGAAACAGTTCATCAATCGCAGTATTAAGAAGCGTTATGTAGCCTTGCTGGATAGAAATGGATTGAACCAGCAACTCGAAGAAACAGGAACCATCAATCTTCCTCTTTGCCTCAATCCGCTCGACCGCCCCCGGCAAATGGTCAGTGAAGAATACGGCAAACCGGCAGTTACCGAATACCGGATTCTGAACTATTCCGATAAGTACATACACATCGCCTTTTATCCATTGACAGGGCGTACCCACCAACTACGGGTACATGCCGCCCATCATCAAGGATTAAACTCCCCCATTCTGGGCGATGAACTCTATGGAAAAAAAGCGGACAGGCTCTATCTCCATGCTGAATATATTGAGTTCCGCCATCCCGTTTACGGCGATATCATCTGCATACAGAAGGAAGCGGAGTTCTAAAAATAGTTTCTTCCGATATGAACTAAATTCTTTTTGAAATGTATATAGGGGTAATTACTAACTTTCAAAAAGAACCTGACTATGAATTTTAAGTTTCGAATTACAAAGTATCTGGCAGTATCCGCACTGGCGGTGCTGCTGTTAGGAGCCTGCTCCAAAAACAACATTTATATGGATGTTGCCTATCCGAACGGAGAAGAAAATAGTGGCGGAGAAGAGGGAAACAATGACAATCCTGACAAAAAAGATGCACTCATTACTTTCAGTGCTTCCGTAGAAGGAAGAAATATAACGCGTGCCATGTCTCCGATGGGAAAAGGATTGCAGAGCTGGTTATGTGCCTACCCTTCCAATACCACCAATACGATAGAGGGAGAGCCTGTCGGTGAAGGCAACTATATCACTTCTTCTCCCGGAGTGTTGACGGGAATACAAAGTTATAAAATGTATCTCAGTAATGATATCTATAGTTTTTATGCGGTTTCCTGTAATTCCAGCAACCCCGCTCCTACCTTTACCAACGGCAAGTCCGAAGCATTATCCAATGGGGTGGATTATCTGTGGTGGCATGCCCTGCATCAGGATGTGACCAGTTCACAAGTCAACATTCCCATCACTTACCAGCACGTAGCCACTCAGGTCGTGATAACCATAACGGGAGGTGAGAATATTACACTCAACAAAGTACTCTCCGCCACTATTACTCCCACGAAACCGGGAGCTTTCATGGATCTGTCAACAGGGATCATTTCTTCAGAAGTCAGTTACGATAAGCCTGCCGACATGGGAATCAATGATTTCACGGTTCAATATATCATGCTTCCGCTGAAAAGTTCCGACCCGATGGCTTTAACGATGGAACTGATGGTCAACGGAGAAAGTTTCTCACGTACTTACAATACGACCATTATCCCGCCAGACAATATTCTGGCTGCCGGAAATTCATATCTTTTCCGTGCAGTAATCAACGAAAACTCCGTATCATTCGGTAACGTGAGCGTAAAAGACTGGACGGATGTAGATGAAAGCGGTAACCCGCTGTATCCGATACAAGACTAAAATATGATAAAGTGTGTGTCAAAAGTAACTAAACTCCCCTACGGGTATATTGACTTTTGACACACACTTCAATTATGCAACGACACTTGTCAGCACCTGACGTTTCAACCTGCGATAAACATAAATAAATGCAGGAATCAAAAACAAATCAGCCGCTATCCATGCCATCGGATCACCGTAACAAACAGCGATAAATCCGAAAGCCGGCACGGCATAAATACTGACGAGAATGCGTGCAATCATCTCCGACACTCCCGAAAACATGGCGAGATTAGTATATCCCACCCCTTGAATGGTATAGCGCAGGATACAAAGTAACCCAAGCATCGGGAAGAAAGAGACTGATATATGCAGGAAAAGTTCTGTTTTCTCCAAGATCTCAATTTCCGACGGATCAACAAAAATCAAGGCAAAAGATTTGGCTCCCAGCATCAGAATCAAGAAAGTGACGGCTGTATAGATAACCATCATCAGCGTGCTGGCTTTAATCCCCGACCAAATACGTTCAGGCTTTCCGGCACCGTAATTCTGACCGCTAAAGGTAGCCATAGCCATACCCAGACTCTCCAACGGACAAAGAAAAAACATTTTGATACGCATCGCAGAAGTAAAAGCTGCCACACACGCCGTACCCAACGCATTATTCGCACTCTGAAGCATGATACTGCCAATGGCCGTAATGGAGAACTGCAATCCCATAGGAACACCAATGGAAAGCAACGTCTTCGCCAGCTTCGACTGATACTTCCGTTCTTTCGGCGTGCCCCGCAGAATGTCAAACTTCCGATACATATAAACGTAACAAAGAAAAGCGGAAACTCCCTGCGAAAAGACAGTAGCAATGGCAGCTCCCATCACTCCCCAGCCCAGTACCAGAATACAGAATAAATCGAGAATAATATTGAGCACCGTAGCCAGTACCAAGAAATAGAAAGGTGTCTTGCTATCTCCCAAAGCACGAATAATGCTCGACAACAGATTATAAAAGAAAGTACAAGGTATCCCGATGAAAGTAACAAGCAGATAAGCATACGCTCCTTCAAAGATATTCTCCGGTGTACGCATCATCTTTAGGATATCCGCACAATAAATACTGGTAAAGATGGCTATGACCACAGACATCACAACAGCAAGTTGCAGACTGACGGAAACGTAACTGCGCATCGTACTATAATCCCTCGCCCCAAACTTCTGTGCCACGGGGATACCGAATCCTCCACAACATCCGTTGCAGAAACCCAGAATAAGAAACACAACGGATGTACTAGCCCCGACAGAGGCTAACGCATTAATACCCAAAAACTTTCCTACGATTGCAGCATCAACAAGCGAATACGTTTGCTGCAACAGATTGCCGAACAAAAGCGGCAGAGTGAAATTAAAAATCAGAGGTAATGCCGGCCCTGCCGTCATCTCTTTAGAAGTTGCCATACGTCTATGTCCTAAAAATTGGCTGCAAAGATACAGAAAAATCCGGTTGAAAGATTCTAATCCCGCACCCTCTTTTTATTGACATAAATCAAAAAAAGACGAAGTGCCGGCAACTGTCTATCTCTTCACCAGTCTTTTCGGCGAACCATGCCAGGAACAACCCAGACAATAAACTTCCGTCAAATCAAATCCATCGGTGGAAGCTGCCGGATCTTTAGGCACAACTTCTCCATTTTCGAGTACATAGACCAAAAGACGCTCTTTACGGTCATTCACCACATATAGGGCAGCAATCTTGCATTGCGGACATAATAACTTTCTCATGCCGCAAAGATACGCATAGTTTCCAGCAACGGCAATCATTCCAGTGGAAGTTCTTTGCAGAATATGCGATCAGTTTATTATCTTTGCCGAAGTGAAGCCAGCCTCCAAAGCCAAAAGAAAACAAATGGAAACAGATAAAAAACCGCGTATCACTCAGGAAAAGAGAACAGTAGAGATCATGATCCGTCTCTATTGCCGGAAAAAAGAGAAGAATGCAACCCTTTGTCCGAAGTGCGAAGAGTTGCTCCGCTACGCACATGCCCGTCTTGACCATTGTCCGTTCGGAGAGAAAAAAAGCTCGTGCAAGAAGTGTCCCGTACATTGTTATAAGCCTGCCATGCGCAAACGGATGCGAGAGGTTATGCGGTTCTCCGGTCCCAGAATGTTATTCTATGCCCCTTTAGAGGCGATACGCCATTTATTCTCCTGAGCGGCAAAGCTATACCGGCAAAATAGTCTTAACGGTTTTTCCAGAATCCCGGATAAAAGAGTAACAGAACGCTGAAAAGTTCCAGTCTGCCTATCAACATCAGAAAAGAAAGAACCCATTTTGCCAAGTCCGGCAAAGAATTCCACGAGTATGCGGGACCGCAACTACCCAATCCCGGTCCCACGTTACCGATACTGGAGATTACCGTACTGACCGATTCGGAGAAACCGACTCCTAAAAATAAAAGAATCGTCCAGCCGATCAGAATAATCACCAGATAAAAAGCAAAGAACAGTAATACAGTCGTTACGATGGAAGAAGATACGGTTTGTTTGTTAACCCGTACCGGAAGCACCGCATTCGGATGAAGCAGATGTTTGAATTCATTCCGGATGGTCCGCGCCACAATCAGTAACCGCATATTCTTGATACCTCCGCTGGTAGATCCCGTACAACCTCCCGAAAGCATCGCTATAAACAGCAACAGCCACGTGAAAGGAGGCCACAAATTATAGTCATCCGTCGCAAAGCCGCAGGATGTATGCACCGTAGCTACCTGAAACAATGATTTACGAAAAGCCAGCTCCCATCCATAGTTGTTCTGAAATACGAGTGCCAAAGTGATAAGCAATGTCAATATCCCGACAGAGCCCAGAAACCAATGCGTTTCTTCATCTTTAAACAAGCGGCCGACTTTTCCTTTCAGACACATCAGGAATAAGGAAAAGTTAATACTGGAGATAATCATAAAGATAGCGACAACATACTCGATATACGGAGAATTCCAGTAAGAAATACTGTTTTGTTTGGTAGAATATCCTCCTGTCGCTGTAGTAGCAAATGATTGACAAATGGCATCAAATAAATCCATTCCGCCAAACATCAGCAGGATCGTCTCCGAAACGGTCAATATCAGATAAACAGTCCACAGCCATTTCGCCATTACATTGATTTTGGGATGCGTGCGGTCATGAGTCACTCCGGTAGTCTCGGCAGAAAAGAGCTGTACGCCGCCTATGGTAAAGATCGGGAGAATGGCAATCGTAAAAAAGACAATCCCCAGTCCACCAATCCACTGCGTCAGGCTTCGCCAAAACAGCATCCCATGTGAAAGGGACTCGATATCATCGAGTATCGTAGCTCCTGTGGTAGTGAATCCGGACATCGTTTCGAAGAAAGCATTGGTGATGGTATCAATGCTCCCGCTGAAATAAAAAGGAAGCATCCCGAAAACGGTAAAGAATATCCATGAAAGAGTGACGACACAATATCCGTCCCGGCGGCTCATCTTATTCTCCGCTCCCCGTCCGTAAAGCAATAATAATCCTCCTGCTACGGCATTAATCACACACGTATAAAGAAAATACTTATAATCATCCTCTCCGTACCCCAACGAAATACCGGCACACAAAAGGAACATTCCCAACTCAATAAAAAGCAACGTCCCAAGCACCCGTCCTATCATTTTCGGATTGATCATGCTGTTGCTTTTAGCACGCGCATACACACTATTGTCTGATATATACTCTTCCATAACTCATGAATTACTCTGCACGAATCCCATAGCTAATAGTATGCCAAAACAGCCGTATTCTTTTTAAGCTACTATTTATCAGCAACATACTATTTCTGCTTTGAAAAACGAGAAGACTCCTACCCTACCAAAATGAAAAGGTTTCCTGTCAAAACGAAAAGGATGGCTTTCAAAATGGAAAGTCCCCCTTTCAAAATAGAAAGATTTGACTATCTTTGTTCCAAAAAGATGAAACGAGCCATTATCATAGGCGCCACCTCCGGTATCGGAAAGGAAGTTGCCCAACGCCTCCTGTCCGAAGGATGGCAGATCGGCATAGCGGGCAGACGCCAGTCAGCTCTCGAAGATTTCCGGCAAATCGCACCGGAACAGATAAAAATTCAATCACTGGACGTCACTCAGGAAGACAGTGCCGGAAAGCTGGATGCGCTTATCCATCAATTGGGCGGTATGGATTTATTTCTGCTCAGTTCCGGCATCGGTTTCCAAAATATGGATTTGAAGATGGAAATCGAGCTGAATACCGCACGTACCAATGTCGAAGGTTTCACACGAATGGTGGATACCGCTTTTTCCTATTTTAAGAACAATGGAGGCGGACACCTGGCTGTCATCAGTTCGATTGCCGGAACTAAAGGTCTGGGAGTTGCCCCTGCCTATTCTGCAACGAAGCGCTTTCAGAATACATACATCGATGCTCTTGAACAACTCGCCCACCTGCAAAAGTTAAACATTCACTTTACCGATATTCGTCCGGGATTTGTAGCCACTGACTTGCTGAATGACGGAAAGCATTATCCTATGCTGATGAAAACCGACCAGGTAGGCCGCGACATTGTACGCGCACTTCATCGGAAACAGCGGGTAGCTATCATTGACGGACGTTATCGTATTCTCGTATTCTTCTGGCGAATGATTCCCCGATGGATATGGAAACGTTTGCCGGTGAAAACAAAATAGCAAGATCGGATAACTGAGAACTTATTGAAAGTAACTATATTTGTAAACAGATAAAAGAGAATTATTTATCATGCTTTTACTCACTTAAAATCAATAAAAAATGGAACAGAAAATTTGTCAGTGTTGTGCTATGCCGATTGATGAAACGACATTCGGAACAGAAGCAGACGGCAGCAAGAATGAAGAGTATTGCCAGTATTGCTATGCAGACGGGCATTTTACCAAAGAATGCACAATGGATGAAATGATTGAGCTCAACCTGAACTACCTTGAGGAGTTTAATAAGGATTCGGAAGTAAAGTACACTATAGAAGAGGCGCGGGCAACGATGAAAGAGTTCTTCCCTCAACTAAAGAGATGGAAACAATAGGCTAAAAAGGGACTGACCCGAAAGTTCTTCTTCCAAACGTATCTTTGTCACAATTATCCATTACAGCAAAGAGAAAATGACTTTTCGTGCTTTTAGGTCAGCCCCTATTTATTCAACTATCCGCATTCATTTCCGGATGGCGTTCAAGCCACCTCACTGCATAGGAGCAGGTAGCTTTCGGTTTCATCCCGTTGGCGAGTGCAAAGTCGTAAGCAGCTTTCACCAGTGCGGCAGCAATTCCGCGTCCTTCTATCGGTTTAGGGACAATCGTGTGAATAATATCAAGATAATCACCTAACAGGCGATATTCTACAAATGCGGTACGACCGTCGACTTCCGTCTTGAACAGTTTCTGTTCGGGCTGATGAGTAATTTTGTAATCCATAATGTTTATTTTAAAGTTGTTCAATCCATTGTAGCCGATTCGTATCATAGCCACGACGTTCGGCGGCAGTTACTAATTTCTTTTTTATATCTTCCGGCAGTTGGGGCGTCCGACTCAATATCCAGAGATATTTATCGGTACTGCTGCCTATAAGAGCATAATTGTAATTCTCCTGATCCAATTCCATCACATAATAATCGGAATAGAAATTCAAGAAAAAAGAGACTTTCAGTTTACCGGGCTGTGCAGGGTCGGGAATCTTGGCGTGTCCAGTGGCTGTTTTACAAATATCGTAAGGGGAATTGCGTTTATATCCCCGATTCTCAACACGAATTGTTCCATCGGAACGGAGGGTATAAGTAGCGGTCACTTCCATAAGCCCACGTTCGAAACGATGATCATAACGGGCTATCTCGTACCAAAGCCCCATATAGCGTTTCAGATCAAGCCGATCTACCGTACTGTGATCTGTCTCCTCAAACAACTTCTCTATGGTAGGAACGGAAAAATGGAATCCGGCTTCCAGCAAACGTGTAGGACGCACACTCTGTCCGGCTGTCAGAAAAGAGGCGGCTTCACCGTAGAGCAAACGAAAGACCATTTGCGGAACAATCAAAGTTGTCCACGCATGATACGCCTTTCCCATCGCACGTGTAAACGTGGACTGTGAAACTGCTTGAGGAGCAACCAAATTGAAAACACCTCTCAACTCTTCATTTTCAATAAAGAAGGCCATGGCACGACAAAGGTCACGAATATCTATCCACGGAAAAGGTTGCGTACCCGGCCCTATGACGGCGGCAACCTTTGTTGCTCGTAGCGGGCGAAGCATCTGTTGCATCGCTCCCCCATCGGGAGAAAGCACTACACCGAAACGGGTAATGACAAGCCTGGTCGGTTGCGGACAACGCTTCGCTTCCTTCTCCCACGCATAACAAAGATCGGACAGAAAACCATCGCCACGAGTCTGTGTATACTCGTCCGATTCCACCAAAGAGGGGTAATATCCTACAGCAGAGGCCGAAATCATAAGTTTCGGTTTGGTTTTGACTGCATTCAAGGCACGGATAATGCGGTGTGTTACCGTTATCCGGCTATTGAAAAGCTCTTGTTTATGTTCCGGCGTCCAGCGCTGATTGATAGGAGCGCCTGCCAGATTTATAATGACATCGCAATGCGTCAGCGTCTGAACCAAAAGTCCGGACATACCTTCCCGAAACATCGCTCTTCCCAAAGGAATGATCCGATGTCCACCCTTTTCGGTCAGATAGTTAGAAAGATGTTTGCCTATATATCCGGTGGCTCCGGTCATTGCTATATTCATCTTGATTCTTCGTTTTTTTAACTATACTAGAGAAACGTATCAAAAGCAGAAAAGGTTCTTTGAAAAAAGTAAAATAAACTATTTCATTGCAGTTGTTATATATATTGATAAACTCTGCCCCCTACGGAGGTATGCTTGTGCCAACATTGTGGCACAGTTGTGCCAATGCGGTGGCACAGCCGTGCCAAGCCTTTGGCACAAGTGTGACAAGCTGTTGGCACAAGTGTGTAAAAGCAAGGCGCAGTATTAGCATGCCGGATAACGTCTCTCAACATCTCAGAAGAAAGTGACACTCCGGTAAACGGATGTATTTTGTTCTGCCGAATTAGGGCTATTCTGATTAATAAGCATTATCTTTGCAAGAGAACATTTATAGAACCATAAAAAAGAAAGAACATGATTGAGGCACCCGAAGCGCTCTATCTATGCGAGCAACTGAACAAGACTGTCAAGGGAAAACGAATCACAAATGTATTCACCCTGTTCACTCCTCACAAATTCGCTTGGTTTTCCGGAAGTCCCGACGAGTATGCCGAATGGCTGACCGGAAAGACAATAGACCACGCACGTTCACAAGGAGGCATGGTAGAGATGACAATAGGCGACAAAATGCTGATACTTACGGACGGAGTAAATCTCCGGTATTACGCACCCGGAACGAAACTGCCTGCCAAACATCAACTCCTGATCGGCTTTGAAGACGAAAGCTGCCTTATCGCTTCCGTGCGCATGTATGGAGGAATCATGTGTTACAGCAAGGACGCCGCCAACGGCGTACTTTCCGAATATTACCGGACAGCGAAAAGCAAGCCGCAGGTCATGTCGGACGCTTTCAGCAAAGAATATTTCCTCGGACTGATTAATGATGAAAGTGCGCAGAAGAAGTCCGCCAAAGCCTTTCTGGCTACAGAACAGACTGTTCCGGGACTGGGAAACGGTGTATTACAGGACATTCTGTATCATGCCCACATCCATCCGAAGAAAAAAATAGCAGCATTAACGGACAAAGAGAAAGAAAATTTGTTCTATCAAGTAAAGGAGACCATGAACGATATCTACCGGCAGGGTGGACGAAACACGGAATCGGACCTGTTTGGAGAGAACGGCAAGTACACAGCTTGCCTCTCTAAAGACACGGCAGGCAAAGCCTGTCCCCGTTGCGGAGAAACCATTGTCAAGGAGAATTATCTTGGCGGTAGCATCTATTACTGCCGTGGTTGCCAGATATTGGAATAAGAACCAATCAAATGACTAAAAGAAAACAGAAAATGAAGAAATTTACCAAGATCAACTACATTCTAACCTTTATATTAGTGTTCTGCATCGGAGCTACCCTGCCTATTCTGATCGGTAGCAGTCATGTAGACGAACAGCATTCCGCCAAATCGGAAGTGCCTTATTGCGTCACCTCACCTACCGTCCCCGAGCAGGTGACTTTTGACGGAGAGACGATCGACCTCCGCCGTTACGACCGCCGAGAACGGATGGATCGGGAGATGATGGCGTTCACCTATATGCACTCCACCACCATGCTGCTTATCAAGCGTGCCAACCGTTACTTCCCGATTATAGAACCGATTCTGAAAGCGAACGGTATCCCCGACGATTTCAAATATCTGATGGTCATCGAAAGTAATCTCAACAACATAGCCCGCTCTCCGGCCGGTGCAGCCGGATTATGG
>OLRE01002642.1_pt1 | contig 14259 bp, 14 predicted proteins | sample 1672461 | NCBI WGS metagenome assembly OLRE01 (sample SAMEA3136688, study PRJEB25190) | human gut metagenome | biome: human gut; feature: human-associated habitat; material: faeces | place: Austria | collected 2013
GGCTGCCATTGCCGCCACGGTACGTGCGTCATAGTTCACGCTGTAATACTGGGCGTGGACATGCTGCGTGAAGGCAAGCAGCAGAACTGCAAAGACAAGTGACAGTCGCTTCATGTTCATTCTGTTCAACGGTTGAAAATATTACCTCTCCGCTTGCTGCGGTTGTTCTTCTCAGGTACTCCCTGCAGGGCCAGTATCAGCTTCTCTGCTTCCTCCATAGCCTCGTATGGGGACAGACCCCTGTATCTGACATACAGGTCTCTGGCTACTTCATACCGGCGCTGGTCCCACTTGACCGCCTCCGATTCCTCGAAACGCATGATAGCCGCGACGGCTTTGTCCTCGTCTGACTCAAGTCCCATATATACGTCCAGTTCCTTTTCAGTCATGCCCAGACGCAATCCGAAATTGCCCAGCATTTCTTCCATGTGCGCGATGCTCCTTTCCCCCAAATGGCGGAAATGAATCAAGTCCCAGTTGCTGTGCAGGCACAGTTCCCGGATGGTGGCAATATCGTGGCTGTTGCACACGTTGCGGATGCGGAGAGCGTAAGGCTCAACACTGAACAGTTCCGCTATAGGTCGGTTTATGTCAATCTTTCCCATTGTATGTGATTTTATTGTTTTGCTTTCAGGTTCAGTACCCGTCCGGCCTCGTTGACCTTCTGGGCGAATGTCAGGGACTTGCTGATGCCGCTGGCATCCCAGTCCCGGCAATAGGCTTCGATGGCTTCCTGATGGCTGCACCGGAGCTCCCTCTTGTAGAGTTTCAGGGCTTCCTTCTCAGCACGTTCGGTCGTGTAGGTCATGTAGCATTCATGCGGCTCTTCCACGCCATACACGCCGCTTGTCGTTCCCCTTCGTATGAATACCTCCCGGAAGAACGAACGGCCGTCCTTGTTGTCCAGACGGTTGATCGTGAATATCTTCTTGCAGTCAACATCGGTGAGCCCGAGAATGGCCTTGATGGTGTCGAAACGCTCCTTGAACTTGCTCTGGTCAAGCAGCATCACCACGTCGCTGTTGTTGATGATGGCCTCTTTCACGATTTCACTGCCGATAATGTCCTGTATCTCCTGTGTCACAACGCCCACGCTGGCCCAGAACTTACGGGCCGTCTTGTACATGAACTTGATGTACTCGGCCATCAGCGGACTGGCAATGGCTTTCCAGGCTTCCTCGATGACAAGCACCTTGCGGTTCTTCTTGATTCGCATCTTCTGCAGGAACACGTCCATGATTATCAGCGTGACAAGCGGGAACAGCAGCGGATCATCCTTTATACTGTCAATCTCGAACACCACGAAGGTCTCGTCGAACAGCGAACTGTCCATGTTCTCGTTCAGGGTCTTTTCATGGTTGCCGCCCCTGTAGAAGTCCTTCATCATGTAGCGGTAAGTCGAGAGGTCTATGCCCGAAATGTGGTTCTCGTGACAGATGTCCGGAATACGCTGGACGGAGTATTCGTAAAATGAATTGAACGAGAGTTCTTCCACCTTCAACTCCTTGCGCCTGCGTTCCATTTCGTCTATCATGCACTCGATACGGCTGTTCCGTTCCTGCTCGCTTTCCTCACGGTTCCCGTCACGGTTGCGTTCGTCTATGGCGAGGCTTTTTCTCAGGTCTTCCCGCTGCATGGGCGTGAAGCCGTCGAAGCCGTTGAAATACGCGTCGTAATAATCGGTGATTACATTTTCCACCAGACGGTCTTCCGTCTTCGTGACTGTTCCCTGCGTGCCCTTCCAGATCAGCAGGACAAGATTCTTCAGGAAGCCGGTCTTTTCCACGTTCATCTCTTCCTTGTGGATACGGAACGGGTTCATCGTAATGGGGCGTTCCTCCGTGTAGCTGATGTACTTGCCTCCCAGATACTCGCACAATCCCTCGTAGGAGTTTCCGGTATCGACCATTACGATGTCTGTACCCTGTTCGTGCAGCTGGCGCACGACAGAGTTCATGTGGAAGGATTTCCCGGAACCGCTCGGCCCGAGGGCAAAAAAGTTCGAGTTGTCCGTCAGCTTCTGTCTGCCTTCCTTGCCGGTGATGTCGATGGCGACAGGCACTCCCTGGCGGTCAGTGTAATAGACTTTCACCGGGGTGTCTTCGCTGTGCTGCACACGTTCCTTGTACATCAGGCACATCGCCGCGTCCGATAGGGTCAGGAACCGGTCATACTCTTCATTCAGGCTGTAGCAGTTGCCCGGGAACGAGCCGACGAACAGCTCCAGCTGGTTGTAGGCTCGTTTGGAGATATGGATTCCCATTCTACCGAAAGCGTTCTCCAGATGATTCGTACACTTCTGCAGGTCCGTATCGCCGGACACGGCCACTATAAGGTTGAAATGGCTGTACACGAGCTGCTTGCTCTCGCGGGCAATTACCTCCTGTACACGTTTTATGTCTTCGACCGCTGCCTGGTTGCTCGGGTTGGGAATGCTCGCGTGCCGGTTCTTCTTCTTGTCCAGCAGCGATAGTTCACGCTTCTGGTTGGGAAGGAAGATGACCTGGTTATAGACCACTGTATCGGCATTCGGAATGCTGTCAATGGCCGAGACAAGATCCACGGGCATTTCCGTGTTGTTCACTTCTATATTGGTATAGGGTCTGATCATCGAAGGCAGCGAGATGCAGTCCACGTCCACGAGACTGTACACCTTGCAGCGCTTGTCACCCATCGAGACGCTCTCGTCGTCCGACTTGAAGTTCGTCATCGAGATAATACGGTCCTTGAAGTTCATGGCGAAATACCGGTCCACGTAATCGCTTGCCTCGGATTTGTTCAGGAAACGCGCCTGCACGCCGCTGTCCCGCAACTGGTCCTGTACCTTGCGGATCTTGACAAGGAAATCACGCCATTTCTTGTTGTCGAACGAGAAAAGGCGGCTTTTCCTGGCTTCCTGCGTGATGGTCAGGTAACACATGCTGTCCGTGTACGCCCTTCCCTTGAAATACCGGAAATACGATTCAGAAAGGAACTCCTGCTTCCCGGTATCCTCGTTGACAAAACGCTTCCTCACGAAGATGTCCTGCTTGTGAATGGCATAACCTTCTCCCAAGGTCAGGGCAAGGGCGGAGAACAGATGCGTGAAATCGTAGTAGCTGTCTATGTTCGCCGAATACTTCTGTACCGGATTCTCGATCTTCAGCATGGCGGAATATTCGCCCGTCTTGGTGTACAGGACACCCACGCCTTCCGTGTCTTCCACCGAGAAATAGATGTCCTGGAAGATACGCTTGCGCTTGCCTCCGGTACCGAACGCATGGACGGATATGGCCATACCCGCGCATAAGGCAACGAAAATCAGGATAATGTATAGGGTCATTTCAATATACGTTCAATTAAATAGGGGTAGGCCCGTATCTCATACGAACCTACCCGCGTTCAACATTCAATATAGCCACACATTGCTGTGATGGTTTAATTTTGTCAGACCTTACGCGAGTAGGCATAGACGAACACGCCTCGGTCCGTTCTCTTGCTGTGCAGACCTTTCCGCTGCTTGAAGATGATTAGCACGATGCCCACCGACAGAATGACTGTCAGCGCGGCCAGTCCGGCCACGAATCCGGCAAGGCAGTAAGCGGCTATGAAGCCCGCGATGGCTCCGCCTGCCGTTCCTGCCGCCCAATAGATGTAGCGGCCCTGCAATCCCATCACTTCAAGAGGACGTTGCAGCCCCTTGAACAGCGGATAGTCCGGATAACGTGTTTCCTTGCTTTTCATCCCTCGGTACTTTTATGCGTCAATGCCGAAAAACAAAGGAAGAGCCTGTGCTGCTGCAATCAGGAAAAGACATGCACCAACCACCATCATGATCTTCTTTTTGACATCCTGCTCTTCGTTGTTCATGGCGATGTAAACGGAGATGGCGCCGATAATGGCGACTACACCGGCGATGGCATAGCAGAGCTTGACCATGACTGGTACATACTTGACAATTTCCTCCGCCACGGTAGATAGTGCGGTAGTACCGGCTGAATAGTCGCCGGCCGTACTCTGGGCCATTGCCGTGGTACCAGAGAACAAAGTGAGTGCAAGCATCTTCACTTTGGTGGAAACACCTTGGATGAATCCTTTTGCCTTTCGGCACATTTGTTTTACTTTCTGAAACATACTTGATCGTTTTTGAGTTAATATTTATGTATTGGATTGTTAAACAGCCTTATATGCGATAACCGAAAAATGCCGGAAGTACGATGGAGGCCCCGATGATGAACAGGCACGCGCCAAGCAGCGATAAAAAGGATTTGACGATGCCGTCCTCTCCAGTGTTCATCTTGATGTAGATCTGGAAGGCGGACACGATGACCAGAACGGATGCGATGGAGTAGCATATATACAGGACATACAGCATCATCGTGACCACGAAGTCGTGCATCGTGGCCAGCGCATCCGCTCCCCAGCTGTAGTTCACGCTGCCGCTCTTGGCGAAAGCCGCATAGGGTACAAGAATTAACAGGCATACTATCTTTTGCTTAATCGACATGCTACAATTTGTCTTTAATTGGTTTCCAGGCCATCTCCGGACGATTTTCCAGTTTGCCCCTGGAAAGCATCGCCTTGTACATTTCATCTGCACTGAAGCCATCAGACAGGTAGGGCGTGGTTTCCTCCATCTTTTCCTCCGCCTTGGCTTTGAGACGCTCCAGTCTTTCTTCCGGGGTCTCCTTTGTCTCCGGCTTTTTGTCCGCCGGCTTCTGGTCGGTGGCAGAATCGCCGCCTGATGCTGTTTCAGTATCGTATTGCTCGTTGCCGACACGGAACCCGGTTTCACTCTCGCTCACGGCAACACTCTCTTCGTCCTCCAGTGTGCCGAGGTCGAAAACTTCCTCCTCTGTCTTGCCGGTTCTCCTTTTTCCATAGAGATCCTGCATAATGATGACCGCGTAATAAATGAGGTACGCGACCGTCAGAACAATGGCAAAAATGAAATATGATCTCATATCTTTTAGTATGGATATTGAATTTTGTATTAGTTTGATTTCACAAATAAAAAAGGAGAATTTCGAACTACGAAATAATTGTGTATTAAACGGATGTTTTCTTTACAAGATTTATATCGATTTTGAAAATCGTACTATAAAATCGTACTATATCGCCTTAATGAACGGGAAAAATGAAGAAGTCAGGGCATAAAAAAAGCCCTCCGTTCAGGAGGGCTTCCATTGGCAGATTCGCTTTTTTTTAGGTCAGCGTTTCTTGCCTCGCAAGCAATCATTCAGATCCTTGTATTCGCTATATCGGACAGCTTCGTTGCTGACCCGTTCGCCGTATAGTCCGGCTATGGTTTCCACGGTCTTTTGCCCGGCAAGGTCGTTGTCGAGATAACAATGTATATGCAGGTATCTCTGCAGGTACATCAATGCCTTTTTCAGGTTGTTTACGGAGTTCATGACAAGGTAGTCGCAAGGCTGGTCTATACAAATGGTCCAGTTGCATGACTGCTTCAATGTCAGGTAAGACAGAAAGTCCATGAACCCCTCGAACACGCAGACCCGTTCCTGTATCTCTCCGCACTGATGTCCGATCAGGGAGATGTCCTTGTTCTTGATACATCCTTTATAATAGGCGTTGCGCATTTCATATCCGCCCGAAACATTACCGAACGCGAGGGCAAAATAATGCCGGTCACGCAATTCATAATGGATTTCCTTGCAGAACATACGTCCTATGTCAGCATCTATTTTCCGGGACTGAAGGTAAGAGTATAACGCGTGATGCCGTAACGGGACGACAATCAGATTTTTCATATCCGATTCCACGGGACGGGGCGGAAGAGCCTGGAAACGGACTTTCGGCAAAGGCATATCGCTGGAATGCCGCCCGATGTATGCCAGTACCTCGCTTACACTTTCAGTCTGGTAAAGGTATTTACCCAATTCCACGAGGTCGCCTCCGGTGGCCGCCCCAAAATCATACCATTCGTTCAACCGGTCATTGACCTTGAACGACGGCGACTGCTCATCCCTTAACGGCGAGAGATACCAGTACTGATCCGATTTAACGTATTGCGCATGGTGGCCGAGCTGCGCCAGAAAGTCCACTATGCGTACCTGTTTTGCTTCTTCTATAGTCATGGCTGTTTTCTTTCACTTGTTCACACGGAAATGGTTTAGTTTAGTTTTATTCCCTATATATATACATACTAAAGTAAACTGAAATATATATGCCCGCGCCCGGCTTCATTCTTCATCAAAAAGCCTTGCTTCCGCGGGGGTCATGTCATAGTAGAACAGCTTGTCCTGCTTGACAACAAGTTTAAGGTTGTCCGTCAGGTACTGCAGCAGTTTTATCATGACACTGCGGCCACGTTTGAAGCCTATGTTTTCATAAGAGGCGATCAGACGTTGCAGTACATTCTCAAAGCCCCTGATGGGTTTGCCGTCAAAGGCAGCGGAAAGGGCTTCCCGGTGCTGCTCGATGCTCAGCTCCGTAAAGCTTGTCCGTTGCCTGGGCTTCGGGGTGTCACCGAACGTGTGCCCTTCGGCGATGACCGGGAGCCCGTTGTCGTCCACGGTGAACGCGAAGGGTTTGAACTCCTTTTCCCGGATATGCAGGGCATGGACTTCACTGACAGACGGATTCTCGTTGCATTTGCTGATGACCAGTACTGTTTCCGCCTTGTTGCTCATCTCCGTACCGATATGGCCTCGTACATTGTTGTCCCCTTTGTTCAGGTGCAGCACGCAATGGATATGCAGGTCGTAACGAGAGGACCATTCCATCATTTTGTTGATTACCTCCACCGATTCGCTGGTGCTGTTGATGTCCAGCATAAGGTCGCGGATACCGTCAATGATAACCAGCCCGTAACCTTTACCCTGACGAAGGGCATAGTCTATCACACTTATACGGACTGTCGGAGAATACTCCCGCAGGCAGATGAAATCAAGGTTCTCGCTGTCTGCTGTGGTAGGAAGCCCGGCCAGACGCAGAATACGTTCCAGCACCGTGTGACAATGATAGCGGCTCTGCTCGGTATCGACATACAGGATCCGGCGTTTGCCTTCCGGCAGATGCGCCCGGTAGTTCAGCACCTGCTTACCTGCCAGGGAAGCGGCGACAAGGGCGGAGACATTGAATGTCTTCTTGGATTTTGCCTTGCCGGTCGATGCACTGAAATTGCCGAGAGTCGCTATGGTCGAATTGTCAATCCAGATAATTTGCGGCGGGGTCTCGTATGTATCCGTCGCCTTGATTTGGGAAGCTGAAAGAATATCTGACAGACGGGTCTCTTCCAATCCCATTCCCGTCTTCTGGTCAGTTCTTCTTTCGTTTTCCATGGCGTTTCTCATTTAAGAAGGGTTGTACTGCTGCCGCCTCGTGTGCCATCCGCGTGGCATCATCGACGGCAAGTTCATGATTCTGCAGGAGCCATTCGTCCAGTTCCTCCTTGGCAAAGTAGATCATCTTGCCGCGAGGCTTGTAGTGAGGAATCTCCTTGTTGGCCGTAAGTTTATACAGCATACTTTCTGATACCCCGATGTACATGCAGGCTTCCGAAAAAGTAAAGACCTTTTTGGTCGCGTAAATGTTCTTTTCCAGCAATTCCACCCGTTCCAGAAAGCTCTCGACCGGTTCCAATTTCCGGATAATCGCTTCAAGGGCCGTGAGCCGTTCGCTCAACCTTTCCATGAATGTCAATCTGTTGGACATATTATTCGTGATTAAATTAGACAATAAGAGATGCACCTCTGTTTGTAACGCGTTGTATACAGAGGCAAAGGTAGAGTGTGAATATCTAAAAGCATTGGATGACAGTATGATACCGGTTTGGTAGCATATCAGTTATCATACTTTTGCTTTTCACATGGTTGACTTCTTAGCACTTCCTTTCATTCCTTCAGTTGGCTTACAAACTTTCTGATATTGTAAGCGGTTGAAGTCATTTTGTTCCTGACCAACGAAAGCGTGGTGGATATGCTCGTTGCGGATATGAAGTGCGAGCCGTCCTTGGATTGCAGGAAACGCCCTCTTTCGAGGACTGATTGCCAGTAAGGCTGAATGAATGAATTCTCAAGAAGGGCATCGAACAGGATAGCCACACGGCGCACGCTGTTCACCCGAAGACAGAAACCTATCTTGCAGGAGAAGAGAGATTCCATGTCGTCAATAGTTACGGGAGAACAGAACAGATGATAAGTATTGGCGCAAGAAACGATACCGGCCAGTTGTTTGCGCGAAAGACTGCAGTCAAAAGAAAGAAATGAAAACTTTGCCGGATTACAATCGGAAGATGCCAGTTCCGATGTGTCATACTTCCGCTTTAGTTCCATGCACTCCTCGAAAGAGAGGCTCGGGGCGGAAAAAAGCGGTTGGATAAGGTAGGGGCAGTCGGTCAGCAGTCCCTTGACGATGTGGATGTTCATTTCGTGGCAGTTCCGACAGACCGCGTTATCGCAGTCAATATACCGGTGACTGTTCACAAAATCCTCCACATAACGGCGATACTGTTTGCCGTGGATTTTGACCTCCTGGAGATAAACTGTTTTTGCTTCGGTAAGCAGGGCGAAAAGTTCTTCCGCCACGTCCTGTGCCGATTCAATGTGATGCGGGTGTTTGCTCCCCTCAAAAAGAGAGAAGGCCTTTGTCAGCTCTTGTCATGTCGATTTACATTTTATTGGTTTATAATAATATATCATCATAAAGGTATCGTTTTTCGATTGTATCTGCAATCGATGACGCCCTTAAAATATCTACTTGTAAATTTGACATGATATGGTATATCATTGGTCACTCAAACAATCCGTTGACCAGGTTGACCGCATCATCCTTTTTCTGGTTGATGATTTTGGCGTACACCTGTGTCATTTTCACGTCAGCATGGCCGAGCAGCTTGGATGTCGTATATAAGTCTGCTCCGAGTGTCAGCATCATCGTCGCGAACGTGTGCCGCGCCGTATGGAATGTAAAACGCTTGTTTATTCCCGCCGCTTTTGCCCATGGTTTGATAAGAATATTGACCATTGCTGGGGACGGCAGGTCAAACACATGGTCATCAGGAGTTTTGTCTCCACGCGCAGGCATCCACTTCAACGCTTCCGGGGAAAGCGGAAGATAAATCGGTTCCTTGGTTTTCTGCATTGAAACCGACAGACGGTATTGTCCACGATCAACGAATACATCTTTCCATTGCAACTTGATTATATCACTGATTCGCAGACCGCAGAAACAAGAGAACAGATAGGCACCTTTCACGGATTCATTTTTCATCGGGGTTGCGATCAATGCACGCACCTCTTCAATGGTCATGTATGACCGTTTGCTTTCAGGCAGACGGATCTTTTCCGACTTGCTGATTTTCGTGAAAGGATTGGACTTGATGATCTCGGCCCTGACAGCCGCATTCAAGGCTCCGTTCAATACCCGGTAATAAGTATGCAGTGTGTAATTCGACACTCGTTTGCCTCTGGAACGGTATTCGGACTGAAGGTAGTCAAGATAATTCTGGCAGAATGTCTTGTCTATTTGATCCATCAACATACGTTCTCCCGCATAATCCTTCAAGATGCGTATAGTGATGTCAATTTGATAACCGTCCTTTTTGCCACGCTTGGCCTGGTTCTCCTTGTAGGTATTCATCCAGTCAAGCAGGTAAACTCTCTCTTTGGTTTCTATACCGGCCTCGCCGTTGGTCAGCTCGATAATACGTTTGGACTTGATGGCATTGGCGGCATTCATAGTCGCCTGATTCTGCCGACGGGCATTGTTATCCGTTTCCGGAATGAGATACAACTTAAGATATTCGTATGTTCGTTTTCCGAAACGGTATATATCAAGATACAGACTTTGGCTTCCATCTGCCAGCTTCTTTGTCCGAAGGCGGACAGGCTCTTTTACTTTTGTAGGCTTCTTTACTCGTGGCATATCGATCCCTTCATAATTTTGTTTCTGTTGCAAAGATATGAATAAAGGTCGATATTGAGAAACAAACGAGAAACAAAATTGTACCGAAAAAGAACCAATCAACTGAAAAGAAAGAAAACAACTGAAAACATCAAGTACACTATAATCAATTGTAAATAAGCGGTTTTATTTGCACTTGTTTAGCTCTTGTTTTCATTTTAGGGCTTTACTTTATAAATCTGGTAAATTAACTGAAAGGGACTATTGCGTGAGGCTTATGCTATGCTTTTGCGTAGCGTGCGCTCACGTACTCCTTTCAGGGCATTCCAGAGCCTACGTCGGAGGTAGTGTAGATGCACGCTACTTTTTATTTAGGCAAAAGGATATGGCAAAGGTACGGATGCTTGTCGCGGTAACATTGGACGGTTGTTTACCTCCGCCGGAGGATGTACGGCTGGAGTGGTTGAAAACAGACCGCAGGGGCTTTCGCCGCTGGTACGGATCGTGCGACCGTCGTTTGTCGGACGATGAACCTTTCGTCGATTTCCTCTGCGCGAAAGACCGCCCCGACAACCATGCGACCTATCTGGCCGAGATCTGCGATGCCGGACACCTGCGCCTGCTGCGCGGCCTTTTCCTCTATCATGCAGTCGATGAAATCGTCTTTTACCTGCTGCCCGTAACCTTGCGCGGCGGTATCTCCATCGTCGGTGAATTTTCCACTGCGAAGTGGAAAACCGTACAGATAAAGCGTTACGGGAACGGCATCTGCCGGATCGTTTACCGCAAGCTGTTGCAATAGACTATTGCAAGATGCGAAAGAACGTTGCAACCTGCAACACGAAAAATCAGCCCTTGGCATAAGGACAAAAAATATATCGTTGAACATCAGGAAGATATTTACAAATTTGTTCCTGACGTGCTTTTCAGGTTCGGGGTTTGTCCCTTGTTTCCATGAGACCCGTTGCGCAACAGGGCAGGAAACAATGAAGTATGAACCTAACAACCCCGAACGATATGGACTACCATACATTGACCGAAAGCGATTTCTTCCGTTTCGTCAGCCAGAATACAGAGGCCGCCGATATTCGTGCGGCCTACGATGAGTTTTCACAAACGATATTCCGTTCCTACGTGGAGGCGGGCGATCCCTACAGGCTGCTTTTCGCGTTGATTTATGCGGAGGTGGAGCTGCAAAGCCTCCATGACACCCTTCCCGACCGGAAAGACGGTACAGCCGCCTATCTGAATAAAGCCCTCGCGCTCGTCCGGCGTATGCTGGAAAACCTGCAAACCCAAGTGCCGCCACTATCCTCCGTCCCTTCCGATAATTCTCCCTCGCCTTTCCGCTGGACGGGCAGCCTCGTCGAGCTGATCGAGGTCATCTATGCCCTCGACGAGATGGGCTGTATCAACGACGGGCAGAACGACATCAAGGAGCTGACGGCGTTTTTCGGCTCGCGGCTCGGTTTGGAAATCAAAGACAGCCATTGCTATAATGCCTATACGGACATGAAACGCCGCAAGAGCGAGAGCCGTACCTATTTCCTCGACAAGATGCGCGAGCGTCTGAACCTGCGGATGCAGCGCGACGACGCCAAAGAGAGGGCAAGACGGTAAATAAACGGGAGGGCTGTTGCATGTCCTTCCGTTTATTTTTATACCTTTGTACTATAAATTATTCGTTATCAATGGAAAAAGAAAATATAACATCTCTCTATAATCCCGATTTTATTCGGGAAATCAAACAGATCGTCACGCAAGCCCGCCAAAAGGCATATACCGCCATCAATTCGGCAATGGTCGAAGCGTATTGGCAGATGGGCAGGCGTATCGTGGAACAGGAGCAGCAAGGTAAAGACCGTGCCGACTACGGCTCGCAGTTGTTGAAATCGCTCTCGAAAGAGCTTACGGCAGAGTTCGGCAAAGGGTTTTCCGTCAATTCGTTGTATTATTTCAGACAATTCTATGTCGCCTTTCCTGAAAAACTCCCCACACTGTGGGGAATATTGACATGGTCGCATTATAAGCGTTTGTTAAGCGTTTCCAACCCCGAAGCGCGTGCATGGTATCTGAAGGAGGCCGCCGAACAGATGTGGAGCTACCGCACGCTCGACCGCAATATCGGTTCGCAGTATTACGAACGGTTGTTGCTCTCGCAGCACAAGGACAATGTAACCGCCGAAATGCGGACGCTGACCAAACCGTTCGAGCAAGACCGTATGGAGTTCATCAAGAACCCTACCGTCGCGGAGTTCATCGGTCTTACGCCCAACAGCGATTTTTCGGAAACGGAGCTGGAGGGAGCCATCATCGGCAACCTGCAAAAATTCCTGCTCGAATTGGGCAAGGGCTTCTCGTTCGTCGCACGCCAGAAACTGATCCGTACCGAGAAAAAGGATTATTTTATCGACCTCGTTTTCTATAATTATATCCTTAAATCGTTCGTGCTCGTGGATTTGAAGACGACGACCATCACGCACCAAGACGTGGGACAGATGGATATGTACGTCAGGATGTACGACGAGCGTGTACGCGGCGAGGGCGACAACCCGACCATCGGCATCGTCCTCTGTTCGGAAACGGACGAGGACATCGCCCGCTACTCCGTGCTGCACGACAACGACCGCCTGTTCGCCTCGAAATACATGCTCTATATGCCTACGGAGGAGGAACTGCGGGAGGAAATAGCACGTCAAAAAGAATTTTTCCGTCTGCAACACGCTAATACCCCCAAAGAGGAGATATAGCCATGCCCTATGACGACGGATATATTTTCGACGACGCTAACATAGACGACATGCCTGTCTTTTCGGAAAGCAGGCGGTTCGCCAACCTCGATAATTACGAAAAGATGCTGCTGCGGGATTATATCCGCTCGTGCATCCGGGAATATCGGGAGTGTTCCGGCAGTTTCCCGAAAGAGAACGAGTTGGTGGAAATCCGCAAACGGACAATGAGCGTATTGGAGGAAGATTGGCATATCACGTTGAAGAATGACAAGCAATGGCGGCAATTCTTTCAGGACAATGTGAAGGCGGCTATCGCCAAGCTGCAAAAAGAAACGGAGGGTAACGAATAACCGGCTACCCTCCGTTTTTCAATTCCGGCTATTTCTGCTGCAACAGGTGCGCCAACGCCGGGTCGTTCTGTATGCGCTGCAATTCGTCGGCGACAATCTGCTTCACGTCGGCCTTGATACGGTTGTAGTTCTCCTGTATCATCTCCTTCATGCGGTCGTTGCCGTCCTCGTCCGTGAAATCGGTAATGACGGGTATGGGCTTGTAGGCTTTCTCCTCCCGTTTTACTTTTTCAGCGTCCACGACAATCTCGCAGTGGAAAATCTTCTGCTCAATGCGCTCGTCGAACGTGTCGGCTACCGATCCTACGAACATTCCCTGCGTAAGCCCCGAAATCTTCGAGGGCGGGATGAGCGAATCCATCTGCGTGTTGATGGATGTGGACTTGTCGTTGCGGTTGATGGTTATGCTCTGCCGCTTCTGCAAGACCTTTCCGAAACGCTCGGAGAGCGTCTTCGCCGTTTCCCCGACGACCTGACCGGAGAAGATATTGCCGACGGTGTTCATCACGACTTTGGCCTCCTTGTCGCCATAGTCGCGTACCAACTGGGAGAAATCCTGAAATCCCAGAAGCACGGCCACCTTGTTGCTTCGCGCCGTCGCAATCAGGTTGTCCAAGCCCTTGAAATAGATGGTCGGCAGCTCGTCGATGATAATCGAGGATTTGAGTTTGCCTTTCTTATTGACGAGTTTCACGATGCGACTGTTGTAAAGGCCGAGAGCCGCGCCATAGATGTTTTGCCTGTCTGGATTATTGCCCACGCAGAGGATTTTCGGCTCCTGCGGGTTGTTGATGTCAAGCGTGAACTCGCTGTCGGACATGACCCAATAGAGCTGGGGCGAAATCATGCGCGAGAGCGGGATTTTCGCCGACGCGATCTGGCCTTGCAACTGCTCGGCAGCCCCTCCGAGCCAAGCGTCCATGAACGGCGAGAGGTAGTTTTCGAGTTCGGGATACGAGGAGAGTATCGGAAAAATATCCTCGTAACGGCGGTTCAGAAATTCGACGGCGTGCGGGAAGGTACAATACTTGCCGCCTTTGTAGATTTTGAGATACCAAATGATTGCCGCAAAGAGGATTATGGGCGATTCCACGAAGAAGTCGCCCTGCTTCTGCACCCACGTCTTATTGAGGTTGAGCATAATCGTGTAGGCACTCTCGTATGCGTCGGTAATGTCCTCCATGAAGTCGGGGTGAATGGGGTTGCAGCGGTGCGAGCGTCGCGGGTCGTCGAAATTGATCACGTAAAATTTCGGCTTCACCTCGTACCCGTCCAAATGGTTCATCAGGTGGTTGTAGGCGATGGTCGAGAGGTCTGCAAACTTGAAATCG
>OLRE01002663.1_pt1 | contig 14173 bp, 9 predicted proteins | sample 1672461 | NCBI WGS metagenome assembly OLRE01 (sample SAMEA3136688, study PRJEB25190) | human gut metagenome | biome: human gut; feature: human-associated habitat; material: faeces | place: Austria | collected 2013
GCAGGCCCAGGGAGAGGACCTTCCGGTCATCATCAGCGTACATGGCGGCGGCTGGATGTACGGCGACAAGGAGAGATACCAGTACTACTGCATGAGCCTTGCACAGCGCGGCTTCGCAGTAATAAACTTTACATACCGCCTTGCCCCGGAGAACAAGTTCCCGGCAATGTTAGAAGACCTGAATTTGGTGTGCAAATGGGTGATGAAGCGTGCAGGACGCTTCCACTTTGACACAGAGCGTATTTTTGCAGTGGGAGATTCCGCTGGTGCCCACATTCTGGGCCTTTACGCAGGTATCTGCACCAACCCGGCATACGCTGCCAAATATGATTTCACAGTGCCGGAAGGCTTTGCCCTCACAGCCATTGCCCTGAACTGCGGCGTTTATCAGGTTTCTGGGGAGAACGTAGAAGACCTGACCATGCAGATCATGAAAGAGCTTCTTCCACAGGGCGGCACCGAAGAAGAACTGGCACAGATCAGCGTTCTTGACACCATTACAGACGTTTATCCACCTGTATTTTGCATGACAGCAGTTGCGGATTTCCAGAAAGGACAGGCCCCTGCTCTGGTACAGAAGCTGATGGAGAACAATGTGCCATTTGTTTATCGTGTATTTGGAGACAAGGTCAACAAGCTTGGCCATGTTTTCCACTGTGACATCAAGACAATTGACGCTGCACAGTGCAATGACGCAGAATGCGACTTCTTCCGGGAATTCTGCTTCTGATTTTGTGCTGCTTTTCACGGAAACCTGCGGTTCGCCACAGGTTTCTTGTTTTATTTGGAGGAATCCTATATGCTAAAATCAGAACAAATTCAAATGAGGAAATACATGAAAAGAAAAATGACTTTCTGGATTTTTGCCCTTTGTTTCCTGCTGATGCTGTGTCCTCTGACAGGCGCGCAGAAGGTGTGGGCCGGGAACAGCGTGATCACAGATTTTTCCAGAATTTTTTATATACCTGCAGGAGCTGTGTTAAGAGGGGGAAGCCTGGAGGAGCTAAAAGAGACCTATGACTCTATGAGCTGCATGGCCTACACAGAAGACGGCCAGGAGCTGGAACTAAATGTAATCTGGGATTACTCCAAAGTGAATGTGCAGAAGGTGGGGGCATACCAGATCACAGGAACCCTGAAGCTTCCGGAAGGATATACCAGCAGTATAACTGTTCCCAGCTGGACTGTGGGAATCTCTGTTCAGAATTTTGAGGAGCTGGAGATCCAGGTGTATTCCAGAATGATTTCCGCGGGACTCTATTATTTTCCCTGGATCACAGATCAGGACCCGGATGCTATGGAAATCTGGATGCAGCCGGAAGGCGAGGACTGGATCAACATCAGCGAGGAAGGGTATGGAATGTGTGATACAGACGGCATGTACCTTTCCTGCCAGAGCATGGTGAAAGGAAATACCTACACCCTGACTGTGGTTTATCCCAATGGGAAAACAAGGAATCTGAAGTACTGCTATGCATCAGATGGAACTCTGGATATCATCAGCTACCAGCCCTGGCTTTTGGGAAGCAGCGGCGTGAAGGACACCACCATCCGTTCCTGTGAACCCATAGAAGAGGGAAGCCTGGAGCGTTTGGGGGCCTATGCCCTTCGCAAAGGCCAGAGTACCTATGGACTGAAAAAACAGCTGGAAAAGAGCTTGCATATCCTTGGCAGCACCCAGACGGAATACGAGGACAGCGCGTCCCACCCTTCGGTTGTAATGCCTTCTGTGTGGGATTTTGGCGGGGTAAATACCAATGTTCCAGGTGTTTATAAGGTAACAGGAAGCTTCCAGGCACCAGAGGGATATACGCTGGATCCGGATGCCAAGCTTCCGACAGCATCTGTCTATGTTGCCGTCCAGCGCCCGGATCAGCCGCAGGTGCAGACCTGTGCCATGGCTGGTTCTTCCCACCTGTTTTTCCCCATGATTCTGGATGCCTTTACAGACGATCAGCTAAAGGATTTTCAGCCGGAGTTAAAGTGCAAGGATCAGAAGATCAGCCTGAATCAGGACAGCTGGTACATGACCCGGGAAGGCCTGTATCTGAAAAAGACTAACCTGCAGCTAAACCATGATTACAGCCTGCAGGTAGCATATCCCGGCGGAAGCACTGGTACCTACACCTTCCATTTTGATGAAAATTTCATTACAAATGACCACTGGTATGAGAGAAATTACGCGGACCGTGACGGCAAGGACCTTCCGGACATTGACACAGGCAAAGAGACGGTCACCGATGTGTCCACCGTGATCGTGGGAAACCGTCTGGCCGCCCTTATGAGCGCACAGGTAGAGAAGATTCCTTTTGAAAGCGGAGGCGTGCTGGTTCGTGTCCCTACGAAAGTGGTGAAGGACTGGGAAGTAGGACCGGAGGATGAGGTGAAGGTGGATATTTCCAGGGAAGATGGGGAATTATCCGTAAGCATTTCCAAAAACGGCGAGGAGATCACAGATATTCCAGGTGCTACCGTGGAGATTCCAAAGAGCTCTGGGTCTGGCACCAGAACTGTGCTGACAGATGAAGAGGGAAATTCCTACACGGGAATGGTCAATGAGACCCAGAATGTAGCTGTGATCCCTGTGGATAAAACCGGGGAATATTCCATCAAAGAAGAGCAGTCCCAGGATGCTTCCGAAAACGGGGAAGAAACCGAGAAAGCATTGGATGAAGAGACAGATACAGAGGAAGAAACTGCCGATGATTCTTATGAGACAGCTGAAATCGCAGGAGAAGATGTGGAAGCTGCCCAGGAAACAACCGGGGACAGCAGTCAGGATGATTTGAGAAAACAGCATATAAAAACAACTGCCTTGGTTGCGGGAATTGTAGTTTTGTTAATATTGTTATTGCTTTTGCCTATGAGAAAAAACAGAAGGCTCCGAAAGGGGGACCGGGGTGAAGGAGAAGAGGACAGGTAAGAAAGACAGAAAGCTGCTGTGGGGAACCATCATCATAAGTATGATCCTTTCCCTTATGGTTTTTTATGTATTGTATAACGCGAACAACAAATACATGACAAGAGAAGAAAAGGCCATACACGGAATTCTCTACGCAGACGGTTCCTACGACAGCCTTCCGGTCTACTATCTTTCCAGGGAATGGGAATACTATCCGGATGTGCTGCTTACCCCAGGGGATGACCTGGAAAAGTACTATTTCCGGTATCTTTCCATCGGGGAATACGGCGGAATGGAGTTAGATGACAGAAATGGAAATCCCTATGGAAGCGGAACCTACCGGCTTCGGATCATGCTTCCCTCAGAAGAGCATACTTATGGCCTGTATCTGCCGGAGATATTTTCTGCATATAATCTGTATGTGGACGGCAAGCTGATCGAGCAGGTGGGCAATCCGGACCCGGATCACTATGAAGATCGGATCCAGCACAGAATGTTTACCTTCAAAGGGCATACCTCTGTAGAGATCATGATCGCAGTGACGGATAAAGATTCCGCGTCTCCGGGAATCCAGTATGTTCCAGCCTTTGGCAATCCTCTGAAGGTCAATACCGTAAGGGGAATCCCGGTATTTCTCAATTCCTCTGTTTTTACCCTGGTTCTCCTGGTGCTGATCTTCTCCGTATGGGCGTTTTTCAGAACCAGAAGCCGGGCAAATGCACTGTTTGCAGGAGTGTGCGTCTGTGTCCTTGGATACACCTGCTATCCCCTTTTGCATACCTATCTGGCTTTGCGGGTACAGCCCTGGTTCAGTCTGGAAATGCTGTTTTATTATCTCACATTTCCGGCCATGCTGCTTCTGGAGCATGAGATCACAGGCAGGAAATACAAATGGGTGTGGTGGCTGGTTGGCTTTACTGCTGCGGCTGGCATTGGTGCCACAGTTGCCGGGATTTTTGCAGGAGGAATGGAAACGGCAGCATTGTCCTACGGGGTGTCGGCTGTTACAGAGGTTTTGAAATGGTTTACTGCCATATGCCTGGTGGTGATCGCCTTTTTTTACACGGAAGGAACCCGCGGGCTTCCGCTGCTTGCAGGGACAGTGCTCTATGCCTCTTCTCTGGCAGCAGACCGGATCTGGCCCTTATATGATCCCATCATCGGCGGATGGTTCCCGGAATGGGGCGGTACCATTCTGGCTGGCGTGTTTGGGGTAATTTTGTGGCGGGAGCTTACAGACGGCTACCGGATGCGGCTGATCTACGAGGAGCAGTCCAGACAGATGGAGCTGCGCCTGATGATGCAAAAGGAGCACTACGAGAAATTGACTGGTGCGTTGGAGGAAGCAAGCCGGACAAGGCACGATATGCGCCAGTACATCCGTACCGCTTCCATGCTGCTGGAAGAGGAGCATTATGAACAGCTTCGGGAGTATTTCCATCAGTTTGCAAAGGAGAGCAGTGAGAAAATGCAGGCGCCTATGTGCTACTGCAAAAACATGTCCGTGGATGCCATCCTGCACTATTATGCAGGCCAGCTGGAAGATGCAGGAGTAAGCTTTCACCATTCAATTGAAGTTCCCCAGAAGATGAAGATTACAGACCTTGATATCTGCAGGATTTTCGGAAATCTTCTGGAAAATGCGGTGCGAGCGGTGAAAGCGGACAAAGAAACAGAGGAGCCCTATGTAAACTGCATCTGCAGGGTTCGCATGGGAAAGCTTCTCATTGATATTGAAAACAGCTATTCAGGGGAAGTACGAAGAAATGGGGATGTTTTTTATTCCACAAGCCACAGCGGCCAGGGAATCGGGACAGCCTCCGTCAGCAAAACGGCTGAGAAATACGGAGGCTATGCAGATTTCGAAGCATCAGAGGGCGTTTTTCGGGCCAATGTATTTATCCCTCTGGAAAACAGCGGATCATGAGAACAGATAGTTCAGGTATTCTTTCTTGATGGCGTTGGCACCGCGCTTGCGGATCTGCACCACCTCCTGGTTGTCCAGAAGAAAGCTGTCCTCAAGGGTCTTGTGGATGCGGTCCATGTTCACAAGACAGCCCCGGTAGCAGGAAAGAAAGCAGGGAAGATCCTGGATCAGCTCCTCAAATTTCTGAAAGGTAAGATAAGTGCGCAGAACCCCGGCATCCGTGTGAAGCTGGACGGCATTGTGGAAGGTATCTGCATATAATATGGTTTTTACAGGAACACGCACAGGCGTACGGTCACAGATCACTTCGATGTACCGCACGTCCTGTGCGTTTTTGATCTGGATGGTGTCAAGCACCTTCATAAGCTTGGCGGTGTCAAGGGGTTTCAGAAGGTAGTATGCCGCCTGCACGTCATAGCTGGCCACTGCGAAAGCGTCGCTGCTGGTGACAAAGATTAAGGAGCAGGAGTCGCCTGCCTCACGGATGCGCACTGCCACGTCCATGCCGTTATCCTGGTCCATGTAGATATCAAGGAAAATCAGGTCATATTTGCCGGGAGTGTAGGCCTTCCAGAAGGCAGCAGGGGAAGAAAAGCTTTGGATCTGCACCATGATCTGCCGGTCTTCATAATAGTTCTGTGCAGCCCTGCCAAGGGTGTCAAGGTCCTGCTGTACGTCATCGATAATTGCAATGTTCAATGTTATGTATCCTCCATATGAAAAGAAATGCGCTTTCGGATTCCAAATATCACCGAAAGTGTCATCTCGTCCCATGTGTATTGTTTTTGGGAAAAAAATCAGATATAGTAGTCTCAAGGTGGTAAGGTACTTAGAGACCTACATATCATACCACAAAATTCAAAAAAGTGAGGTAGAAAATATGAAAAACTGGAAAAAAGTTATGGCGATGTTATGTACTGCAGCAATGATCACAGGATTCAGCGCACCTGTATGGGCAGAAGCTGATGCAGCAGAAGAGACAGAGGCAGCTGAAGCAACTGAAATCACTGAGCTGACCATCGATATGCTGGAGGAAGCAGCATACGAAGGAACCTGGTTGACCTTTGAACCAGGCTTCGACCTCTATGTACCAAGTAACTGGAATGTTCTGGAAATTTCCGAGGAAGACCAGGCGGACGGGGTTATGTTCCAGGCACTGGATCCGGAGTCTGAGGATGGCGTCAATCTGGCAGTAACAGCAACAGAGGTAGGAACAGAGTATGATCTGGATTCCATGGCTCAGGAGCTTGATGAGGCAGGCTATATTGATGTTGAGAAGGTTTCCATCAACGGAATCTTTGCAGTGTCCTTTGAGACAGAGTCTACTTATGGAATCGGATTCCTGGATGACACAGGAATCATGTACAACGTTCAGATCGGACCGAAGAGCGAGGAGCTTCAGCCGACCGCAGAGACTCTGTTCATCTCCCTGATCAAGAGCGAAGAGAATACCTACAAGGATGATGCACAGGCAGCAGATGAGACAGCTGACGAAGCAGCAGACGAGGAAGCTGCAAACTAAGAAAAAAGAAGGCATAGCAGAGTAAAGTAAAATGCAATGCCGCGGCTTTGAGTGATACGAGAGGGAACCATGTATAAGCTGCAAATGACCGTGAAATAAGAAAAAAGGGCTGTTATAAAATAGCCTGAAAAAGAAGGACCTGTGGATTATAAAAAGGAATCCAGGGTCTTTCTTTTGTGATGATATGAAAGTCGGCTACCTGGCGCCTATGGGCGCTCCCACAGCGGATGACTGCATTTGTAATCCAGGCTATTGCCCAGACCATATCCAAGAATTCGCTCATGCAAGCCTAGAGCGTGTTTGAAAAATCATTCCTGGATGTCGTCTGGGACTTTCATAGTAAATTACTTCAGCGCTTTCTTAATCCGTGCATTCCACTTCTGTACAATCAGCGGATTCATTTTTACTTTCTTACGGTCATAGGTAATCAGTCCGTTTACTTCCTCCTCAATATCAGAGAGCTGCGTATAAATAGCAGCGGAGTAACCCTTTTTCACAGAGGGAACAATGGTATCCTCCATCAAGCGGGCGAATCCGCTGGTAAGCCCGTCGGAGGTGGCGAATTTCTTATAGCCATAGGTATTTTTGCAGGCGCTGTGTTCCGGGATACGAAGGGAATAACCTCCAAATTCCGAGAGTGCCAGTACACGCTTAGACCTGGGAATCGGAAGACCCAGGAAATAATAGTGGAGGCTGTTAATGTCACCGCAGCCCTGGTCAAACCAGCCGCTGGCGGAATCCACCAGACGGGAAGAATCCAGCTTGTGAATCATGTCTGTGACCTGTTTCGTAGAAAACTGTCCCCACCCCTCATTAAATGGAATCCATGTAACAATGGAAGGATGATTGTACAGCGCCCGGATCATGCCCCGGATATCATCCACATATTCCTGCCGTCCGTCCTCATCTGTGCGGGAGAGAAGCTTCGCATGAATGTCCTTCACTGGAATGCGCATCCAGTTCAGTAAGGTAGCAAGGTAGGTGACAAACCAGTGATGGTAGGAGGAACCGCCGTTTGGCATGTCCTGCCAGACCAGCATGCCCATGCGGTCGCAGTGGAAATACCAGCGGTCTGCCTCAATCTTGCCGTGTTTGCGCAGCATGTTAAAGCCAAGATCCTTCATGGCACGGATGTCATAGATCAATGCCTCATCGCTGGGGGCTGTGTAAAGTCCGTCCGGCCAGTAGCCCTGGTCCAGAACCCCGCTCTGGAAATAAGGCTCATGATTCAGGAAAAAGCGGGGATATCTGTCCTCTGCCATCTGAACGTCGCATTTCCTAAGGGCAAAATAGGTAAGAACCCGGTCTTCCCCATATTCAATGGAAACGGGATACAGCCAGGGCTTCTCCGGGGACCAGTGTTTCTGGTATTTGGCAGGAACAGGAATGGAAATTTCTTTCCCCGGTTTCAGGAAGGCTTCGGTGATGGGCTGCTGGCAAAGCTCATCCGTCACGCCGTCCGCATCCAGATAGACCGGCGGATAAATCCGGCAGAGAGCGGAAGCGTGGACCGATCCTTTAGCGTCTTCGCAGGAGTCAGAAGAAGTCTTATCACTATCTGGCTGTACATCATAAGAGGCATTGCCTGTGCCGTAACGATTGTCCGGGCATTCTGTGCGCATCCGGATCTTCACATGCCCATTGTCAAAATCCGGGGTGATCCGCAGATCTCTTATGTAATCCTCTGGCACAATCTCCATCCACACAGTCTGCCAGATTCCGCTCTGTGCGGTATAGAACATGCCGCCTCTTTCCAGCTGCTGTTTGCCTCTTGCGTGGTAGGAGGTGTCGCTGAAGTCGCGGACGCTGATCAGAATGGAAATAACCAGGTTCTCCCCTACAAAATCCGTAATATCCGCGGAGAATGGAAGGTAGCCGCCCTTGTGGTAGGTGACGAACTTACCGTTAATATAAACGCTGCAGATCTGGTCTACCGCTCCGAAATGAAGAAGGAGCCGCTGACACGTTGGATCAAAGCTGCCCTCTGGAAGCTGAATCACCCGGGAATACCACAGGGTTTCATCGGGAAGCAGCTGTCTGTTTACCTGGGACAAAGGTGCTTCCGGGGAAAAGGGAACCAGGATCTGTCCGTCAAATGGAAAATATTCGTTTTCATAAAACTGCCAGGGCAGGATGCGGCTGTCCGTGATCAGATAATCCCACATTCCGTTCAGGTTGATCCAGCGCCCGCGTACCATGCCGGGACGTGGATATTCCTTTAATGTCTGTCCGTCTGCCGCCTGGCTGGTCCAGATTGTATCCAGATTTTTCAAAAATAAGTCCTCCTTCGAGTTTACTGATAATATTTTATACTATCTTTCATTATACACGAATTGCGCGCTTTTGCAATTGAAAAAGAGGGTATATTATGTTAGGATAGAAAGGATTGATGGAGGGGAGAAAATGAATAATTCACAAAACAAGAACCTGCTGACAGAAGGGTCCATCTGGAAAAAACTGATGGGCTTCGCATTCCCGCTTTTTCTGGGAAACCTGTTTCAGCAGCTGTACAATACTGCAGATTCTTTGATCGTAGGAAATTTTCTGGGAAGTGATGCGCTGGCAGCAGTCAGCTCATCCGGCAGCCTTACCTTTTTGCTGGTAGGATTTTTCCAGGGAATGGCAATGGGAGCCGGCGTTATTATAGCCAGGTATTTTGGCGCAAGACAGCAAAAGGAGCTGCAAAAAGCCATCCACACTACGGTAGCCTTTGGTATTTTATGCGGAATCCTTCTGACCATATCCGGTGTTGTGCTGGCGCCGAAGATCCTGGTCCTGATGAAAACCCCGGCAGATATTTTGCCCAAATCTACCCTGTATTTCCAGGTATATGCCATGGGTTCACTGGGACTGGTTCTTTACAATAACTTTGTAGGCATTATGCAGGCGGTAGGAGACAGCCGCCATCCGCTGTATTACCTGATTTTTTCATCCCTGCTCAATGTGACCCTGGACATGGTTTTCGTTGGAGCAATGGGAATGGGCGTGGAAGGGGCTGCACTTGCAACCATCATTGCCCAGTTTGCAAGCGCACTTTTGTGCCTGTATCGTCTCATGAAGAAGAGCCCGGAGGAATATACGGTTTCTCTTAGAAAAATAAATCTGGATCCCTATATGGTGAAGCAGATCGTGTCCAACGGTCTTCCGGCTGGCGTGCAGAACTCTGTAATTGCCATTGCCAACGTTGTGGTCCAGTCCAATATCAACAGCTTCGGCAAGCTGGCAGTGGCAGGCTGCGGAGCTTATTCCAAGGTGGAGGGCTTCGGATTCCTGCCGATCACCTGTTTTTCCATGGCACTGACTACTTTTATCAGCCAGAACCTTGGAGCCAAGAAATACGACCGCGCGAAAAAGGGCGCGCGCATTGGAATCCTGTGCAGCATTTCCATGGCAGAAGTGGTTGGAATTATTGTGTATTTTGCAAGTCCGGTTCTGATTGCTGCCTTTAACAATGATCCGGGAGTGGTGGAATATGGCGTGAGAGAGGCACATGTCATTACTTTATTTTACTTTTTGCTTGCCTTTTCCCACTGTATTGCAGGCCTGATGCGAGGGGCAGGCAGGGCTACTGTGCCTATGTTTGTCATGCTTGCCTGCTGGTGTGTGATCCGTGTGACTTACATTACTGTAGCGGTAAAAATACATCCGGTGATCCAGACCGTGTTCTGGGCTTATCCGCTGACCTGGACCTTAAGCTCCATTCTGTTTCTGATCTTCTATCTGAAATCAGACTGGATCCACGGATTTGAGAAAAAAAGAGGATAAGAACAGCAATCGCGGAGTCAATACTGGAAAGTGTTGCAGGACTTTTGAGCTGGCAGCAGGTTATAGCAGAAGGAGTAATTAGATCAGATGAACGTACTGAATATAGAACATGTAAGCAAAATTTTCGGAGATAAAAAAATATTTGATGATATTTCTTATGGAATCCATGATGGTGATAAGATTGGTATTATCGGAATCAATGGAACAGGAAAAAGTACTTTGCTTAAGATCATTGCAGGGGAAGAAGAGACCGATGAGGGACAGGTAATTACGCAGAACGGGCTTCGGATCACCTATCTGCCCCAGATGCCGGATTTTCCAAAGGGAGCCATTGTGCAGGATTATGTGGCGGACGGTAAATGGCAGAAGGACTGGAGTACCCAAAGTGAGGCAAGGAATATTCTGAACAAGCTTGGCATCACTGAGCATGACGCCCTGGTGGAGCAGCTTTCCGGCGGCCAGAAGAAAAAGGTTGCCCTTGCCCGCACCCTTGTGAATCCTTCCGATGTGCTGATCCTGGACGAGCCTACCAACCATCTGGACAATGAGATGGTGACCTGGCTGGAGGATTACCTCAACCGGTTTAAGGGCGTTGTGATCATGGTTACTCATGACCGTTATTTTCTTGATAAGGTAACCAACAAGATCCTGGAGATTAGCCATGGGAAAATTTATTCCTATGATGCCAACTATTCCGGGTTCCTGGAACTGAAGGCGCAGAGGGAAGAAATGGAGCTGGCGTCCGAGCGGAAGAGACAGAGTGTTCTTCGCATGGAGCTGGAGTGGGCCAAGCGTGGCTGCCGCGCCAGAAGCACCAAGCAGCGTGCCCGCCTGGAGCGTCTGGAAGCGTTAAAAAACGGCAAGGCACCTACCCAGGATCTGGATGTGCAGATGGATTCCGTGGAGACCCGCATGGGAAAGAAAACTGTGGAGCTTCACCATGTTTCCAAACGTTATGGGGATAAGGTGATCCTGGATGATTTTGATTATATTGTGCTGAGAAACCAGCGACTTGGCATTATCGGGCCCAACGGCTGCGGCAAATCTACCCTGATCCGCATCATTGACGGAATGGTGCAGCCAGACAGCGGTGAGGTGGAGCTTGGGGAAACCATTAAGATCGGTTATTTTGCCCAGGAAGTGCCGGATATGGATGGGAACCAGAGGGTGATCGACTATATCCGTGATGTGGCGGAATTTATTCCTACAAGAGACGGACGGATCAGTGCGTCTATGATGCTGGAGAGGTTTTTGTTTGATTCTGCTATGCAGTACACGCCGGTTGCCAAGCTTTCCGGCGGGGAGAAGAGACGTCTCTATCTTCTGAAAGTGCTGATGGAGGCGCCTAACGTGCTTCTTCTGGATGAGCCAAGCAATGACCTTGATATTCCGACTCTGACCATTCTGGAGGATTATCTGTCCTCTTTTTCCGGAATTGTGATTACCGTGTCACATGATCGCTATTTCCTGGATGATGTGGTGGACCGTATTTTTGCATTTGAGGGAAATGGAAAGCTGACTCAGTATGAGGGCGGCTACACCGATTATGTGGAGGCGAAAGCGCGGAGATTTGGCGGAGATGGCAGCTCTGCCGGGGCAGCTGATAAGTCTGGTTCCGGGGCGTATGGCAACGGTGAGGAACCGAAGAAAGCCACCAAAAAGGACTGGAAGCAGGGACAGAACCGCCAGGAGAAGCTGAAATTCTCTTATAAGGAAGAGCGGGAGTACGCGACCATTGATGATGATATCGCGAAATTGGAAGAGAAGATTGCCAAGCTGGAAAACGACATGATGGCAAACGCCACCAATTCTGTGAAGCTCCGGGAAATCATGGCAGACAAGGAAGCGGCAGAGCAGCAGCTGGAAGAGAAGATGGATCGCTGGGTGTATCTCAATGACCTGGCGGAGAAGATTGAGGCGCAGAAAAATGGGTGACCATGATCAGGCATCGGAGGTTCCGGAAGGCTGTAAAAACAGAGAAGCTCCGGAAAATTGTGGGAAAAACAGAAATGAACTGCTTCGAAATATTCCGAAGGTAGACAGGTTTATGGAGGCAGAACCAGTGAAAGTGCTGTGTGAGCAGTATGGATACCAGACGGTGCTGGAAGCTGCAAGAAAAGCCCAGGAACAGCTGCGAGAAGTGCTGCAGACGGGCAGATATACGGAACTGAGATTAGAAGAAGACTGCCGGGAAAATTGCGGAGGGGAATGTTCTGCTGAAAGGAAGAATCCGACTGTCCAAAGACAGAAGGCACCAGATCATACAGAAATATTTACGGCATATCTTCTGAAAAAAGTGCAGGAGATTTTATTCCGGCAGGATCAGCGGCGGATGCAGCGTGTGATCAATGCAACAGGCGTGATCCTGCACACCAATCTTGGTCGTGCACCTTTGGGAGAAAAGCTGGCAGAAGAGATTATGCCCCTTATGACTGGATATACCAACCTGGAAATGAACCTGGAAGATGGAAAGCGGGGCAGCAGGTACGACCATTTTTCCGAAAATCTGTGCAGGCTCACAGGAGCAGAAGCATGCCTTGCAGTCAATAATAATGCGGCAGCTGTCCTTGTAATGCTGACAGCGCTGGCATCTGGTGGGGAGACCGTTGTGTCCAGAGGAGAGCTTGTGGAAATCGGCGGCAAATTCCGGATCCCGGACGTATGCAGCCAGAGCGGAACCACCCTTGTGGAAGTGGGAACCACCAACCGCACTTATCTGGAAGATTACCAGAATGCGGTGACAGAAAATACCGCCGCGTTCTTCAAGATTCACACCAGCAACTATCAGATCACAGGCTTCACCCATGAACCAACCGTGGAAGAGCTTGCCAAGGCAGCTCACAGCCACGAAATCCCCCTTCTGGTGGATCTTGGAAGCGGCTGTCTTGTGGATCTGGCATCCTATGGCCTTGGCACTGAAAAACAGGTTCAGGAGCTTCTGGCAAAAGGAGCAGACCTTGTATCCTTCAGCGGCGACAAGCTGCTTGGCGGCCCACAGGCAGGGATTCTGGCAGGCCGCAGGGATCTGATCGAAAAGATTGCGAAGCATCCCCTTATGCGCGCCCTTCGCATTGATAAATTTACAGCGGCTTCCCTGGACAGAACTATAAGTCTGTATCTGAAAGAGGATATCCGTCAGGAAATCCCAGTGTACGAGATGATGAGCCGAAGCGCCGCGCAGCTGGAAACTATGGCGCGGGAGCTGGCCACGGAAGTTGTCAGATTTTCTGGTGAGCATATATCTGAATGTAATTCGCGGCTGAACTCCTGGGAAAAGCCACTGCCTGGTCAGCCGCAAAAACGAGGGTTCAATCAAGACGCGAACAGCAGATTCCTATTCGAAATTGTTCCCACAACCAACGTCACAGGCGGCGGCACCACGCCGGGGAAAACTCTGCCTGGATTTGCCCTGGGAATAAAACCCCGTGACAGCAGCATATGCGCCGAAGAAATCAGCCATCGCCTAAGAACCCTTTCCACCCCAGTAATCGGTCACATCCAGGATGACTGCGTCTATCTGGAAATGCGAACCCTCCTGCCTGGAGATTTGGAAATTTTGAAAAAAGAATTAAAAGATCTGTAGAGAAATAATGAAATATATTTTGCGGCAGAGGAGAATAAAGTCATGGATATGAAAAAAAGAAGAGATCTGCAGCTGGCTTACATTGCGGATGAAACAATTATGGAGGAGCAGAGCAGGTGCAGGAAAATCCTGCAAAAACTTCTTTGCAAATTATAACTGTACGATCATAGATGTGGCAAAAGTAAAAATAGGTGACAACTCAAGATTGGAAAAAGCAAGGCGTGACCGAAGTCACGCCAAATCTTTTAGTTATGCCAGGCCAGTCTTACGCTTGCGGAGTGGATTTCTCCGGTGAGCCAGTCGCAGTCGTTGGTGATCCAGTCCATAATGCCCAGCTGGCGGGTTTCCCAGGCAACGGTAGCTTCGTGAGCTTCCGGGGTCTCTTCGGTTTCCATGGTGGTGTCGATCTCGTCATAGCCGAAAATATAGCCGCCTGCGCTCCAGATGCTGAAGTTGCTGTCCGGGCCCGGATCA
>OLRE01002666.1_pt1 | contig 14154 bp, 8 predicted proteins | sample 1672461 | NCBI WGS metagenome assembly OLRE01 (sample SAMEA3136688, study PRJEB25190) | human gut metagenome | biome: human gut; feature: human-associated habitat; material: faeces | place: Austria | collected 2013
AGGGCGTCATCGACATCTCTCTGGAAGACAAGGACGCCGACGAGGCCATGATGGATGCTCTGGACGCCGGTGCCGAGGACTTTGACGCCAGCGAGGACGCTGCCGAGATCACCACCGATCCCGAGAACTACTCCGCTGTGGTCAAGGCTCTGGAGGAGAAGGGCTACGAGATCCTGTCCGACGACCTGGCCATGGTGCCCATGACCACCACTCGTCTGACCGACCCCGACCAGCTGAAGGCCATGGGCAAGCTGCTGGACGCTCTGGAGGAGAACGACGACGTGCAGAACGTCTGGCACAGCCTGGAGAACGAAGAGGACCTGCCGGAATAACCGGGAGCGCTTCGGAATAAGAACGGAAAAAGCTGCTTTTTGCGTGCACTGCACGGGAAGGGCAGCTTTTTTGTTTGCAGTGCCGGCGATTGAATTGAATGGTGCTTTGTTCTGGGGTGCGCAGCGGCGTTCCCAGAAACTTTCATGAAAAAACACCGGACGTGACGCATTTTCAGGCGTCGAATTTGTGCGAAAACCATATCCTTTTGCGGGGGCCTGTGGTATACTTCAGGAGAGAGGAACCAGAAAAAGGACAAGCGTGGAGGAAGTGCGGATGAGTGAACAGGAGCGGATCATGAACGTTGCCCTGCTGCTGTGGGGCGGCTGTTTCTGCCTGACGGCGGCGTTCTGCCTGTCCATGGGAAATGACCACAACCGGGAAAAACGCAACTGGCTGCTCTGGATGGAGCTTTCGGCGGCTGCGCTGCTGTGCTGCGATGCGGCCGCCTGGTTCGTGCAGGGCACGCCGGGGGAAGCAAGCCACCTCATCATGGTCGCCACCAACTTTGTGGTGTATGCGGGGCTGTATCTGGTGCTGTTCCTCTTCAACCACTATGTGGGCTGCTACCTGCGGGAGGACGGCCGTCTTTGCGCTCCGAAACGCAGCCGGGTGGTGGACATTACCTGCGCCGTGGGCATCGGGCTGGTGTTCGTGTCCCAGTTCAGCCCACTGCTCTACTACATCGACGCCCAGAACATCTACCACCGCAGCGATGCCTTCCCGCTGTCCATGGTGCTGCTGCTCATTGGCATGGGCACAGAGACCACCATGATGGCCCAGTTTTACCAGAAACTCACGATGGGACGCCGCATCGCCATGTTCGGCTGTGTGGTCCTGCCGCTGTCGGTGGCAGCGTGTCAGGTGTTCCAGGACGACATTTCCCTCATCAGCCTGTCGGTGGGGGCATCCATGATCCTGCTGTTCGTGGTGGCCACCAGCGCCCAGAACCGGGAGCTGGCCGTCTCAGAGCGGACCAAGGAGCAGATCCGCCAGCGTCTGGAAATCGCCACCGTGCTGAACAGCTGCGTGGGCAAGCTGAACTCCGACACCGACATCGACGTGGGCATCAACAACCTGCTGGCCACTGTGAACGGCTATTTTCAGGCCGACCGCACCTATGTGTTTGAGATCGACCCGGACCGGGACGTGCTCATCAACACCTTTGAGTACATCTGCGGGCAGGAGGTAAGTGCCCAGATGGACAATCTGCAGGAGGTGCCTGTTTCGGTCATCGAGGTCTGGATGCAGAACTTCCGGCAGGGCCGTTCCTATTATATGTCCGATCTGGAGCAGGAGCGGGGCCAGCCCAGCTATGAGATGCTGAAGGCGCAGCAGGTGTGGCGCCTGCTGGCCGTGCCGTTGATGAAAGGCGGAGCCATGGTGGGCTTTCTGGGGGTGGACAACCCCCGCGCGCACTACGATGACGCGACCCTGCTGGCGTCCATCCAGTTCTTTGTGACCAACAGTCTGGACCGCAAAAAGCAGCAGGCCTATCTGGAAAAGCTCAGCTACCGCGACATGCTCACCGGCCTGTACAACCGCAACCGATACATCGAGCGGCTGGAAGCCTACAAGCAGGTGCAGGATCAGCAGATCGGTGCCATCTACATCGACCTGAACGGCCTGAAAAAGGTGAATGACGAGCAGGGCCACCGCGCCGGTGACGAGCTGATCGTGCGTGCGGCGGGCACCATTGCGGGCATTTTTGCCGAGGACGCCTACCGGGTGGGCGGTGACGAGTTCGTGGTGATCCTGCTGGATGTGAGCCGCGAGGATTTTGCCCGCAAGACCGAGCAGCTGCGCCGCCAGATGCAGGAAAACGGCGTGGATGCGTCCATCGGCGGGGTATGGCAGGCCAGCACCGAGAACCTGGAGAACCTGCTGCGCCGGGCCGATGAGAACATGTACAGGGAAAAGAAGCGCTACTACAGCCAGGCCGATGCCGCCCGGAAACCGGAAAGCTGACCGGCCTGCACGGACAAAGGACGAAGAAATCCGACAAAAGTATTCTATTCTACTCATGCTTCGTCATAGTAGAGTGAATGATTTTCATCTAAATTGACAAATTTCAACCTGATTACTATAATTAAAAAAGTGTTTCTCGGTTATGGACGATGGTGTTTATGCAGCCGCAAGATGCCATCGTTTTTCTATTCGCTTTTTCTGTCCGTGTGCCAAGGACAGACGTCTGCACTGTGAGACGCAGATGCGGGAAAGTGCCTGGCTCAGACCGGGAACGCCAAAATAGTATTTCATTGATAGGAATGGAGTGGCATCAAACGATGGCAAAGTACATCATCAAGCGTGTCGCAATGGGCATCTTCAGCATCTTCATTGTGGCCACGGTTACCTTTTTTGTCATGAACTTGGTCCCCGGCGGCCCGTTCGTGGCAGAAAAGTCCATCAGTGCGGCTGCTCAGCAGGCCCTGGCCGAGAAATACGGCCTGGACAAGCCGCTGGGTGTGCAGTACGTCAATTACATGAAGAGCCTGCTGCACGGCGACCTGGGCCTGAGCCTGCGTCAGCGTGGCCGCACGGTCAACGAGATCATCGCCAGCAAGCTGCCGGTGTCCTGCCGCCTGGCAGGCGTGGCGGTGCTGGTGGCCCTGTGCATCGGCATCCCGCTGGGCTGTATCTCGGCTTACAACCGCGGCAAGTGGCTGGACAACACCATCATCGTGTTCGCAACCTGCGGCATTGCGATCCCGAGCTTTATTTCCAGCGTGCTGCTGCTGTATGAGTTCGGTATGAACCTCAAGCTGCTGCCCACCGTGGGCCTGAACAGCGCTGCAGCGTATATCATGCCGGTCACCGCACTGGCGATCTACCCCTCTGCATACATCACCCGCCTGATGCGTTCCAGCCTGCTGGACGTCATGGGTCAGGACTACATGCGCACCGCCCGTGCCAAGGGCGTGTCCCAGTTCATGATCCTGTTCAAGCATGCGCTGCGCAATGCCATCCTGCCGGTCATCACCTACGTCGGCCCCATGCTGGCCAGCCTGATGACGGGCTCCTTCGTGGTAGAGAAGATCTTCTCCGTGCCCGGCCTGGGCCGCGACTTCGTGTCTGCCATCACCAACCGTGACTATACCCTGATCATGGGCACCACCATCCTGCTGTCCAGCATGGTCATTATCGCCAACGTGGTCGTTGATATCCTTTATAAGATCATCGACCCGCGCATCAAGCTGCAGTAAAAAAGGAGGAACACGTTATGGAAAACATCAAAAAGAATCCTCTCAGCCTGCAGCTGAACGCTGACGACTTTCTGCCTGCCAGCAACGAGGAAAAGCAGAGCCTTGTGATCATGCGCGAGAGCGTCAACTTCTGGAAGGACGGTCTGCGCCGCCTGAAGAAGAACAAGATCGCCATGGTCAGCTTTGTGTTCATCATCGCCATTGCCATTTTTGCCTACCTGCTGCCTGCCGTGTGGCCCTACAGCTACGCCGAGCAGGTGAAGGGCAGCAACAATCTGGCACCGTTCGAGTACTCTGCCTCTGAGCAGGCCCGCATCGACGCCGGCGAAAAGGTATTCCCGCACATTCTGGGCACCGACCGTATGGGCCGTGACTTTGCGGTGCGTATCATGATGGGCACCCGCGTGTCCCTGTCCGTCGGCCTGATCGCCTCGGTGCTGGTGCTGATCATCGGTGCCACCTACGGTGCTGTGTCGGCCTTTGCCGGCGGCTGGGTGGACAACATCATGATGCGTATCACGGATATCCTGTACACCATCCCGGATATCCTGCTGATCATTCTGCTGGGCATGGCCCTGAAGGAGCCCCTGGAAAGTCTGGCCACCAAGCCCGGCTTCAAGTGGATGCAGACCCTGGGCCCCAACATGATCTCCATCTTCATCATCTTTGCTCTGCTGTACTGGGTGGGCATGGCGCGTATCGTGCGCAGCCAGATCCTGATCCTGAAGGAGAGCGAGTACGTCACCGCTGCCCGCGCACTGGGCGCTTCCAGCGGCCGTATCATCAAGAAGCACCTGCTGACCAACTGCATCGGCACCCTGATCGTGACCACCACCCTGCAGATCCCGGCTTCCATCTTCACCGAGAGCTACCTGAGCTTCATCGGTCTGGGTGTTGCAGCCCCGCTGCCGTCTCTGGGTTCTCTGGCCACCGATGCCGTCAAGGGCATGAACACCTACCCCCACCTGCTGATCGCCCCTGCAGTGATGATCAGTGTGATGATCCTGGTGTTCAACCTGTTTGGCGACGGCCTGCGCGATGCCTTTGACCCGAAGCTGAAGAATTGATGAGGTGAACGAAGATGAGCGAAAAAATTCTTGATATCAAGGAAGAGCGCCTTTCCTTCTTCACCCCTGCCGGTGAGGTCAAGGCACTGAACGGCGTTTCCTTTGCGATGAACCAGGGCGACGTGCTGGGCATCGTGGGCGAGTCCGGTTCCGGCAAGTCCGTTACCGCTTACTCGGTCATGGGCCTGACCGCCTACCCCGGCAAGCTGGTGGGCGGCACCGTGTGGTTCAACGGCCACGAGATCGAGAAGATGAAGGAGAAGGACTTCCGCAAGATCCGCGGCAACGAAGTCTCCATCATCTTCCAGGACCCCATGACCAGCCTGAACCCGGTGTACACCATCGGCAACCAGATCGTGGAGGTCATCCGCCTGCACACCAAAAAGAACAAGCAGGAAGCCTGGGCACGCGCCGAGGAGCTGCTGGAGCTGGTTGGCATCAATGAGCCTGAGAAGCGTCTGAAGCAGTACCCCCACGAGCTGTCCGGCGGTATGCGCCAGCGCGTGATGATCGCCATCGCCCTGGCCTGTGAGCCCAAGCTGCTGATCGCAGACGAGCCCACCACCGCACTGGATGTGACCATCCAGGCACAGATCCTGGAGCTGATGCAGGAGCTGCGCAAGAAGCTGGGCATGAGCATCATCATGATCACGCACGACCTGGGCGTCGTGGCTTCCATGTGCGAAAAGATCGCCGTCATGTACGCCGGCCACATCGTGGAGTACGGCACCACCGACGAGATCTTCTACCAGCCGGGCCACGAGTACACCAAGGGCCTGATCAACTCCATCCCCAAGCTGAACACCGAGGTGCGTGAGCGTCTGGTGCCCATTGAGGGTACCCCTGTGGACCTGCTGAATCCGCCGGCCGGCTGCCCCTTTGCGCCCCGCTGCAAGAATTGCATGAAGATCTGTCTGAGCAAGATGCCTCCGCGCACCGAGCTCAGCGACACCCACTATACCTACTGCTGGCTGCAGCAGAAGGCTGCATTTGAGAAAGGGGAAAAGGCAGAATGAGTGAACAGAAGACGCTGGTTGAAGTCCAGCACCTGCAGCAGTATTTCCCCGCCGGCGGTGTGGGCAAGAACCGCAAGTACGTTCAGGCTGTGGATGACGTGAGCTTTGCCATCCGCAAGGGCGAGACCCTGGGTCTGGTGGGCGAGTCCGGCTGCGGCAAGACCACCACCGGCCGCACCCTGCTGCGCCTGTACGAGCCCACCGGCGGTAAGATCTACTATGACGGCAACCTGCTGTTTGATAAGGAAAAGAATATCGCAGTGGATATGCTGCCCTACCGCCGCCGGATGCAGATCGTGTTCCAGGACCCCTACGCAAGCCTGGACCCCCGCATGACCATCGGTGACATCGTGGGTGAGGGCATCGACATCCATCACCTGGCTGAGAACGACAAGGATCGCCACGATAAGATCATCGCCCTGCTGGAGCGCGTGGGCCTGAACAGCGAGCACGCAAACCGCTACTGCCACGAGTTCTCCGGCGGCCAGCGTCAGCGCGTGGGCATTGCCCGTGCACTGGCCGTGAACCCCGAGTTCATCGTCTGCGACGAGCCGGTCTCCGCACTGGACGTGTCCATTCAGGCACAGGTCGTGAACATGTTCGAGGACCTGCAGCAGGAAATGGGCCTGACCTACCTGTTCATCGCCCATGACCTGAGCGTGGTCAAGCACATCTCCAACCGCATCGGCGTCATGTACCTGGGCAAGCTGGTGGAGCTGGCCGACAGCTACGAGCTGATCGCCCACAGCATCCACCCCTACACCCGCAGCCTGATCTCTGCCATCCCGGTGGCAGACCCCATCACGGCACGCCAGTCCAAGCGCATCGTGCTGCAGGGCGATGTGCCCAGCCCCCTGAACCCGCCGTCCGGCTGCCGCTTCCGCACCCGCTGCCCCTACGCAGACGAGCGGTGCGCAGCCGAGGTGCCGGAGTTCAAGGAGGTCACCTCCGGCCACTGGGCAGCCTGCCATCATCTGGACAAGGTGAAGTAAAAACACTTCATTCTCCTGAAAGATGAACACATCTCATCTTCCGGCTGAAATATTGTAACGAAATGGTTACAGACACCCGTTGGGGCTTGTAACCGGTGCGAGAACGCATTATACTATTCGTGTTCCTCCGGAGGACAGGCTGTTTTGGCAGACCGTGCTCCGGATCGAATATAGAGGCGGCTGGGCAAAACCTGGCACACTCAATTTGATTTAAGGGAAGGATAATTATTATGAAACGCATTTCTCGTCGTAATTTCCTCAAGGTTGCTGGCGTGGGTGCCGCTGCTCTGGGTCTGGCAGCCTGTGGCGGCAGCAAGTCCGGTTCTACCGCAACCTCCGGTTCTGCTTCTTCTGCTGCTGGTTCTTCTACCGGCAGTGTCAACACCGCTGGCTTCACCGTCCAGTACGGCCCCAACCCCGAGACCCTGGATCCGGCTCTGAACTCCGCTATTGATGCCTCTAACACCATCATCACCATCTTCGAGCCCCTGCTGCTGATCAATGAGAACAACGAAGTGATTGGCGGCCAGGCTGAGAGCTGGGAAGCAAGCGAGGACGGCCTGACCTGGACCTTCACCATGCGTGACGGCCTGAAGTGGAGCGACGGCACCGACCTGACTGCGAAGGACTTCGAGTACAGCTTCAAGCGTATGGCAAACCCTGATACCGCAGCTCCCTACGCAGCAACCTGCCTGGGCATGATCGATGGTTTTGACGCAGCACAGGCCGGTGATACCGATGCTCTGAACGTCAAGGCAAGCGACGACGGCAAGACCCTGACCATCGTTCTGGCTTATCCCTGCTCCTACTTCGACAAGATGGCCGCATTCGCAGCGATGAGCCCTGTCCAGCAGGCAACTGTTGAGGCAAACGGCGACAGCTGGTGCACCTCCGCTGAGACCTTCGTCTCCAACGGCCCCTACATGATCACCGACTGGACCCCGTCCGAGCGCATCGTGCTGACCAAGAACCCCAACTACGTTGGCGGCTGGGATAACTCCAAGATCGTCTCTGACACCATCACCCTGCTGCTGCTGGAGGACTCTTCCGCTGCCTTCGCTGCTTACAACAGCGGTGAGGCTGTCCTGATCAAGGACGTGCCCACCGACGAGATCCCCAGCCTGACCAAGGCAGAGGATGGCGGCGACTTCTATGTTGACACCATTCTGGGCACCTACTACATCAGCATGAATCTGCAGCATGATGCCTTCAAGGAGGCCAAGGTCCGCAAGGCTCTGGCTCTGGCGATCGACCGCGACTACATTGCCAACACCATCATGCAGGGCACCTACTCTGCTGCTTCCAACCTGGTCGGCCCCGGCATCGTGGACGAGAACGGTTACTTCTACGACAACGCAAACGGCGGCTCTCCCTACATTGCTGATGACTACGAGGCAAATCTGGCCGAGGCTAAGAAGCTGCTGGAAGAGGCTGGCTACCCCAATGGCGAGGGCTACCCCACCATCGAGTACAGCACCAACGATGCCGGCTACCATGTGCCTCTGGCAGAGTACCTGCAGCAGGCTTGGGGCGATCTGGGCATCACCCTGACCATCAACAAGATGGAGTGGTCCTCCTTCACCCCCGCTCGTCGTGCAGGCGAGTACGATGTTGCCCGTAACGGCTGGGTCATGGACTACAACGATCCTTCCAACATGGTCGAGCTGTTCTGCACCGACAACGGCAACAACGATGGTAAGTACTCCAACCCCGACTTCGATGCTGCAATCGAGGCTTCCAAGGTTGCTGATGCTGCCGAGCACTTTGCACAGCTGCATAAGGCTGAGGACATCCTCATGGAGGATATGGGCTGCATCCCCGTTGCTTACTACAACGACTTCTGGCTGCAGAGCCCCGCTCTGAAGGGCACCTGGCACAGCCCCTACGGCTACTGGTACCTGCAGTACGGCTACATCGAGGGCTAATCGCCCCGGTGCGGCGTACAGCGTGAGCTGAACCGTAAATCACAGGCACCCCGCTTACCGGAAACGGCAGGCGGGGTGCCTTTTTGCGTGCAGGACCGAAAAACGGACGTCTTGCACACCCCGGTGGGCTATGATACAATAAAAGATGATCAAAGCACAAAGGGGAGAGAAGAATGGAGCAAAAACGCCTGTGTCCGTACTGCATGGGGGAGCTGCCCCCCGCCGCCGACAGCTGTGTGCACTGCGGCAAGGTGTTTGCGGGGCGCAACCCCGCCGGCTGCCTGCCCGTGGGCACGGTGCTGGCCGGGCGCTACACCGTGGGCGAGATGCGGAGCCTGGACGGGGAGGGCATCCTGTACCGGGGCGTGGAGAACCTGGGCTGCTTCCGGGTGACCATTAAGGAATATCTGCCGGTGACCCTGTCTGCCGAGCGGGGCGCGGACTGCATCCTGCAGCCCAAGACCGGCAGCGAGGTGCTGTTCAAGACCACCCGCATGGACTTTGCCGACCTGTACCGGGCGCTGGAGCGCATCACCCCGGCCACCGGGCTGGAAGCCGTGCTGGACGTGGTGGAGGCCAACAACACCGTGTATGCGGTGATGGAGAATCTGGGCGGCACCCCGCTGGACCAGTGGCTGGAAGTGCAGGGCGCGCCGCTGCGCCCGGACGACGCCTGTGCCATGCTGCAGCCGGTGTTTGAGGGCGTGGCCGCCATGCACAAGATCGGGCTGGTGCACCGGGGCATCTGCCCGGAGAACCTCCGGGTGATGGAAAACGGCCGCTGCCGTCTGGCGGGCTACGCCACAGTGGGTCTGCGCACAGCGGGGAGCGGCCTGCACGAGCAGCTCTATGAGGGGTATTCTGCCCCGGAACAATACTCCACTGCACAGTTCGAGGGCCGCTATACCGATGAATACAGCCTTGCAGCGGTGTTTTACCGCATGGTGTGCGGGCAGGCTCCGGTGCCTGCAGCACAGCGTGTGGTCGCAGACTCCAACCCGCGGGCAAAGTCCGTCAACGGCAGCCTGCCGCTGTATGTTTCGCAGGTGCTGCAGCTTGGCCTGCGTCTGCGGCCCATGGAGCGCATCCAGACCGTGCCGCAGCTGGTGCAGGCGCTCTCCTCCAAAGAGTACACCGAGGAGCTGGGCCGCACCATGAAGCCCGAGACCCCGGTGGGCCGACCGGAAGAAAAGGCCCATCTGCTCAGCATCAAGGGCCTGCTGGCGGGCATCCTGATCCTGCTGGCCATTCTGCTGGTGCTCATGGTGTGGACCATGGTGAGCCACAGCCTGCCCTCGGCGTCGTCGGGATCGGTGGAGCCGGAACCGGCCAGCAGCGAGGTGCTGGAACCCCAGAATCTGGTGCCCAGCTTCATCGGCATGGATTACGCCCAGGTGCAGAACAACCGGGAGTACACCGGCATGTACCTGTTCTACGTCACCGAGGAGTACAGCGACACCGTCCCGGCCGGGCAGATCATGACCCAGGAACCGGCGGCGGACACGGTGCTCAAGGCAGGGGAGACCATTCGTCTGGTGGTCAGCAAGGGCCCGCAGAAGGTGGAAATGCCCAGCATCATCGGTTTCAGCCAGGACGCCGCCGTGCAGACGCTGCAGAGCCGCGGCCTGCTGGCCAGCTGCTTTATGGTGGTGAACGACGGCTCCTATGCCGCCGGATGCGTGGTGTCGGCCAGTGAACCGGCAGGCGCACAGGTGGACGTGGGCACGGTGATCACCGTGTATATCGCGGCGGACCCCAGCGTGGAGATCACCACCCCGCCCGAGGAACCGGCAGCCACCGAACCCACCACGACCCCGGCTGACCCGGAGACCCCCGCAGACGGCGGGGACCCTGCCGCCGACCCGGAGCAGGGGACCAAGTGAGCACGGAAGGATCGTTTTAAATCTGCAAATCCGGCAGGGCTGCGGCCTTGCCGGGTTTGTTTTTTGCCGGAGGGGAGCGCCGTTGCTGCGGCAGGCAAAACGGTTTCTGCGCGCAGAACGGACGGCGGCCCCAGTGCTCTCCATAGTTCCGGGGTGGGTAACTGCGGCGGGCCATTTGTCCGCTTTTTTGTGTTTGCAGTGCAACAAAAATGTTCCCGTCCGCAACAAATGTGCAATTCAAAAACTGCGAAAATCGTTCATTTTTTCGTGCAATTTTGCCATTTTGGGGCCGGTCTGTCCGTCAATCAGCCGAAATTTCCGTGCAGGCTTTTTTTCGTGCAATTTGCCCCCTTGAAATTTTTGGAAAACGTATATAATATAGGATTATAAGGACTGCCCAGCGGGCGTCTATTTTGTGCTGGAGATTTCTGAAAAGTTTTGCGAGGAACACAGTCTCTAGTGAAGTGAGGATGACGATTATGAGAAAAAAGTCCAAGAAAAAGCAGATCGTTGCGATGACGCTGGCCCTTTCGGTGCTCAGCAGCTCGGTTGGCATGTGCGGTGCCTCCGCAGCCGAAGCTCTGTCTGACACGGATGACTCCGGCCTGCAGGTGACCGTTGTCCCGCTGGCCAACAGCAATGCGGACACCGACACCCCTGCGGATGACACTAAGACCGAAAAACAGCCTGTCGCTTCCACCGGTGACAATACCGACCAGCCCACCGACGGCGAGGGCGACGGTGACAATACCTCTTCTGACGATAAACCCACCATTGAGCGCCCGGAGCAGTCCGAGACCGTAGAGACCCTGCCCGGCACCGCCGAGGACAACAAGGACCACATCAAGGGCGAGGACAAGGACGACACCGAAGATAAGGGCGATTCCGGCGAGGAGACCCCCGACACCGGCGATACTGACACCGGCGACACGGAGGAAAAGGGCGAGGAAGGTTCCGGCTCTGAGGAGACCCCGGAGGAAAAGCCCGAAGAGACCCCCAAAGAGGATAACACCGATTACAGCTGTGCCTATGACCCGGACACCGGCCATTTCAAGATCACCTTCAACATCAAAGAGGACGCTGAGGGTGACCAGACCATTGAGCTGAGCAAGGTGCAGGAAGTCGTGGATAAATACGGCGAGAAGCAGTTCGATGAGTGGCTTCAGACTGATAAGGGTGCCAAGTGGATGGATGACGCCCTGTGGTACGCACAGTACGGCGAGTCCAGCAAAAAGACCGTTGATTTTAACGGTGCATCTTACACGCTCTATGTCTACTACGATGAGAAAACGGATTCGGTCTGCCAGCGTGTTGCTTTCACCAACGAGCCCGGTTGCACGACCATGTTTGATATTTCCCTGTCCAACGGCTCCAAGCATACTTATGTGTACAAGGACAACAGCCTGACTGTTGCCACCCCTGACGTGAGCAATACCGACAAAACTGGCGTCACCGGCTTTGACGGACAGGAGCTGCCGAAGGAATATGCTGGCAATACGAACCTTGAGCTGAAGTACGATAAAAACGCTGCGTCCGGCTGCATGGAGGACTTGGTGGATGCTGCGCTGAAGGAGTACGGCGGCAACCATGATCAGAACCAGTTCCTTGATTCGGAGGGCAACCTGACCACTCAAAGCACTAAAACCAATGTACCTGCTGGTACCGAGGTGGAACTGATCAATGGTAAATATTATGTAAAATCCGGCGATCATTACTACGGCGGCTTCTACAAGAGCGATGTTCAGACCACCGAAGATGGAAAGACTGTTCTGATCAACGACAAAAACACTTACACCCTTGCCTACAAAAAGACCAAGAACGGCAAGAAGGTTGAAAAGGATTATTACAATGGTCCCTTTACCCACTCCAGCAGTGCCCTGATGAACCAAGATATCCAGGATGCTCTGGAGCAGTATATGCCTGCCAAGGGTTATAAGACCTACGATGACTACATTCTGGACTACTACCGGAAACCCGATGGCTCCAAGTATGACAGCGTAAGTGAACTGCTGAAAAATGATCCCAAGGCTCTGAAGGAGCTGAGCCGTTCCGGTTCTTCTATGCCCAACGACCCCAATACCGGAAACAACACCGTTAAGATGGACCCCTCCACCCTTTACGACAACTTCTACAAAAACGTTCTCAGCTTCAAGGTCGGCAATCAGGATACTGTGGATTCTGAGGCAGGCGGCAATGTGGATCACAACCACAGCCACGGCCAGTGGGCTGCCGACGGCACTCAGGAAACCATCGGCGATTACATGGCCGACAAACTGAACGAGACCCCCGGTGCATGGGACAAAGCCAACGCCTACTTCAACACCCTGCTGGCCAGCGGCCTGACCGAGGACGAAGCCACCTGGGCAGCATTTGCCATGGCCACCAACATCGACTTCCAGAACGCAGGCAACGACTACCAGAACACCGCATGGAACTGGTACGCCTCCATGGTGCTGCATCAGACAGACGGCACCCTGAACCTGACCAAGACCGACAAGGACACCGGCAAGATCATCGGCGATGACGAGGGCGAGGGCCAGACCAGCTTCTACCTGTGGAAGTACGAGAAGGACGCCAACGGCAACGAGAGCCCCATGTACTGCACCTATGTGGAGCCTACCTACACCACCAACAAGGATGGCGAACAGGTGCTGGAGAAGGACGGCTTCTACTGCTGGGTCAAGTACGACCCCACCAAGGATAAGCTGACCTACACCGTCACCACCACCAACGGCAAGCTGAACATCGACTATGCTCTGCTGGAAAACGTGGTGTACTACCTGCAGGAAGCCATCGCCCCCGACGGCTATGACACCGACCCGGAGATCTACGTCATCTGCGATGAGGAGTCCTACAAGGAGCTGGAGGGCACCGAGGTGACCAACCCCGCCACCGGCGCCACCAGCAAGGTGACCGAGTCCAGCTGGCTCGGCTCCATCCTCGGCGGCAAGACCCTGCCCATCAACTTCATGAACACGGCCACCGTGGTACCTGACCCCGATCCGGAACCCACGCCGGATCCGGACCCCGTGCCGCCCGTTGATCCGGACACCCCCGTGGACCCCGCCAACCCGGACAATCCCTCGGTGCAGGACGCTGACCCGGATGAGACCCCTGTGACCCCGGAGAACCCCCAGACCCCCGCCGTGCAGGACGCTGCCCCGGACGCCGCCGCCCTGCCCCAGACCGGCACCACCAGCTGGATGGCCGGTGTGCTGGCAAGCCTGGGCTCCCTGCTGCTGGCCTGCGGATGGTTCTTCACCCGCAAACAGGTTTCCCCCAAGCACTGAGCACCCCTGAACCGCAGGAATCTCCGCACTGACGCATAAGAACCGCCGCATCCTGTGCCTTGCAAAAGGCCGCCGGGTGCGGCGGTTTTGGTTGTGTGCCGCGCACAGCTGCGGGGGTTCGCGGCGTTTCGCACAAGAAGCGGTGCAAAGCGGCTGTTATATTTGGCGCAGCTGTCACTTGAACATTTTTCAGCGCAGGGTATAATAAAGCTATCGGAACAAAGGCGTTCCGCAGGGGCATCGTATGCCCTTGCGGGGCGCTTTTTTCGTTTTCCGGGGTGCGGAGGGTGCCGCGCCCGGCAGAGCACAATCTGGAGTGTCAAAAGGATGGGAAAGACTATGCAAAACTTTACAGAGCAAACGCACACCCTTGGCCTGTACGATCCACAGTTTGAGCACGATGCCTGCGGCATCGGCGCTGTGGTGGACATCAAGGGCCGCAAGAGCC
>OLRE01002671.1_pt1 | contig 14146 bp, 9 predicted proteins | sample 1672461 | NCBI WGS metagenome assembly OLRE01 (sample SAMEA3136688, study PRJEB25190) | human gut metagenome | biome: human gut; feature: human-associated habitat; material: faeces | place: Austria | collected 2013
TCAATAATTCCAGTTCTCCTCGCTCCATCTTGCCTACTCCTTTCTCCCAGCTTCTCCAAACGAGTTAAAAAAGGCGATCTCTTCCACCGCCGGCCTTGCAGGGCACCGGGGTTCTCCCTTGGGATAGCCGATAGAAACAATTAGTTCAATCCGGTAGTCCTCCGGGATCTCCAGGATCTGGCTCAGATATTTATCAGAAAAGCCGTCCAATTTTGCCTGACGCAACACGTCTGCCGGAGGTATCTGGCCCTTGTACGCCAGCAAAGCTTCCTCCTCCTCAACCAGCTCTTTCATCTGCTCCAGAAAATAGTGCTTGATCTTAGTAAGCTCAAAAAGCTCCTCCACGGTCGCACCTTTTCTGAAAGCCTCATAGAGTATAAACTGCCTCTCGCTGGTAGGTACTCTGAGCATTTTCAGAAGCTCCTCCTTAGACTTCTCATGGAAATCCTTAGCCCAGCCCAGACCGTAACGTCCAATTTCAAGGCTTCGAATCGCCTTCTGAAAAGCCTCTTTGTAAGTCTTTCCAATACTCATCACTTCTCCGACTGCACGCATCTGTGTTCCCAGCTTATCCTCAACGCCTTTGAATTTCTCAAAAGCCCAGCGTGCAAACTTGATAACCACATAGTCTCCATCCGGTACATATTTGTCCAAGGTACCATATTTTCCGCAAGGAATATCCTTCAGTGTCAAGCCTGTTGCCAGCATTGCAGACACAAGAGCGATTGGGAAACCTGTGGCCTTAGAAGCCAGAGCAGATGAACGTGATGTACGTGGATTAATCTCGATAACAATAATTCTGTCTGTCACAGGATCATGAGCAAACTGCACGTTTGTACCACCAATAACCTCAACAGATTCAACAATCTTATAAGCCTGTTCCTGAAGACGTTTCTGGCATTCTTCAGAAATTGTCAGCATTGGTGCTGCACAGAAAGAATCTCCGGTATGCACACCCAGAGGGTCGATATTCTCAATAAAACATACCGTAATCATGTTGTTATCTTTATCGCGGACAACTTCCAGTTCCAGTTCTTCCCATCCAAGAATGGACTCTTCTACAAGAACCTGGCCCACAAGACTGGCCTGAAGACCTCTGGCACAAACAGTCTTTAATTCTTCTTTATTATAAACAAGGCCGCCGCCGGCGCCACCCATTGTATAAGCCGGACGAAGGACCACCGGATAATCCAGTTTATCTGCAATAGCAAGGGCCTCTTCCACACTGTAAGCGACCTCGCTTCTCGCCATCTCGATACCAAGTTTGTCCATCGCATGCTTAAATTCAATACGGTCTTCACCACGCTCAATGGCATCCACCTGTACACCAATAACTTTTACATGATATTTATCCAAAATACCGGCCTTATTCAGCTCTGCACACAAATTCAGACCGGACTGTCCGCCCAAATTCGGCAAAAGCGCATCCGGACGTTCCTTTGCAATGATCTCTTCCAGACGTTCCACATTCAACGGTTCAATATACGTCACATCCGCTGTCTCAGGATCTGTCATAATAGTTGCAGGGTTGGAATTGACCAAAACAATCTCATAACCCAGTTTTTTCAATGCCTTGCAGGCCTGAGTGCCTGAATAATCGAATTCGCAGGCCTGACCGATAATAATCGGACCAGAACCAATAATAAGTACTTTATGAATGTCTGTTCTCTGTGGCATGATAAAATCCTCCTTATTTTAATTACTATTATAGACATAGATCGTACCTATTCACAAGCTTTTTCTCCAGAATTGTAATTAATTGTAAAAGTATTATTTATTACCCTACATTATAAACCGTTTAAATGGCAGTCCTTCACCCATTTCGACAACATTTTCGACGCGTTTTATCAATATTTTAAATATATTCATTGTCTTTTATAATAATAAATTGTATACTGTTACTAACGACTTATATACGATTACAGGAGGCCCCTATGGATTTTAAACAATTACACTCTTTTATCTCCGTTGTCCGCTGCAGAAGTTTCACCGAAGCAGCCGAAGAACTGGGCATCTCACAACCCACCATCAGCACTCATATCCGAATTTTGGAGGAAGAATTAAATTCACGGCTCATCGTACGCACAGCCAAAAGCTTTGAAGTCACCCCTCGAGGCATGGAACTTTTTGAATGTGCCCAAAACATTCTGAAACTCAGAGATGACATGGTCAGCCGCTGGAACGGTCACGGTTCCAAGGTGATTCGTCTTGGCGTTTCTACAATTCCATCCGCCTACATTCTTCCGGAAGTACTGCCGACATTCGGCAAAAGCCACGATGATATTTATTTTGTTGTTACCCAGAGCGACAGCCGCGGCATTATTGATGCTGTTCATAAAGGCAGTTATGATCTGGGCCTTGTGGGCATGAAAACCGATGACGAACAGCTTGTTTTCAAAAAGTTTTATCAGGATCATCTGGTTCTGATTGCACCTGTCACTGACTATTTTCTGGAAATGAAGGATACTGGCAGCTTTTCCCTTGAGAAGGTCCTTCAGGAGCAGCCTGTCATCTTACGTGAACAGGGCAGCGGCACCGGCAAATCGGCTTCTGCTTTTCTCGAAAAAATCGGCATTCCCGAAGATAAACTCCATATTGCTGCCCGCATCAATGATCAGGAAGCCATCAAAAACCTTGTTGCCGGCAGCCTCGGCGTCTCCATCGTCTCCGAAAAAGCCGTCCATGACTATATCGATGCCAAAAGACTACTGCAGTTCGAACTGCCGGGACATATCGCCGGTAGAGAATTTTATATCATCTATCATAAGGATTTTATTTTAAAAGACTACGTTTGTGAGTTTATAAAATACTTAGAACATTGCTATAAACAGTAACTTTTCATGATACTTATCAGGCAATTATGAAAACAATTCACCAAAGGAGGATTTTACAATGTTGAATTTACCAGCTAATTTTGAAACCTACGCTGAAGCTCGCAAATCCGGCTTTATGAAGATGAAAGAAATCAAAGACAATGGCGGCCGTATCGTGGGTGTTTACTGCTCTTTTGTTCCTCAGGAACTTCTGATGGCTGCCGGTGCTGCCGCTGCGCCTTTATGCGCTTCCAGCGATGAACCGATTCCTGCTGCCGAGACGAAACTGCCTCGCAATCTCTGTCCGCTGATCAAAGCCAGCTACGGTTTCGCACTGACAGACACATGTCCTTATTTCTATTTTTCAGATTTCATTGTGGGTGAAACCACCTGTGACGGCAAGCGCAAGATGTTTGAACTGATGAACGAGTTAAAAGAAACTTACGTTATGCAGCTGCCGCACTCCAGAGACGACGCAGCGCTCCGTTCCTGGACCGAGGAAGTCATCCGTCTAAAAGAAAAACTGGAAGATTTTTACCACATCACCATTACGGAAGAAGACATTCGTGATGCCATCCGTCTGAAAAATCACGAACGCCGCGCCATGCTTGGTTTCCTTGAACTGGGCAAACTGAATCCTTCACCAATCAGCGGTTATGAGATGGGTACCCGCCTGGACGGTCTTGGTTTTAATTTTAATCTCGAAGAACGTATTGCTATTATCGAGGAACGCACAAAAGAAGTGTTGACGGACTGGGAAGCTAATTATAAAGGTAAAGCAAGTGATCGTCCGAGACTCCTGATTACAGGATGTCCAAACAGCGGTGTCCGTGACAAAATTATCAAAACCGTTGAGGAACTCGGCGCAGATGTGGTGGCTTTCGACTGCTGCAACGGTACCCGTGAAAAAGTAGAACCGGTTGACGAAAATATGCCGATTTATGACGCCCTTGCGAAAAAATACCTCAATATCAACTGCTCTGTTATGAGCCCGAACAACAGCCGTATGCAGTATATTGACGAAATGATTGACGAATATCAGGTAGACGGCGTCATCGAAATTATCCTTCAGGCCTGTCATACTTACAATATCGAATCCCACTATGTGAAACAGACTGTAACAAATAAAGGAAAATCCTACCTGATGATTGAAACTGATTATTCCCAGGCGGATAAAGGCCAGATTCGTACCCGTCTGGAAGCTTTTCTTGAAACATTGGAGAAATAATAAATCAATGAATACAACACCTGTTTATTTTACCGGTATTGATATCGGTTCGACCGCTTCTAAAACGGTTGTTTTGAAAGAGGGTAAAATTGAAGATTATTTTGTACTGCCCACAGGATGGAATGGCCGCGAAACCGCCAATGCCATTCTGGAACAGCTCAAAAGCCGGGGCTATGCAGATGACATGCGCTGCGTTGCCACCGGCTATGGCCGTATCTGTGTAGATTATGCTGACAAAATTGTTACGGAAATCACCTGCCACGGCAAAGGTGGATGGGCCATTTTTAAGAAAAATATGACCATTATCGATGTTGGCGGACAAGATACCAAAATGATCAAAGTTGTTGACGGACAGGTGGCAGATTTTCTAATGAACGACAAATGTGCCGCCGGTACCGGCAAATTCATCGAAGTCATGGCTACCCGTCTGGGAGCTGATTTGAATGAAATGTATGAACTGGCAGCCAAAGGACAGCCTCTGGCTATCAGCGCCATGTGTACGGTTTTTGCAGAATCAGAAGTTATCAGTCACATCGGCTCCGGTGAGAAACGTGAAGATATCGCGGCCGGTGTCATTCACTCCGTTGCCAACCGGGTTGCCAATCTGGCAGCACGCTTCGGTGTTGAAGAAAATATTGTTCTCACCGGCGGTCTCTGTGAAAGTCCTTATTTTATTCAGACACTTTCCGACAAACTCGAACACAAGGTTGAAACCGACGCATTTGCCAGATATGCCGGTGCTCTGGGTGCCGCACTGACAGCTGCCAAAAGGAGGGATTTAGCATGATTTATCTGGATTCATCGGCCACTTCATTTTTAAAGCCGCCTCAGGTTGCGGAAGCCGTCTTTCGCTCTTTTAATACCATCGGCAATGCCGGTCGAGGCGCTCATGCCCCGACCCTGAACGCCTCCCGGCTTATTTATGATACCCGCGAAAAACTGGCTACACTCTTTGGCACACCGGACCCATCCCGCATTGCTTTTACATGCAATGCCACAGAAGCCCTGAACATTGCCATTCATGGCGCTATCCATCCCGGTGAACATGTTATCACAACCGCATGTGAACACAATTCTGTCCTTCGTCCGCTCTATCTGAAAGAAAAAGAAGGCACTGAACTAACCATTATCCCGGCTGACCAAAAAGGCCGTATCCGGTATGATTTACTGGAATCTTCCGTAAAATCCAACACATCCGCCATCGTCCTGACTCACGCTTCCAATTTATCCGGAAACGTCACAGATTTGGCTTTTGTATCGAATTTTGCAAAAAAACATGGACTGCTGCTGATTGTGGATGCTTCGCAAACAGCCGGAAGCCTGCCTATCAATGTGGTAAAAATGGGCATTGACATTCTCTGTTTTACCGGGCACAAAGGGCTCTTCGGTCCTCAGGGAACCGGCGGTCTCTATGTCCGTGAAGGCTTAACCCTTTCGCCTTTGAAATCCGGCGGCAGCGGTATCCACAGTTTCGACAGACAGCATCCGACAGATATGCCCACAGCATTAGAAGCCGGCACATTAAACGGCCACGGTATCGCCGGACTGAATGCCGGACTGGATTATATTCTATCGACTGGTGTCAAAAACATTCATGCCAAAGAGATTTCTCTGGCCCGCCGCTTTGTAAATGGTATTTCCGCCATTTCTGATTTGAAACTATACGGTGATATAGATGCACCTCTTCGTACACCGATTATCTCACTGAACATCGGCAATATGAGTTCTGCCTCCGTCAGCGATATTCTCTGGGAAGACTACGAAATCTGTGTCCGTGCCGGTGCCCACTGTGCACCCCTGATGCACAAAACATTTGGAACAGAGAAACAGGGGGCCGTGCGTTTCAGCTTTTCATGTTTTAACACCGAAGCTGAAATTGATACGGCTATTCGGGCAATGCATGAAATCGCAGAATAACTTTATTTTTTAAACATGCCTTTGGCAAAAAATGCAATAACTTTATAAACCGGGTTCTCCATATGGCGAACCACCTGTTTTAATTCTTTGCGGACAGCAATCCCCTGCGGACAATGCTGTTCGCATTTGCCGCATTGTCTGCACAAAGACGCATTGGTCCGTTCTGCCCTGAAAGTCGTACACATCAGATACTCCCGCATCCCTGTAAAAAAGTTATCGGTATAACGCACATTATAGCATCTGAATGCTCCCGGGATATCAACACCATATGGGCAAGGCTGACAATAACCGCATCCGGTACAAGGTACTTTCATCTTCTCATTCACAGCATTTCTGACATCTTCAAACATCGCACCATCGGTTTCTGTCATTTCTCCGACTTTCACTGTATCTGCAATCCGTATATTTTCCTGAATCATTGCCATGCTGTTCATACCGGACAGCACAACACTAATCTCCGGCTGATTCCAGAGCCAGCGAAGCCCCCATTCTGCCGGACTGCGCTTCGGTTCGGCTGCTGCAAACAAATCCTTAGCCTTTTTCGGCAAACCGTTGACCAGTCTGCCGCCCCTCAGCGGTTCCATGATAATCACCGGAATGCCCTTTTTCGCTGCATAAACAACACCTTCCGCACCGGCCTGGTTGTGAATATCCATATAATTATACTGGACTTGACAAAATTCCCAATCATAGGCATCCAAAAGCGCCATAAAATTCTGACTGTTGCCGTGGTAGGAAAATCCAATCCGACGAATCTGCCCGTTTTCCTTTTTCTCATTGATCCAGTCAAGAATTCCCATCCGGACTAATTTCTTCCAGATATGCACATCCGGCAGCATATGCATCAGATAGTTATCCACATAATCCGTCTGCAAACGCTTTAATTGTTCACAAAAAAGCTTCTCCAACTCATCTATAGAGTGAATGAGATAGTGCGGCATCTTTGTGGCAATCTGAATCTGCGCCCGCCAGTGATTCTTTGCCACCAACTCCCCCAACACCTTTTCATTGCCGCGATAAATATAAGCCGTATCAAAATAATTCACGCCATGCGCAATGGCATAGGCCAGCTCCCGCTCTGTTTCCTCCATATCCACACTGCCACCCTTTTTCGGGAACCGCATGCACCCAAACCCAAGAATCGACCAGTCATTTTGTCTATACTCCATTCAAAATCCTCCATCAACTTATCAATAAAACGTCATCCCACACCGCCATGTACCAACTGCATCATAAGCGCCTGCCGAAAATCAACCGCACATACAACCTTTCATAAGACATATTATCACCCCATTATATCAGATATTCTCTCCATCTAAAGCATTTCTTAACAGTTTTTCGCCCTTCATTCAATGCCATGCTATTGAATTTTTCATCCGGAAATGCTATACTCTAACATGCTTACATTATATTTAAATCTTTATAATGAAATATTAACCTATTCAACCTACAAATACATATTTTAGGTCTTTCGCCAGTTGCGAAACTCAACTTCCTTGGATAAAATCTGCTAATCAGCCGTTCACAGCAGGTGCTTCTAACATGGCCGGTACTTAGGTGCTGTCCTTTAGCACCTTATGTACCGTTGCCAATGTTAGGCAGTGTGAACGTGCTTGCTGTGAACAGCTGATTAGCAGATTTTTCAAAGCACCTGAAGTTTCGCACCCTCCAAAGAAAAAGGAAAATCGCATGACTTATACAGAACAATGTGTCCCCCTGATTCGACATATTCACTGTGCCATGGAAAAAGAAGCCAACAACAAGCTCCGTGAAATGGACCTGACGGTTTCTCAGATTTATCTGCTCCAGGCGCTGAATCATGCCCCGGATGGTACGCACACACTTACACTTAAAGCGCTTGAAAAACAGCTGCAGATTGGACAGTCCACCACCGTCGGTCTTGTTAAGCGGCTGCAGAAGAAAGATTTTGTCACCTGCACCCAAAGCATTGATGACAAGCGCATCAAAATTGTTGCATTAACCGCAGCAGGAAAGAATATTTGCTGCGATGCAGAATCCCATATGATGCATGTCTTCGACCATATGTCAGAAGGCCTCTCTGAAAATGAGAAAAAAGTCCTGCTCACGCTTTTGACCCGCGTCCAGCAGAATCTGATTCCACACCAGGATTCGCAAATGGATCCCGAAAGTTAAAAGATATAGGAGTCTTATCATGTCTAATCTTACTACAAATGATACACAGCTTTTCGTTGGTATTGATGTAGGTTCCACAACCACCAAAATCGTTGCCATCGATCCCGGAAAGCATGAAATTTTATTATCTGATTATAAACGTCACAACGCAGCCCAGGCCCAGAGTGTACAGGATGCCCTGGCATTTTTTGAGGATAAATTTCCAAATGTCCGCATCCGCCTGGCCCTGACAGGCTCCGGTGCCAAGCATCTGGCTGAAGCCCTTGGCTGCTGCTATATTCAGGAAGTTGTTGCCAATTCCATCGCCCTCCAGAAAGAATATGATGATGTGGGAACCGCCATCGAACTGGGCGGTCAGGATGCAAAGATGATTTTCTTCCGCCGCGACCCGGCCACACAGACGCTGAACGTGGCGGATATGCGTATGAACGGCAGTTGTGCCGGCGGCACAGGCGCTTTTATCGATGAAATTGCTTCTATACTAAAGATACCTGTAGAAGAATTCAATGAACTGGCCTCTCAGGGCAGCTGCATTTATGATATTTCCGGCCGCTGTGGTGTTTATGCCAAGACAGATATCCAGCCCCTGCTGAATCAGGGTATTTCCCGCCAGGATCTGGCACTGTCTTCTTTTCACGCTATTGCCAAACAGACCATCGGCGGTCTGGCTCAGGGTCTGGATATCCAGAAACCTGTTGTTTTTGAGGGTGGGCCGCTGACCTTTAACCCAACACTGGTGAATGTTTTTGCAGAGCGTCTGGGCCTCGCGCCAGAGGAAACACTGCGTCCGACCCATCCTGAGATTATGATTGCCTATGGCGCAGCTCTTTCTCTGGACGGTATGTTTGCAGGCAATTCTTCTTGGTATATGCCAAAACATTATCTTGAGCTGTTGGAGAATCCGGAACTTCGTGCCCATTTGCAAGCTTCTGCAGATGGTCCGCTGTTTTTCGAATCTGAAGAAGAACATTGTGCATTTAATGAACGCCATCAGCTTCCGGAATTTACACCTTATGTACCGCAAAAGGGCGAAACGATCCATGCTTATCTCGGCATTGATTCCGGCAGTACGACCACAAAATTTGTGCTGATGGATGAGGATGAAAATATTCTCGATTCTTTTTATGCACCAAATGAAGGTGATCCGCTGACTGTTGCCAAGACAGCCTTGCTGACCATCCATGACTGCTACGAAAAAGCCGGTGCCAAACTGGATATCATTGCCGCAGGAACAACAGGCTACGGCGAACTGCTGTTTTCAAAGGCTTTCAGCACAGAATGTCATGTTGTGGAAACCGTTGCCCACGCCCGGGCTGCCGACAAATATATCAAAGATGCCACATTTATCCTTGATATTGGCGGTCAGGATATGAAAGCCATCTGGATCGACAACGGCATTATCACCAATATTGTTGTCAACGAAGCCTGCTCCTCAGGATGTGGTTCCTTCCTTGAAAACTTTGCTTCATCTTTACATATTCCTGTGGAAGAAATTGCCGAAGCTGCTTTTTCATCCAAACATCCGGCTTCTCTTGGCAGCCGCTGTACGGTTTTCATGAACAGCAGCATTGTCACGGAGCAGCGAAACGGCAAACAATCTGCAGATATTATGGCCGGCCTGTGCCGTTCCATCATTGAAAATGTTTTTACAAAGGTTATCCGAATCTCCAATTTGGACAGTCTGGGCAACAAGATTGTTGTTCAGGGCGGTACATTCAGAAATGATGCTGTACTTCGTGCTCTTGAGCAGTACACCGGACGTGAAGTCATCCGTGCCCCTTATCCCGGCATTATGGGTGCCATCGGCGCTGCCCTCATTACTAAGGAACGCTTTGAACAGAATCACCCAGCCAAAACATTTATCGGCATTGACGGTGTGGCTGATTTTTCCTATACACAGGAAGCCAATGCCCCCTGCCCGTTCTGTGCCAACCATTGTAAACGAACCATTGTCCGTTTTTCCAACGGCAATTCCTGGGTAACCAACAACCGGTGCGAACGCGGCGAAATCCTCGGTGATCCGAAGGATGCTTCTGTCCGACAGCAGCTTGCAGATGCAAAGAAATCCCGTGAACAGACACCAAATCTCTTCAAACTTCGACAGGAACTGCTGTTTAAAGACTACCCTTATCCGAAAGCTGCTAAAGAACGTGACATCACCATCGGTCTGCCCCGGGTGCTTTCCTATTGGGAAACCATGCCATTCTGGACCACCTTCTGGCGTGCTCTGGGATTTAAGATTCAATTGTCCGATCTGAGCACACGCAAAATTTACGAAGACGGACTGTCCGCAGTCACTTCCGATACCGTCTGCTTCCCAGCTAAACTGGTGCACGGTCATCTGCGCAATCTGGTAAAAAAAGGTGTGGATCGTATTTTCATGCCATCCATCACAACAGTAACCTCTGAAAATACAGAGAGCACCAGCGAATCTATGTGTGCCATCGTCAAAGGCTATCCGATTGTCATCCGTAACTCCGATAACCCTGAAAAGCGTTGGCATATACCATTTGACGCACCACTTTTCCACTGGTACAAGCGCGAGGACAGAAACCGTCAGCTCACCGGCTATATGGAGAAGACTTTCGGCATTTCCCCGGCAGAAACCCGACAGGCCATTAACGTCGCCGATGCCGCTGAAAAACAGTTTCATGATGAAATGCATCGGGCAGGAAAAGCTGTTCTTGATGAAGTCACTGCCAATGGCAGCTATGCTGTTATTCTGGCCTCAAGGCCATATCAGAACGATGCCCTTGTGAACCATGACCTTCCGGAAATGTTTACAAGTCTCGGCATTCCGGTGCTGACGGCAGATTCTCTGGAAGAAGCCGACCATGTGGATTTAAGCATGAGCCGACTGGATATTGTCAATAATTATCATGCCCGCATGCTGTCCACTGCTATTCTGGCTGCCAGAAATCCACATCTGGAATATGTGCAGATTGTCAGCTTCGGCTGCGGACATGACGCTTACCTTTCCGATGAAATCATTCGTCTGATGAAGGAAATTTCCGGCAAGACACCGCTGGTTCTGAAACTGGACGAAAGTGATATCCAGGGTCCGCTGCGTATCCGTGTCCGTTCTTTTACAGAAACGGTCAGCATAAACCATGCCATTCATCCGGAACTGGATATTCACCCGTTGGCAGACCCTTACCCAGTGAAATTCACCAAAGAAGACTGCCGCAAAAAGATTGTCCTTGTTCCGAATACCTCCCATGCTTTCTGTCGAATTATGTCAGCCGCCATGCGAGGACAGCATATTCAGGCAGAACCACTGGAAATCGGCCGTGAAGAAGCCATCCGCCTTGGCAAACAGTATGTCCACAACGACATCTGTTTCCCTTGTCAGATTGTGATTGGTGAAGCACTGGCTGCATTAAAGAGCGGCAAATACGACGGCAAAGAAGTGGCCATCGGTATGGGCAAATATATCGGCGACTGTCGTCTGACCCATTACAGTGCCCTTCTTCGCAAAGCCCTTGATGACGCCGGATTCCATGATGTGCCGATTCTGACCAACGATGATGTAGACTACCACAATATGCATCCCGGCTTCCGAATGAGCCTTGGTTCCGCCATCCGTCTGGCTTTTGCTCTGCCTGTGATTGACGTACTGGAAGAACTGCTGCGCAAAATCCGACCTTATGAAAAGGTGGCCGGCAGCACTAACCGTGCTTTTGAAAAAGGTATGGATGCCATTGTGGAAGGCCTTGAGCTTCACGGTATCAGCGGTCTGAAAAAAGGCTTTAAAAAGGCTATTGACCTGATGAACCAGGTAAAATACGACCGCACCAACCGTCGTCCGCGGGTCCTGATTGTCGGTGAATACCTGTTGAACTTCCATCCGGGTGCCAATCACGATATTGAAGATTATCTGGAACATAACGGCTTCGAAATCATTGAAGCCCACATGACAGACGTCATCCAGAAATCCTATTTCTATCTGGATGCGCAGATTAAAGAATATAAATTAAAGAAACCTTTAAACAAAAAAATCTGGTTTTCGACAGTAGACACTGTTTTCGACATGGCTCACAATATGGCAGATGCTATCGCCAAAAAGCATCCCCTCTATACACCGGCCTGCCGAATGCCTGACCTTGTCAAAGCCAGCGACCCGATCATCAATCATACATTTGATGCCGGCGAAGGCGTCCTGATTCCGGGAGAAATCCTGCACCATGCCAAAGACGGCTGCCGTTCCTTTGTCATCCTTCAGCCATTTGGCTGCCTGCCAAACCATGTTGTAGGCCGAGGCATCAGCAAACGCCTGAAAGAAATGTACCCGGATGCACAGATCCTGCCATTGGACTATGATCCGGATGTCAGCTTTGCCAACATCGAAAACCGACTGCAAATGCTGATTATGAACGCAAAAAGCGGGAATATTAAGGATAAAAATTAATATTTTATAGCATATATTCGTTGATTTTTACACGAATATATGCTAATTCTAATGTCTTTTAACTGTCTCTTTTGAGGCGCATATCTTATCCGCCATACATAGAATCCAGCTCTCCCGATATTTCGGCGGGACTGGATTCAGCGGAAACATATGCTTTCGTATCATGTCCTGCTCAATCTCATTCAATTCAAAATCCCGCCTGGCATTCTTCAAGGCGTCTCCCGCGTGGGTAACGCCATGCCATTTATGACTTTCATCCGGTATATGCCAATCGTATAAGAAATAATCATGCAGGAGGGCACCTCTCACCAGAGAACGCATATCCACTTCTCCCGGAAAATATTTCGCAATTCTCAGACACATCCTGGCCACCGCCAGGGAATATTCATACACCGACATTCTGCCATGCTGCCTGAAATTTTTCTCCGACTGCATACCTGGTGAGGCCAGAATGTCCTGACCATATAAATGTATTAAACGCTCTAAAGCATCGTCTTCATCTGAGATTCCATTATTTCTATCTAATTCGATCGTTGTTACCGCCCCTTAATTTACCTCTTCACATATATAAATTCTATAAAAATGGTAAACGCACCTTACAGCAGCGGCGCAAATAATCTCAGAATACACTGCCCAATTCTCAATGCTGTTGAACGATGGCTTCGATATTGCTCTGTCACTTCATGACATTCTTCAAAAAGATGGTCGAAGTCCGCCTTCACACCCGCAACTGCGTCCTTATGATAAAAAGCTGCCGCATTTTCAAAGTGATGATATAAACTTCTGTAATCCAGATTGATGGTACCCACAACCGCTGCCTTATCATCCGATACGCACTGCTTGGCATGGCAAAATCCCGGCGTATACTCAAAAATCCGCACACCCTTTTTTACCAGTCTGTTGTAATAAGAACGTGTTGCCTGATAAACAAACTTTTTGTCCGGTATGCCCGGTGTGATAATCCGCACATCCACGCCTCTTCTGGCTGCCAGAGTAAAAGCCTTTTTCATTTCATCACTGATCAGCAGATACGGTGTAATGAAATACGCATATTCCCGTGCACTGTTCAAAACATTCATATAAACATTTTCTCCGGTATGCTCATCGTCCAGTGGATTATCTGCATAAGGCTGTACATAGCCTGTCTGCTTTGCTGTATATGTAATCTCCGGAAAATATGCCGTATAATCCGTGTCCGTCTTCTTAATGGCATTCCACATTTCAAGAAACATGACTGTAAGACTCCGTACAGCATCTCCTTCCATCCGCACACCGGTATCTTTCCAAAGGCCATAAGGATGGGTAATATTGAAATATTCATCCGCCAGATTGTAGCCGCCGGTAAATCCAACCTGTCCATCAATGACCGTAATCTTTCTGTGATCCCTGTTATTCATAAACATATTGACGAAAGGCACAATCTTATTGAAAATTCGACACTGAATACCTTGGCTTTCCATCTGTTTGACAAAATCCGTATTGATAAAGCCCATACTGCCAACATCATCATAAATCAGACGGACTTCCACACCTTCCTTTGCCTTCTCAAAGAGAATACTTTTCATGCCCGCAAAGGACTGCGCATCCTCAATGGCATGGTATTCCATAAAAATAAATTTCTTCGCT
>OLRE01002674.1_pt1 | contig 14139 bp, 15 predicted proteins | sample 1672461 | NCBI WGS metagenome assembly OLRE01 (sample SAMEA3136688, study PRJEB25190) | human gut metagenome | biome: human gut; feature: human-associated habitat; material: faeces | place: Austria | collected 2013
TTTATTATTAAATATTAGATAAAACACCTCTTGTTATCCCCCTCGCTCCTTGTTTTTTAGATATTATTTTCCCTAAATCGTCGACCAGAGTGCTGGCAATGGTTTTTGTACCAACCTGTAAATTAACTTGTATAAATCTATTATTTTTTTCTTTATTATTTTTATAATCATCTATTACATGGGTAATAGTTGCGTTTTGAGAACTTAAATTAATTTCTCCTTTTAATCCTGTTTTAATATCTCCAGCTAATCCATTTACAGCATTTTTAACAAGTCCTTTATTTTTTTCTATTCCTTTAGATAACCCATTAAGAAAATCGGGCATCCAACTTTCATAATCGGTTAACGGTCCGACATCGGGAACTGAAAAGTGTAAATAACTTCTTATTGTATTAGCAACATTAGAAACAGCATTTTCTACGCTTCCTATCATGTTTCTAATACCGTTAACCATGCCCTGTATAAAGTCAACTCCGTATCTATAAGCCCTAGATGGTAAACTAGCTAAATAGCTTAAAGCACTACTAATTCCACTTACTATCGCATTTTTAACTCCGTAAATACTACCAGTTACACCGTTTCTCATGCTACTAAACATCTGCGAGCCTATACTATACAATCTACTAGGTAATGTATAAAAGAAATTTAAAATACTTTCAAATACATTTATTGCTCCATTTTTAAGAGAATAAATAATATTAATAGCACCATTTTTCATATTACTAAACCCTTGTATTATACCGTTTTTAGCATTTTCAGCAGTTGTAATTATAGAGTTTTTAATATTTTCAAATGCTTGTACTGCACTATTTTTTAAATTAATTACTGTATTTATTACATTGTCTTTTAGTGTTATAAAAGATTGTACAGCATTATTTTTTAATTCTGTTACTTTGGCAATTATAGCTGTTTTAATAGCTGTAAAAATTTGAACAGCTCCTGTTTTTATTCCTGTTAAAATGTTAGTAAAAGAAAATGAAATACTTTCTAAAATTACTTGTAAATCGCTTTTTAATAAAGTGAAATTCCCAGTTACTAAATCCAATAATAACAGCAATCCACCAGCGAATATGTCCTTTATAATAGTCCACATATTAGTAAATATAAATCCTACTTTAGACCAAAGCATAGAACCAAAGGCTGTTATACTTGTAATTATTGTTGTAAATACTTGCTTTGTTATTGTTAAAAGTGTTGTAAATCCAATTTTAATTTCTGCAAACATTTTATTTACTAAATTTCTAAACCAATCACATTTTGTATATAGTAAAACAAGTCCAGCAATTAGGGCTGTTATACTTATTAATATTAATCCGATAGGATTCATATCCATTACAATATTTAGTGCTGTTTGTGCTACTTCAACTGTTTTTGTCGCTGTTGCTTGTGCTAATTTTGCTGTTGTTAATGCAACTGTTTTGGCAATATCAGCAGTTTTCATTGCTATATTTTTCGCAATACCAGCAGTATTTAAAGCTAGTTTTTTAGTATTTTCACCTATTACACTTCCGACTGATTTCATGGCATTTAAAAATGGGCTTATCTTAGATGTTCCATCTTTTACTCCAGTTACAAAATCTTTAATTCCTTTTCCAGCTTTTTTAAACATATTTATATTTGTACTTACAACACTAGCCATTTTACTAAATGCAAATAAGCTACCGTTTAAAGCTACAAAGCCAGCCCCTAGTCCTACAATCCAGGTTTTTTGGGTATTAGTTAAATGTTGTAAAGCTGTAGATAAAAGCGACAAAGCATTAGCACCAGCAGAAATAACTGGAGCCATTGTATCCCCAAATTCAATCATGGCGTTTTTCCCTTGGTTTAAAGCTTTATTAAGCTTAAATCCTGTGGTTTCTTCCATCTTCTTTACAGCTTCATCGGTAGAACCAGCACTATTTGCCATTTGATTTAAAAAATCATTAAATTGATTGCCACCATTAGCTATTGACATCGCCGCCTTACCAGCTTCAACATCAGAGAATAAATCATTTAAATTCTGACCGCTTGATTTAGCATAATCATTAAGAATTTTTATAACATCTCCAACACTTTTACCTTGCTTCATTAAATCTTGGAAACTTTCACCCGAAACTTTTTTTAATGCTTTAGATACTACAGTTGTGCTTTTACCAAGCTGGTTAAACATAGAGTTAAGTTGTGTTGTAGCTTCAGCAGGTTTTACACCTCTAGCTGTTAATTCTGCATATCCAGCCCCTAATTGTTGCAAAGATACTCCAAATGTGGCGGCGGTCGGAATAACTTGTCCAATACTTTGCCCTAATTCATCTATAGTTACTTTTCCTAAATTTTGAGTTTGAATTAAAATATCACTTATTTTAGTAGCTTCGCTGGATTGCATTCCATACGCATTTAAAGCACTTGTAAGAACATCAACAGCTGTAGCAGAACTCGTAAAACCAGCTGTTGCTAAGTTAGTAGCATTACTAACAAAATTAATAGCGTCTCCTGCACTTTGTCCGCTGGAAATAGCTTCGTAGACATCATCGGAAATTTCTTTAGAGCTGTAACCAGTTTGGTCACTTAGTTCAATTATGCCTTGTTTCATGCTGCTTAATTGTTCTTTGCTTACTCCAGCGATTGTATCTATTTTAGCCATGTTGGTCTCCAAATCCATAGCCATCTTTGCACTTGCAACTCCAACTCCAGTAAGTCCTAAGGAGAGAGGTGTCATTTTACCAGCTATACTCCCAGCTTTTTCGCCCATTTGCCCGAATCTTGAGCCAGTTGTATTTAATTCTTTTTCAACATCTTTTAATGCTTTCTGCGTTTGATACAAAGCTTTTTTATTTGCTTCAAGCTTAGTGTTTTGGCTGGTAATTTTATTATCGCAATTTGTAATAGCCCTCTCATTTGCAGAATACTGGTTTTTTAATTTACTTAATTGTGATTCTAAATCTCTTACTTCTTTAGAACCTTTTCCAAATTGTTCTGTTACTTGTTGTTGTTTTCTTTCTAAATCTGCTATTTTACTAGCAAGTTGAGAATTATTATTTTTATAATTAACAATTTCTTTATTAAGTTGTCTTATATAATCTCTATTCATTGCAATAATGGTGTTCTGACCTCTTATTTTATTTGCTAGTTCACTTTGTTTAGCTTTTAATTGATCTGTAACACTTCCAAATGTTTTTGCTTTTTCACTTGCAGAATTAAAGCCAGCTTGAACGCTTTTTAATTGTTGGGTTACTTGCTTCATTTGTCTTTGGAAATCAGCACTATTAGCACCTATATTTACTTTAACACTCATGCTCAACCTCCTTTCCAGCTTTTCTATTAAATAAATAATCTAAGTAATTTAAATAAGCTATAAAATCCATGTTCTCACAACTTTCAAAATTCATATGTTGCTCAGATATAGCAAAATCATATATGTTATATAAAATATCTGTTAATTCAAAGACATCTAGTTCCTCATCTTTATAGCCATTTTCTTTATCATAATCATCAAAAAAGGAAGATGTTTTATCATCTTCCTCACCTAGTTTTTTGAGATTTTTTTCATGCCTTCTGCTGTTTTATCGCTTACAAATTTAGCTATTTCATAGAATTTTAGAGTAATTTCATCTGCTCCTATATCATCTAATAATTCATTCTCTGTAAATTGATTATCAAAAGCTTGGCATATAAAAGTAACCATCATATCAAAATGCTCTAATCCATAACCTTTTTCAGAGTTTTCAGAATCAATTAGTATCTGCTGTATTTCTAAGAATCTTCTATACAAAGAGCCTTTAACTTTCTTTAAATAAAATATTTTTTCTTTGTTATCTATATTTAACTTAATTTTCATACTAACCCTCCTATACTTCTATTTGTGCAAAAGTTCCATTATATTCATTATTGTTTAAAGCTGTTTTTATAAAAGATGTATAATCAATATGCAAAGGAGTTATATTATCAATTACCTTTGTACCTACTTCAATCTCTTCTATGCTTATTGTGTGTTCTGCTAAAGGATTATTACTATCTTGTCCACCTAAATACATTATAAAATTATTTAAGTCAGATGTTGATGTAGCTGTGTATTTTCCTGTTATTGTATTTTCTCCTGCAACAACATTATAAGTATTTAGAAAATAAGGCGTATTTTCAGCCGAATTTTGCATTCCGATATAAATTTTTCTAGCAATGCTACTATTAAATTTAGCTTTATAGTAATAAGTTGCATTCTCTTTTAAAGATATTCCAGTACCAAAAAATTGGATTTTCCAGTTGCTATCTCCAGCATTTTTTAAATCTATATCAAATTTATTAGTATCTTTATTAAAAGTTACTGTTGCATTAGCAGAACTATCTATATAAGAAGTAAAACCAATTATATTTTTTTCATCGAATTTACTCTTTAATACATAGCCATTATCAGCTTTTTCTAATATATAATTGCTATTAGCATTGTCATTTAAACTAAAATTAGATAATGCTAAATCATATATTTTAATATCCTTTATAGCCATAGTTTGAGGGAATAAAGCATTATTAACATTACCTCCAGCAGACCCACCAATCGCTATATTTAATAAAAGGTAAAAAGGAGTTGTCCACGGAAAATCTTTAGGATTATATTCCTTAGATAAATCCCTTTCACACCTAAAGTATTTAATCCCATCTATATCAAATTCTATGGCTTCAGGTGTCCAAGTACAGCCATAAACATTATAAGTATTTTCTGTATCTGTAATAGTTATAGTAGCTGTATTATGGTAGTTAGCACTTTTAAAGTTTTGGTTTGCACTATGCAAGCTTCCGTGAATCAAATCTTGATTATTGTTCATAGCTTCCATAGCATCTATTTCACCACTTGCGGGCCATGCTCCAAATTCTTCCGTTTTAGGTAAAAACCATATTGCGGGCCATGTTCCAGCTTGTAAATTTGGTAGTTTTGCAGTTACTTCAAATCTTCCATAAAGCCAAGAATCTACGCTTTTTAATCTTGCAGAGGTGTAATTATATGTTCCAGTAGAATCTGTAACACCAGCTGGAGTATATTGTGCAACTAGATTTAAAACTCCATTATCTACATTTACATTATCTTTGTTATTGGCTTGATAATATTCTAATTCTTTATTACCCCACCCGTTATTATTTCCTGTATCATAAGTAAATACGCTGTCTTTAGGTAATCCAGTATAATCAAAATTATCTTTCCACACATTAGTCATATTATTTTTATCATAAATAGGTGCGTCTAAAGGTGCTATAAAATAAGTTCCATTAGATGGGGCAATAATTTTTAATGCTCCAGTAGAATCTACATTCGATACACCAATACATTCAAATGTATTTTTTACTGTATCAAATTTATATACTTTTACATTATTATTTAATAAATCTTTATATGCTGTTGTATCTAGTGTTATATTTTTAGTTATATTAGTCATTTTTTTCTCCTTATATTTTAAAAGCAGAAAACAAATTATAATAATTATTTTCTGCTAAAGATTGTTTTATTTTATTAATTAGAACTGGGGGAAATAGTATTACTTTGTGTATTTTCTGCCTTTTCTTGCACTTTAGAAAACCAGCTTTGTATTGCTGTTTTTGCACTTGTATAAGAATCTTTAAGATAAGCTTCATTCACTCTTATACGCCAATCTCCATCTTTAAACCTAGGTCTAAAAGAGCCTTTTAATGTTCTACTTTGTGTTTTAATCTTATCCCCTCTAGTTTCATAATCATTCTCAGAATCTTGATTAAAACGACCACAATATAGCCATACAAACTCATATTTTCCGTCGGTTCTTCTAGCCCTCCAGCCAATAGCTACTGTATTTGATAAGTCATTTTGGTTATCGACTAAAAATCCATTTGCAAATGTCGAACCTCTTAATAATGATTCCTGTTGGGGATCTAGGTCTGCTAAATCTATTTCTACATCTATAGAATCTAAACTTTCAACGAAATCCTCTATAGTATCATCTGAATATAGTGTATCTGTGGTCTTCTTTTCTGTAATTTTTGCACTTAATGCCCTTGCTAAAAGAACTGGGGTATCTGTAACATATTCTGCTGTAGTATCGCTCGTTACTAAAGCTACATAAACATCTTTTAAGCCCATTCTTCTACCTTTTGTTACTTGTTGTGCCATGCTTAATCCTCCTGTACTTCTATATAAAATTTCATAGCCTTATGGTAAAGTCTTTTATTATTTTTAGTTTCAAAATCATCGTTTCCAGCTATATACATAAATCCAATATCTTTTAAAGCTTTTTTAACATCTTTTTTTAATTGTTCAATATTTTCATAACTCCAAATATCAAATTGATAATATAAATCTATTGTTGTATTATCATCATCTTCAAAGTTACTTTCATTATCGGAGTAATTAAAAAAAGTGATATGTGTATCTTTTATCGAATCATCATACCACCCATAAAATACTGGGATATTAAATTGCTTTAATCTTTCAATTATTTGTTCGTTCATTTTTTTACTCCAATATTTTTAAAAGATTATTATATTCTTTTTCAGCGATTTCATTTAATTCCTGTTCATGCTGGCGGGAAGCGTTGAATAAAAAGGGATTAGCTTTTTGTTCACTTGTTCCCCACTCCACAAATTTGGCATAAAAATAAGGACTATTATCACTTTTAGTCCACCCAACGCTTATTATTTGGTTATTATTTTTATTTTTTACTCCACTTAAAGGAATAACATCTGCCATATGTTGCCCTGTTCTACTTCCTTTACGACCACTATTCCATGGGTTTTTACTCTTAGGAGCGATATTTTTGGCTGTAGCTTGTACATTTTTCCCTACTTGTCTTAATATTTTTTTATTAGTATTCTGTACTATTTCAGTTCCAGCCAATCGTTGGCAATTATTAATTAATTCATCTAATCCAGTTATACTCATTATAGCCATAAGTAGCTCCTTTAAGTGTTATTAACTAGCTTAAATACTATATTCTTTTTATTAAAACTCATAAAGTCAACCATAGAAATATCATAGATAATATCATTCCATTTAACTATATATTTTTTTCTATTATTATCAGACAGATTTAAAAATGTATCTTTTAATAATTTGCAATACTTAACTTTACAATTTAAAGTATTCTGTAAATCTACAGTATAAGCACTATATAATTCTTTGCCATATAGATTATTTATATTAGCCCAGCATTTATAAATTTCTTCATAAGTTTTATTAGTTCTGTATCCATCTTTATCAATAGTATCAATTTCTTTTAAAACAATAATTCTTTCATTATACATTTAATTTAATTGCTCCTGTAATACTATACTTCTTATTATTAATCTTGTTTTCTCATCTTCTTTAACAGTATAAGAACGATTATTATACATATCTTGTATTAATGTTAATAATAAATATTTCTGTTTTTGCCTTGTATTATCATAGAATCCTAAAGAATCTGTAATATATTCTTTTGCAACATCAATTAAAAATAAGATGTAAGAATCATCATCTGAAAAATCAACCTTTAAAAAGTCTTTAACAGTAGATAAATCCATAATCTTCTCCTTTTACTAAAGTTATATATCATTTACGAGTATATCGTAAATGATACTTTCTAACTAAAAAAATAAACTACTTACTTCCTGTAGCTTGTGAAATTGTAAATTCTCCATAACAGTAACATTTGTCTGATTTATCCGCTTGAACTACATCTATAAATTCTATAACTCTTGCAAGTGTTGTATTGCTTATAAATCCAGCGTCTGAACTTGTTGCAAATGCTAATGCTCCATTATCTACAACTTTAACACCATCTGTTAAACTTCCGTAAAAAATAGGTGCTTTCCCTCCAGTAGTTGCTAACATAGAATTAGAAAATACCTCTATTGGATATCCCATAAATAACTTTTGTGTTGGATTTGCTGGATTAGGTTGTAATATTGGTCTACCCATTGTATCTAATTGACTATCTAAAAAATTAAATCCATCTTGATTTGTAGCTATAACCATAGAATTATAAGTAGCTGGGTCTAAATCAACGTTTATGCTGGATTTTAAAGCCTTATAATCTGCTAAATCTTTTACTGTTTTATTAGATTGTAAAGTCTTTAATATCATTTTATTTTCTGTTAATACAGCCTTTTTAGCGAATATACCTACTATATAAGCTACAAGATTATTATCTGTCATGGCAAGTAATGTATTTGATAACTTTATTAATGCCCCTTTTTCTTTTAAAGAGAATGTAATATTACTAAATCTTATTTCATTTCCATTATCATTTAAATCAGTTCCATCTGTAAAATCAATCAATTCTGTTAATGTATCAAAGTCTTCAATTGGGAATGAACCAGTAAGGGCTGTGGTTTCTATAGAGCCGACAATTGTCCTTAAAGATTTATATTCTCTTTTCTTTTCTTCTATTTGCGTTCTAATATCTTGAGGTAATATATAACCTTCTCCATTTGTACCATTAGGATTTGTTTGCGTTGGAATTAATAAAGAGTTTTCAACCTCTGTTAATTGTTTTCCAATACATTTTTTAATTATTGCTCTTATTACATTAGCATTTTCTTTTGTCTTATCCTTTATTGGATTTTTAGGTGCTGGAGTTGATTCTTTCATTGAGTTTTCTATTTCTTTTTCTATCCCAATTTCTTGTTTTTTAAGTTCGATTTCCTGCCTTTTATTTTTTATTTCTTCTAATGTAGCTTTATTTTCTATTAAGGATTTAGCTTCACTTCTTAATTCTTCTAATTCTCTTTTTAATTGTGCTAATTTCATATTTTTTCTCCTTTATAATTCTAATTCTAATTTTAATAATTCTGTTTCCAGTTCTAATTGTTCTTTATCTTTAATACTTGGTGTTGATATTTGTTGTTTTGGATTTTTAACTGGTTTAGGTTCTTGTAATTTATCATTTAAATAATTTTGAAAATCATTTTTTCTTATAAATGCAATAGCATTATTAGCTTCACTAACCACAATATTAAAATATTGTGAAGCTTGTTCTCCTGTAAGCCATGTTTCATTATTAACCATGGATTTTATATCATCTATATTTGCACCATCTTTTAACTTAGTTGCATATACATTAATAATTCCTTGCTCTATAGTGTCTAAGGTATCAGCCATTTTTCTAAAATCATTGGCATTTCCTCCAACCATACATAAAGGTTTGTGTATCATTAAAAAGCTATTTTTAGGCATAACTATTTTATCTCCAACCATTGCTATTACACTAGCAATAGAACCAGCCAAGCCATCAACATAAACTGTTTTATTACCTTTGTATCTAGATAAAATATTATAAATACTCATACCTGAAAAAACTGAACCACCACCACTATTTATATAAATGTCTAAATCTCCAGTTAATCCATTTAAAGCTTCTAAAACATCACTAGGACAACTATCTGTATCATTCCATTTATCCCAATCAGAATCAACTATATCTCCATCAAATCTAATGGAACTATTACCGTTTATATTTTTTATTTCTAGCTTTCCAACTGTTTTATTAGCCTTATTTTTAAAGTTTATAACTTTCATTTTATTATGTTCCTCCTTTCGTGTATTGCTTTCCTAAATCATCTAATGGAATACTTGCACCATTTCCAATAATAAGCTTGTCAGTACCATTAATATACGGTAAATCTTCTTTTTCTCTTACCTCTGCTGGTGTCATATAACCGTTATTGATTCCAGCTATATAACTCGCTGTTCTACTTGTTAAATTGCTCCTTAATAAGCTATCTATATCGAACTTGAAGAAATAATTAATTCTTTCTTTATTACTTAGTAATTTATAAGTTATTTCTTGCTCATAAATGGTTAGAACATCTTGTAATGTATCACTATAAAATATTTTATTTTGTTCCTCAACATCTGTAGATTTATTAATATTACTAAGTTGGAAAGGCTTTATACCGAAAGCATTAGCAATATGTGTTGCTGTAATACCTTGTAATTCAAAAAACTGATTATTTACAAGCTTTGTTTCTAGTTGTGATACTTTAAAATCACTAGGGATAGGAACAACTTTACCAGCGTTTTGAACTCCTCCAAGACTTGCAAACTTATTTTTTATTTTAGCTGTCTTAGTGTCATTTAAATCGCCTGTATATTCTACAATTAAGGGGTCTTGTAACCCTGTCTGATATCTATTTTTAATAACATTAGTAGCATATTGTTCATTACTAATTAGATCACTTAAATAATATTTAATACCCCTACCTCTAATTCCATCTATCGCAAAATTTTTAAAATGGATAATATTATTTGCATTATAAATTAACTGCCCTTTTCTAACATCTGTATAGACATAATACATATCATTTATATTATCCATAATGCCTATATCATCAATTAGAATACTTACATTTCTACTATCTAATAAATATAAAGCTGTTATATTTCCTTTGCTGTCTGAATCAGCTACCCAATAAGCATTGCCATATTCAAGCCGCATAAATTCTGTTGCCCATAGAAAATCATGAGTTGACATAAAGGCATTAGGTCTATATTTTAAAAGATTATAAACGCTGTGATTAACAGCTTTCTTAGTACCTTTATCATCTTTAAAAAGTAGATTTAAAGGAAGTTTAGCGATAGAATTACATCTTATAAGCATACAAGCATAGTATGTAGCACTTGTAAGTTTAGAACCACTTATATCATAGCTATTAAAAAAGGAGTTTAAATCATTTATAGTAGGATTTAAACTAATAGAATCCGTTTCATTTTTTATTTTTTTACTTCTTTTAAATAATTTAATATTCTCACCTCCTTACCATGTATCATTATCTAACCACTCATCAATATCATTGTTATTAGTATTTACATCATAGTAGTAAGCCAGTTTAAAGGCACATAACAAAGCGTCTACTGGGTCTATTCTTTTAGTGGATATATCTTTATCTATCTTTATTAAACCATTGTTAGATTTAACTACAGCGTTGCTCATAGCAAAATTTAAAAGTGGATTATGTTGATATAATACATTTCCTTGATAAACTTCTTCTCTGAATCCTGTAGTTGCTTCATTTAAAGACCTATGGCTTTGATAAACCTCAACTACTTCATAGTTGCCCTCGCTTTGTAAGTCCAACATTAATTTACTTGCATTAGCTGGGTCAAAACATAGTTGATATATGTTCCAATTATTCTCTTTACAAGTGTTAATTACATACTCCATAACTTGGTTTTGGTCTACTATTTCAGTATTAGTTACTGTAAGCCAACCATTTAATCTCCAAGCATTGTAAGGAACTTTGTCTTTTAATGTTCTTTCTCTTAATTTTTCTTCATTTGGAATAAAAGAATGACTAAAACATACATATTTCTTTATTCCATCAACTAAAATAGGAATAATAAAAGCTACAGATGTTAAATCTATTTTTGCAGACACATCAAATCCAACAAATACGTCTTTTCCTTTTAAATCATAAGGGATTTTATTAACTTCACAAGCTTTCCATTTAGCCATATCCATATAGCCATTTTCTTTTGCTTGTACCCATTTATTCATACATTTAGTAAGAAAACTAACCATTTTTTCGGGTATTTCCTTAGCTAATTTAAATTCATCAGCGATTTTTTTAACTCCATCTTGATAAGAACATCTTATAGGATTAGCTTTTATCCAGTTTCTTTTATCTTCTATATCATCATTTTCATCAATTTCTAATATGTCGACCAGATAATTATCATTTTCTATATCATTGTTAGAATCTAAAAGCTTACTACAATAAGAATATTCTTGTGTAAAACATGGATAAGTTAAATCCATACCAGCAGTTGTTATTATCATTAATAAACTTTCTTTTGTATTTGCTCCTAGAAATAAATCATAGAACTCAGTAGTAGCGTGTTGATGAAATTCATCGATTACCAAAAAGGCAGGGCAAGTTCCGTCCCCTTTTTTACCATCTTCCTTATTCAACGGTTCTAGGAAAGAATTTGTTTTAACATGAGTTATTTTATCCCTAGTAACCTTAAATTTAGTTCTTAATGGAGAACCTCTAAGCATTAAGACAGCTTCATCAAAAATTATTTTACTTTGTTTTCTTTTAACACCAGCTGTATATGCCTCATTTACTTCATGATTTTTAGTTGAAGTATAAGAAATTTCATAGAGAGCGACACCACTCTCCATCTGACTTTTAGCATTCTTTCTAGCAACCTCTATAAATGCTTTATTAAATCTTCTATACCTAGTTTTTTTATATCTCCAGCCATAAACTTGGCATAAAATAAACTTTTGCCAGCTAGTCAATATAATAGGTTTACCAGCTAAAACCCCTTTACTATGTCTTAGATAAGAAAACCACTTTACTATTTTTTTTGCTTCTATTTCGTCCCAAAAATACTCAAAATCTTTATTGTTTTTAGCATTTTGGACATCTTTTAAGAATCTTTTACAAGCATTTTTATGCTTTTTACAGCTTATATAATCCTCATATTCAGAAATTTTTGTATCTTCTAAACATAAATTAGCATACTCAATTAATTCGTCTAAAATAGTCATATATTTTAAATATCTCCGAAATCATCAACCAAATCATTCTGATTATTTTGGTTTTTTATAGTAGCAATTTTAAGCCTAGAATCTATTGTAAGACCTAAAAGACTAGCGAATTTTTTCATTTCCTCTGAATATTTTAATTGTATTCTTATAAGTGGATTTTCAATAAAATTTGTTGCTCCAGCCTTATTAGTAAATTCTGTTATAAGTGGCTCTTTATCTAATTCTTTTGTAGCTTGAACATAAAAAGAATAAGCGTTACAATATGCACCCAAATTATTATAATCTAGGTTACAAATAACGCTTATTTCTTCTAATTCTTTATTTAATCTTTTCCATTCTTTTTTAGCTGTTAAATCCCTCAACCATGTTGGAGGTTTAGCAAGCTGGTTTTTATTTAAATTTCTTATTTCTTGTTCTTCAAGTTCTTTATTTATTTTTTCTTCCTGTGTTAAATGTTTCATTTGTAATTCTAAAGGTTTTTTCGGTCTTGCCATTTTTACCCCCCTTTCATGAGTTTTGGGAAATTTGCGAAAAGAAACCTACTGGCGCGACTTTTCAAATATTAGCCTAAATTTTTAGACCTACCCCCCTACCTTTTCAAAATCCATGTTTTAAACTATTTTTAACTACACATAATTTTGGCAGCATAATGTGCTATTCCCATACAACCAATTAGCCATACAGCAACTCCACTCATTATCAATGGCATTTAAATCATCTTCTTTCTTTCTATTCTCTATACCTTTTAATCAATACCTTTAATTCATGTTGTATTTCCTCTTTATTACTTAGATATTTTCTATGAACTTTTTGATGACAACTTTCACATAAAGAAATCAGATTATCTTTATCAAATCTTTTTGACCAATTATCTTTTAATTCTTCTATATGATGTATTGTACCTGAGTTATTCAATTCATTCTTATCTAAGCACATAAGACATAAATTATTATCTAAACCTCTTATAATATCTCTTACCCTTAACCATTCCTTAGAACTATAAAACTTTTGTTCCTTAGTATCTTTTCTATCTTTCTTATAAATACTATGCCTAATTCCTATCTTAGCCTTACAGCTATTACAGTATCTTTCTTTAATATCTATAAGATTTCTATTACATAAACTACAAAATTTTTTCATTTTTCCACCTGATTTTTAACTCAAGAAAACATAACATAATGCACATTGTGTTAACTTCATAAAATCCTTGCAAATTAAATAATAATGCCTATTAGAAGAACATTGTAAAAATCTAACTTAACATAGACGCAATATGTTAAGTTCAACAAATATCAAAATAAAAACTTATATTTCAACTTATTTATTTTTAAGTTAGTTGGAAATAGATATAATTGATTGCTCAAAAAAAGTAACCAATAAATCCAATGAAAATAAAAAACTATTACTAAAAAAGAGTAATAGTTTTAAAATATAAAAAGTATCAGAATAATATTTGAGTTAATAATTTAAATTAAAAGTATCAAAATAAATTAACTTTTAGTTTGAATGACTATATTCAATAAAGTTAAAAATAACTGTAGTTTAAGTGATATAAAATATGTTCAAGAGATTATCATTACACTGGATGTAAATAATTTTTTTAATGAAACATGGTTATTTCTTAATTCAGTATTTGGAGTTATATATCTTTTTACTTTCATAGATTTCT
>OLRE01002681.1_pt1 | contig 14113 bp, 8 predicted proteins | sample 1672461 | NCBI WGS metagenome assembly OLRE01 (sample SAMEA3136688, study PRJEB25190) | human gut metagenome | biome: human gut; feature: human-associated habitat; material: faeces | place: Austria | collected 2013
AATTCTGTTTCAAAGATACACAAGTATGATGAATAAAGCTGTTCTTATGAGGTAACAACGGTAACAGCCCTTCCAACAAAAGGTAACAGTCAGTAACAAAACATCAGTAACAAGCTAATTATCAACAGAATATATATTCAAATATATCCTCTCTCAATTTACCTTTAATGCGACTCTTCCGCATCTTAAGAGCTTCCGAAGATACATTCATTAATTCTAAAATGACTATATTTGAACAATGCATCAATGAGAGTACACAATAAAATAAATCATCGTTAGTCAAAGCCGGACAACACTTTTCCAAATTCGCCATTACGTCAATAAACGCCTTGCGAATCGCCACATTTATCTCAAATCTAGAAGCACTCATCGACAGCAACTGTTTAGGAGTTGCTGTCTCCATCGCCTGCAGTTTCTTATAACATTCAGTTACCTCAAACATAGACATACATAGTTTGAACTGCCGTTCTCCAAGTTCTACCAATTTATTTATATGCTCCTCTTCAGATTCCATAGCTTTTTCTTCCCTTAGCTCCATAGTGTCCACACGCTTCTGCATAAGCTCTTTTTGCAGAGCAATATAACGTTTCTTTCTTCTTCTATCATTCCACATGAAAAAGAAAACACCTGCTAGCACAAGAATAAAAACAGTACCTACCAAATAGCCAATCACGGCTTGTTCTTGCCGGGACACCATTCTTTTATGCTCCTCCAATTGATGATTGTCCATTAATTCATCAAGTTTTTGTCTATCAGATAATTCTTGAATAGAATCATAAAGAACCATATAAGCATCAGCGTTCTGCACCGCAGCTTCCCAATTACCAAGTCTCTTTTCCAACTCATATAGCCCGTCATAACGTGCAGCCATCCCATAGACATCTTGTACATCTTTATTCAGAGCAAAGTAATGCCGAGCAGAATCAAGTTGGTCCAATTCGAGCATAATTTCTCCTTTATGACGATAAACCTTGTCCAACTCATCCGATTTTAGCATTGATATTACTTTTGAAATATATTCATTAGCTCGAACATATTCTTTCTTCTGCTCATATACTGTCGCAAAGTCATTATAGAGTATTGGTAACCGACTCGAATCGTGAGTAACTAATACACAATCATAGGCTTTCCGGAAATAACACAATGCGCTATCCAATTGATTCCGCATCAAAAAAACATGCGCCATTCCTCTTAGCGAATAATAGGCATATTTCTCATTTTTATAAAGAATTTGATAGGCTTTTTTATAAGCTTCCATAGCCACATCATATAAATCTTCCTCCAAATAACATTCCGCCAGATTATCATATATCATTGCCAAGAATTCATTCTCATCAGGCATTAACTGAATAGCATCTAAATACTTATCCACAGCAAAAGGAATACGCCCCATATCCCGATACGTAGCTCCCCAATAATAGTGAGCCTGCGCAGCCCGCAGACTTTTCTTCTTACCATAATAATTCACCGCTACTTTTATCAATGAATCATCACTCAAAGTTACATAATTCTTATGCCGTGCCTGAGTCAGCAACAAAGCATACAACGCCCTATCGCCACGTGATAACTTTTGTGGAAATGGAATACTTTCAAGGAAAATCAAAGCACTATCAGGAAACTCAGTCATTAAAGAATCAGCATGCAACAATAGTTGATTTTCCTTTCGAGAAGTACAAGAAGAAAGGAATAAAAGAAAAAGACCGATAAAAACAGAGAATCGGAGCCCCATACGCTTGAATAAATAATATGTTCGTGTACCTGTCATTATCGTTTTGTATTATGATAATACAAAGAAAAACCTTTTTTACGACACCAACAACCTTTATGTGTAAAAATAAAGATAAGCTGGACACATTATAGACAAAAACAAATTAAATCTCCATATTCCATACAATGAAAAAATATCCGCATTCAGTATTTTCAGTTTCGCCCGCAAACGCCTTGTCGGAAGGGGATAGCGGCTGAAGGCACAGTTTTACAACCCCGTTCTTGAAGCTTTATGAAGGGAGTAAGGTGCTTCAGTCCTTTCAGTCCCCAAAAACAATTTCGAACTTGATACCGTTCAAGATATCAGATGGTACCTCTCAGTGTGTCAGAAAGTACCATTCCGCAGGTCAGCCAGCACCATTCAAGGAGTTGGAAATCTCCCCATATTTTATTCATTCCTACACAGGCTTTCCGCTAATTACTATCCGACTCACTGTGTATAATGAATAAACTCTGCCAACAGTTGAAATAGAACCTGCATTTACCTCAAACAGAGCCTGTATTCAAGATAAACAGAGCCTGTATCCAAGGCAAACAGACCCTCTGTTTGATCAGAACACACTCTTCGCTTGATTGATCTGAAATAAGCCGGCAGCTCGCCAACTTTCACCTCGGAGGCGAACAGACTTTAGCTCGGCGATGAATGAAGTTCAGCTCGGGGCTTACAAAATTTAGCCCGTATGTCAGGGCTGAAAGAACTGAAACCACCTGCCCCCTTTCAAAGTATGTCAGAGACGGGGTTGTAAAGCTGTGCTTTCAGCCGCTATCCCCTTCTGACAGGGAGCTTGCGGACGAAACTGAAAAAGCTGAATGCAGATTACAGGATAATAATAGCATAGAGTAAAAGTCATACATCTTTCATTCAATTGTTGTACATCTCCGCCCCAAACGTTATACATCATCAACCCAACTGTAGTACTGAAACCCAGTAACTGAAGTACTTCTCACAACCAAGTCATGTACTATATATCACAACCCATACTTTGTGTCAGAAATCAAAAAATAGTCATCTGCTGTTTACAAGTTTGTCAACCGCAACAAATATAACGATTTTATTAATCATAACTTATAAACAGTTCAAATTCAACCTATTTATAAGTCGTAACTTATAAAATCGCCCGAATAACAAAAGCCGCAATCCATCTCTCCCGTATAAGAAGAGATGAAATTGCGGCTCACTATGGACTAAATAGCCGTAAAGCTATAAGCTGATTTCAAATAAAATTACAGACCAAAAGCTGCTTTGATCTTATCCACGTAGTCCAGTTTCTCCCATGTAAAGAGTTCTACTTCTACGGTCTTATTGCCCTCATAGCGGGAGAAGAACGTTTTCGATACCACTTGCGGCTCACGTCCCATGTGGCCATAAGCGGCAGTTTCCTGATAGATCGGGTTACGAAGTTTCAGACGCTCTTCGATAGCTTTTGGACGAAGGTCGAACAACTGGTCGATCAATCCATGATATTGCTTGTACAACTTATCTTTTTCTTTGAATGGTACATGACCGATAGAATTCCATTCCTTCATCAAATCCCGAACCAGATTGCTCGCTTCTTCAGTATCCATGTTCTTATCGATAGCGGATAACTTTTCAATCAATGCTTTCTTCTTTTCCATATTCTCTGTTTCGACAGAGCGTTGTGAAGAAGTAGCCTTGTTCTTTTGCTCAAAGAAGTAGTCGCAAGCAGTGATGAAACGTTTCCAGACAGCATCCGAATGTTTCTTGGCTACCGGTCCGATGGTCTTCCATTCTTTTTGAAGTTTGGTCAGCGCATCCGCAGTTACTTTCCAGTCCGTGCTGTCTTTCAAAGCTTCCGCTTTTTCGCAGAGTGCTTTCTTCTTTTCCAGATTCTCGTTCATACCTTCTTTCAAGCTCTTGAAGAATTCTCCTTTCTTCTTGAAGAAATCATCGCAGGCATGGCGGAAACGTTCGAAGATTTTCACATTCATCTTTTGAGGTGCAAAACCGATGGTTTTCCATTTGTTTTGCAGGGCAATCACTTCCTGGGTCTTATTTTCCCAGGCAGAGAATGTTTTCAATTCATCATACTCAATCGCTTCAACGATTTCGCAGATTACCGTCTTTTGATCCAAATTATGCTGCTCGGCCTCTTTCAGCGACTCGAAGTGCTGCTGATGACGGCGGTTGACAGCGGTAGAAGCGGCTTTGAACCGATTCCAGATCTCATCACGCAGTTCTTTAGCTACCGGACCTGTATCGCGGAATTCCTGATGCAACTTCTGTAGTTGGTGGAAAGCGGAAACTACATCCTCCTCGTCAGCCAGCTTTTCAGCAGCTTCGCAGAGGCGCGTCTTGATTTCCAGATTCTTTTTGAAGTCGTATTCACGGAATTCATTGTTCAGTTTCAATAAATCGTAGAACTTCTCTACATATAATTGATAGTTTTTCCAAAGTTCATTCACTTTGCCTTGCGGTACCAATTTCGTGTCATTCCATTGCTGTTGCAGCTTCTTGAATTCTGTATAAGATTTGTTGGCATCATCTCCGGATTCCACCAATTCTTTCAGTTCTTCGATAATGGAAAGTTTCACTTGCAGGTTTTCTTCCTTCTGGCGTTCCAATTCAGCAACCTGTCTGCTGCGTTTTTCCTTGATAACCCCCATCAGACGTTTGAATTCTTCCTCTGTCGGGTCCTCTTGGGCAACAAAATCTTCAATGTTTCCACCGTTGTCTGTAAACTGTACCTTAGCAGCTTCCAACTCGGCATTATGTAACTTGTAGAATGATTGTTTCAGATTGTCAATTTCCTGCTTGTTCGCATTTTCGGCATCTTGCGCAAGCTCTTTCAGCTGGTTTAGTACATCTTCCTTAGTGGCAGGTTTAGGGGCTGCTTCAGGTTGAACTTCGGCAGTAACTTCTTCAGTCGGAGTCTCTGTAATAGCTTCAGAAACCTCGACTGTTTTCTTTTCTTCTTCTAATTCCCCTTGGTTCAAGGGTTGATTAGTGTCATGAGCGTCCATCATTGTATATTAGTTTTGGGTCACAAATTAATGAAATAAAACGATTACTTCATACTATTTTGCTTATTTTTTTTTGTTTATCGCGTTTTTATGACAATAAAACGGTAATTCCCATGTACAACATCATTCCGATGATGTCATTTGTAATAGCTATAAACGGACCTGTTGCAATAGCGGGATCAATCTTTAGCTTTTCCAGTGTCATCGGTACCAGTGTTCCGAAAATGGAGGCGAACATAACTACGGCAAACAGGCTGATGGATACGGAATAAGTCACCGTAGCCGTTGCACCGAACCGGATAAAGTTGTAGGTGTATACCAGTAAGGAGATAATCGTGGCATTGATTAATGCTACTACTGCTTCCTTAGTGACTTGCTTGAATGTATTTTTGGCGTCCAGCGAACTATTAGCCAAGCCTTGTACAATGATTGCCGAAGATTGTGTTCCGACATTTCCTCCTGTACCACCGATCAGCGGGATATAAAGTGCCATTTCGGGATGAGCGGCAAAAGTTGCATCGAAATTTCCCAATATCATAGAGTTGCCGATTCCGCCAATCATACCGATTAATAACCAGGGGAGGCGGGCAGTGGTCTGTTTCAATACATTATCGTCCGTTTCTACGTCCTGCGAAAGACCGGATGCCAACTGATAGTCACGTTCCGATTGTTCACGAACTTCATCCATGACGTCGTCGACGGTGATTTGTCCCACAAGCCGACCGATACTGTCGATAACGGGGATGGCCACCAAGTCATACTTTTCAATCGCCTGTACCACCTCGTCGATAGGAGTATCTACATGCACGGAAATCGGATCTTTCTGCATCACGTGTTTCACTTTGGATACAGAAGGAGACGTAATCATCTTTTTGAGCGGGAAGATACCTCGCAGACGTTCGTCGTCGTCGATGACATATACATAATAGATTTCGTCCAGCTCTTCCGCCTGTTGACGCATCTCTTTCAGACATTCGGGCATACTCCAGTTCTCGTTGACGAGTACCATTTCCGTACCCATCAAACCGCCGGCGGTATTTTCGTCGTATTTCAACAAGTCGACAATGTCACCTGCCTGTTCAATGTCCTCAATGTGCGAAAGAACCTCTTCCTGCTTATCTTCATCGAGTTCACGCATCAGGTCTACGGCATCGTCCGTATCCATGTAGTCAACGAAGCGTTTGGCGATGGTCTCCGAAGGAAGCATTTCGAGCAGCTCCTTACGAGCATCCTCGTCCATTTCGACAAGCACGTCGGCGGCAATTTCGTTATCGAGCAGGCGATAGACGAATTTGGCCTCTTCCGGATTCAGGTCATTGCACAATTCGGCGATGTCGGCCGGATGGAGGTCGATGAGAAGCCCTTTTACCGTATCGGCGTCTTTTTGCTCAATAAGGTGTTTAACGTTGTCAATGTATTCCTCGTTCATCGTTGTCAATTACAAATTACGAATTACAAAATCCAGTTCTCTGCTCACTGCTGCCCATCAGTCGGTTGTTGGTTGTTGCCTGCCGTCTTTAATGCTTCTTCCACTTTATTGGTCAGGTCTATAAATTCTGCTACCGATAGTTGTTCCGGGCGTTTATTAAATAATATGTCCTCCGTGAGTGGACAATCTTTGCCTAAAATAGGTTTGATAGAGTTGCGCAATGTTTTGCGTCGTTGGTTGAAAGTCGTTTTCACTACCTGTTTGAACAGTTTCTCATCACATCCCAACTCTTTAGTCTCGTTGCGCGTCATGCGGATAACAGCGCTTTTCACTTTGGGAGGCGGGTTGAACACGTGCTCGCTCACAGTGAATAAGTATTCCACTTTGTACCAGGCCTGAATCAATACGCTAAGGATACCGTAAGTCTTGCTGCCCGGTCCGGCTGCAATACGTTCGGCTACCTCTTTTTGAATCATTCCCGTACAGCAGGGGACGATATCTTTGTTATCCAGCATCTTGAAAAAGATCTGGCTAGAAATGTTATACGGATAATTACCGGTCAGTACGAAAGGTTTGCCGTCGAATAGCCGGTGAAGGTTCATCTTCAGAAAGTCATCTTCGATGATGTGGTCCTCCAACGACGGATAAGCTTCGCGAAGATAGGCAACCGACTCATAGTCAACTTCTACGACCTTTATCAACCGGTCTTTTTTCACCAGAAACTGGGTCAATACTCCCATGCCCGGTCCCACCTCCAAAATAGGCAGTTCGGGGAAGGGGTCGACCGTATCGGCAATATCTTGCGCCACTTTCAAATCTTTCAGAAAGTGCTGTCCGAGAAACTTTTTAGGCTTTACTAATTTCATTTACCAACTAAATAATTACTTTTGCAGCCGACAAAGGTAATTCTTTTAAATGAAGAATGAAGAATTAAGGATGAAGAAACTATTAAAAAAGACGCTGAAACTGATATTACCGGTTGTTTTAGGCGGCTTTATCTTATTCTGGGTGTATCGCGACTTTGATTTTACAAAAGCGGGCGATGTGTTATTACACGGTACAAATTGGTGGTGGATGCTCTTCTCATTAGTGTTCGGGGTGTTCGCACAAGTCTTTCGTGGATGGCGGTGGAGACAGACACTGGAACCGTTGGACGCTTTCCCGAAAAAGAGCGATTGTGTGAATGCTATCTTCATTTCTTATGCTGCCAGTCTGGTAGTTCCCCGGATCGGGGAAGTGAGCCGCTGCGGGGTCTTGGCGAAATATGATAACGTCTCGTTTGCCAAGTCGTTGGGAACAGTCGTTACGGAGCGACTGGTTGATACGTTGACTATTCTTCTTATTACAGGCATCACTGTTTTACTTCAATTACCTATCTTCGTCACCTTTCTTCAACAGACCGGAACAAAAATACCCTCTCTTGTTCATCTTTTGACTTCAGTATGGTTTTATATCATCCTGTTTTGTTTTATCGGTGTGGCGATCCTTCTTTATTATTTAAGAAAAACGCTGTTCTTCTATGAACGGGTGAAAGGCTTTGTACTTAATATATGGGAGGGGATCATGTCTTTAAAGGGAGTACGCAACATTCCTCTCTTTATTTTTTATACACTGGCCATTTGGGCGTGTTATTTTCTCCATTTCTATTTCACATTCTATTGCTTCGCCTTTACGGCACATTTAGGAATTCTGGCAGCATTGGTCATGTTTGTAGGCGGTACGTTTGCCGTGATTGTGCCTACTCCCAACGGGGCGGGGCCGTGGCATTTCGCTATCATTTCTATGATGATGCTTTATGGGGTAAATGTGACGGATGCCGGAATCTTTGCCCTGATTGTGCATGGTATTCAAACCTTTCTGGTTGTTCTGTTGGGTATCTATGGCTTTGCTGCCCTGTCGTTCACTAACAGACATCGAGGGTGAAATTTTAGCTAAAAGTGTGTATTCTTAAATGTTTTTGCTGACGTCCTTTGCCATCTGAAAACTTTTCCATAACTTGGCACTGTTTAATTATTAGATTTAAAATCGTTTTAAAATATTTATTATGAGTACCATTCTTTCTTTAGCTCCACAAAATGTGTGGAAGCATTTTTATTCGTTGACACAGATTCCTCGTCCGTCAGGACACATGGAAAAAATAACTGAATTTCTTCTTGGTTTCGGAAAAGGCTTGGGCTTGGAGTCTTTTGTAGACGAAGCAGGTAATGTGATTATCCGTAAACCGGCAACTCCGGGTATGGAAAACCGGAAAGGTGTAATTCTTCAGGCGCACATGGATATGGTTCCGCAGAAGAACAACGATACTGTACACGATTTTGAAAAAGACCCGATTGAAACTTATATAGACGGTGACTGGGTGAAAGCAAAAGGTACTACTTTGGGTGCGGACAACGGACTGGGAGTAGCTGCCATCATGGCCGTGCTGGAAGCAAAAGACCTGAAACATGGTCCTCTGGAAGCTCTTATCACTAAAGACGAAGAAACTGGCATGTACGGTGCATTTGGCTTGAAGCCGGGCACCCTGAACGGTGAAATTCTGTTGAATCTGGACTCGGAAGATGAAGGTGAATTGTATATCGGTTGTGCCGGAGGTATGGACGTAACTGCTACCCTGGAATATAAAGAAGTAGCTCCCGAAGCAGGAGATATCGCAGTGAAAGTTACTTTGAAAGGATTACGCGGCGGACATTCGGGATTGGAAATCAATGAAGGACGTGCCAATGCCAATAAGTTGTTGGTTCGTTTCGTTCGTGAAGCGGTTGCCAGCTATGAAGCCCGTTTGGCTAGCTGGGAAGGTGGTAATATGCGTAATGCTATCCCGCGTGAGGCGCATGCGGTTATTACCATTCCGGCTGAAAATGAAGAAGAACTGCTGGGCTTGGTGAAATACTGCGAAAACCTGTTTAACGAAGAATATTCGGCTATTGAAACTCCGATCAGCTTTACGGCTGAACGTGTAGAACTTCCTGCCGGTGAAGTACCTGAAGAAATTCAAGACAATCTGATTGATGCAATCTTTGCTTGTCAGAACGGTGTGACACGTATGATCCCTACTGTTCCGGATACGGTAGAAACGTCTTCCAACCTTGCTATTATTACGATTGGTGAAGGGAAGGCAGCCATTAAGATTTTGGCTCGTAGTTCAAGCGATAGCATGAAGGAATATCTGACTACCAGCTTAGAGTCTTGTTTCTCTATGGCAGGGATGAAGGTAGAGATGACAGGCGGATATTCCGGTTGGCAACCTGATGTAAATTCTCCGATTTTACATGCGATGAAGGCATCCTATAAACAACAGTTTGGCGTAGAACCTGCAGTGAAAGTGATTCACGCTGGTTTGGAATGTGGTATTATCGGTGCTATTATTCCGGGATTGGACATGATTTCTTTTGGTCCGACTTTGCGTTCACCGCATTCGCCGGACGAAAGAGCGTTGATTCCTACCGTACAGAAGTTCTATGACTTCCTGGTGGCAACTTTGGAGCAAACTCCAATGAAATAACGTATTTCTCTTTATATAAATATTCTCCTATTATATAATAGGTAACCATAGTGAAGGCACGGATGATATTTCATCTGTGCCTTTTGTCATATTTATTGCAGCGTATATTACAATTCCGCTTTATAACAAATAAATTAATTGATGCAAATCAAGAAATATGCTATAAAACATAAAATTCTCTCTTTTTTAGATCAATGTATAAACAAAGGCTGTATTTTTGTGTTGTAAAACATGTAATTAGGAGGATAACAAAATGAAAAGTTTAAAAAGATTGTTTAGAAAGATCGGCGAAGCCGATGTACATGTTTGGGGATATTCAACAATTAATACCAAACCAAACAAGTAAGTTTTATTTTTTAGTTTTCAGGAATTAGTAATTTTAAAGGTTTAAAGATTATGGCAAAGAAAATGGGTTCTTTAGTTAGAAAAATCCTTAGTGAAGTAGGTCGTAATGAAATGCTTTCATGGGGGTACAGAATTGAGAAATGAGAACAAGTACATTAACTAAGTTTAGAGTGGGGATACGTTATTAAATACGATATCCCCATTTTTTATATCTAAAATTTTATATAGAGTTGTTTTAGCTAACAACTGTGGCGGGGGATCTGTTTCAGTGTCAGTTCCTCCTTTAATTTCTGTGTTTGGGTACACTGTCTTTTGCCACTTGGGCTGGAATGTATCACATGCGAGTTTGGTTGGTTTTACTATCACACCCTCACCAAATCACTTGAAAGCCTTTGTTCATTGGTGTTACAAAGGGTGAGGGTAACTGTGATTGTAGGGTGAGGGTAATTTTTACTCTCACCCTACAATTATAGCTGTAATAAGTGCTTAATGGTTGATTCCTAGTAAGCTATATGCTGATTTGTCTGGTACTAATACATGAAAGATGATGTATTTGTGTCTGATAACTGGCGTAATATTATCTGGAATAACAGGCTGAACGAGATAATAGATACGGATGAATTAATTGTATTCCGTAAAGTTTCGATTGGCTTCTCCATAGGGGAAAATCAGTTTCAAGCTTGTGAACAGTTTGTTTCATACGCTTGAAACACTTAGTTTCTCGTAATTAAACACTTAGTTTTCCGGTGTGAAACTGGTCGTTTCATTACTTGAAACTGTTGGTTTCAAGGCATAAAACAGCTTGTTCACCGGCATGAACAAGCCATTTTATGTAGAGGTGCTGCAAATTTTTGAGTGTCTTCTATGAATATGCCCGGATTCTTATAAACGAGACAGTGTGTAAGATACCTCTATCTTGCATGCATCTGCAACGGTATCTTGCACTGCTTCAAATGCTTGTATATCAGTTAACTATCGCTGGTTTAGTGTAAGGTGCAAGATACTTTTGCATTTATGAACTTGTAAGAGATAGGTGAATCTTATTGCAGAAGATAAACTTTTCAATTAAATAATAAACCGAGTGGCAGTTTTGGGACTTTTTATTTTATTCCAGAGCGAGTTGATTAATAGGCTAATGTTTATGCAATATGCTATAGGGCTGGTAGCTTGATAAAAGCTTTTTTTAAGCTAAAAAGTACAAATCTTTAAACTTTATTTCCTTACTTTGTTATTTATAAGAGTGAGACTTATAGCAAACTTAAACTAGAAAGATTATGAAAGTAAAGCAAATTTGTATGATGGTGCTGCTATGGTTGGGAGTGATTCCGGCGGTACAGGCACAAACTTTCGACAAATTATGGAAAGAAGTGGAGCAAGCGGGGAAAAAGAGCTTGCCTAAGACAGTAATAAAACTGACTGATGAGATTTATCAGAAAGGGGAAAAAGAGAAAAACTCACCACAAATGCTCAAAGCATATACGTGGCGGATGAAATATCGGGAAATGTTGAATCCCGACAGTCTTTACGCTGATTTGAAAGGACTGGAACAATGGGTGAAACAGACTGACCAACCAATGGATCGCGCCATCCTACACTCTTTGATAGCGGGAATCTATGCAGATTATGCAGCCAGCAACCTGTGGCAACTCCGCCAACGGACAGAAATCGTAGACCAGACACCTGCTACCGATATGCGTGAATGGACAGCCAATATGTTCATCGAAAAAGTGCGGACAAATATAAAGGAGGCATTGGCCGATTCTGTATTGCTGCTCAAAACATCCTCACGCGACTATATTCCGTTTGTAGAACTGGGAGAAACGAGCGAATACTATCACCATGATATGTATCATTTATTGGCTTCCCGTAGCATTGAAGCACTGCAACGGGTGGAAGAACTGGGTAACAGGATTACTAATGACGGTACTGTGAATCCGGTCAAACAAGATATAATAGCTATTTATGGGAATATGATTCCCGCTTATAAAGCAACCGGATTAAAAGAAGGTTATGTGTTGACAGCACTTAACTACCTGGAATGGAGATGGAATGCTGATCGGAATATTCGACCTCTCCAGGTACAGGGCGAACTTCCGGTACTGACGGAAGATACTTATCTGAAAGCTTTGAACACATTGAAAAGCAAGTATGCTTCCGAACCGATCTGTGCCGAAGTCTATTTGGCAGAAGCCCGGTATACTATTGGAAAACAACAGCAGCTCAATGCATTGCAGCTTTGCGATGGGGCAATCCGCCTTTATCCAGGCTATCGCAGAATCAATGCTTTGAAGAATCTTCGGGAAGAGATATTGGCTCCTTATTTGAATGTTTATGCATCCGATTTGGCTTTTCCGAACGAAGAGATAGAATTGAGGGTCTCACACAAAAATCTGGATGGTTTCACTGTCCGTCTTTATCAGGCGAAGAAACTGATAAAGGAACAACATTACGCTGTGCTTCGTCCGAAAGATTATCGGACGCAGGACACTGTGTTTACATTCAAAGCTCCCGAGCTTGGATCTTACGTGATGCGTATCATACCGGATATTCGTGCGAAGAGAGATAGTGAAAGCAAGTTTGATGTAACACGTTTCAAAGTGCTGACGTGCCGTCTGCCGGACAAACAGTATCAAGTGGTGACGCTGGATGGACAGACAGGGCATCCCATTCCCCATGCGAAAGTGACGATGTACAGTAATGACGAAAAAGTGTTGCAGGAGTTTACGACAAACGAAGAGGGTAAGGTCGTATTTCCCTGGAAATCTGAATACCGCTATCTGAAAGCTTCCAAGGGGACGGATACGGCAATGCCGAAACAAGGCATTTATGCAGGAAGTTACGGATATTACGGCGACGAAGATAAAGTGACTGAAAATATGACTTTATTGACCGACCGTTCTTTGTATCGTCCCGGACAGACTGTGTATGTGAAGGGAATTGCTTATTCTCAACAATCGGATACGGCGAATGTACTTCCGAACAAGGAATATACGGTGACTTTATTGGATGTAAACAATCAGGAAGTAGGGCAGAAGTCGGTACGTACCAATGAGTTTGGTTCGTTTACCACCGATTTCGCATTGCCTTCGGCCTGCCTGAACGGAATGTTCTCTTTGAAAGCGGGAAGAGGCCGTACGAGCATCCGGGTGGAAGACTATAAACGTCCGACATTTGATGTCACTTTCGAAAAGCAACAAGGAAGTTACAAACTGGGTGATGAGGTACAGGTGAAAGGGATGGTACAATCTTATAGTGGTGTGCTGCTTCAGGATCTTCCGGTGAAATATACGGTAAAGCGTTCTGCATACAGCCTTTGGCGGTTTGCGGAATCTGTGCAGATTGCTTCCGGTGAGGTGATGGCCAATGAAAATGGAGAATTTACGATACCGGTTCGTTTGCAGGAAAGTGACTCTTATAAGAATAATGATAAGGTATATTATCGTTATTCCATTGAGGCCACTGTTACCAACGTGGCAGGTGAAACACAATCTTCTACGGACGTGATTTCGGCAGGGAACCGTTCGTTGGTTTTGCAGGTGGAATTGCAAGATAAGACTTGCAAGGATCAACCCTTCGAAACAATATTTAAAGTACAGAACCTGAATGAACAACCTGTGGAGGTGAAGGGGAATTATTACTTGTACCCTGCCAAAGACAAGGACTTTAAGCAGCTGGAAGAGAAACCGGTTGCAACGGGAACCTTTACTTCTAATGAAGACATGACGCTCGACTGGAAGAATCTTCCATCGGGACCTTATGTGCTGAAAGCATCAGTGAAAGACAATCAGGGCAAGGAAGTGACTGCTGACACCAACACGATTCTTTTCTCTGTTGAGGACAAACGTCCGCCCATAGAAACGACGATGTGGTTCTATGGTGCAAATACGGAATTTGATGCTGCCCATCCGGCCGTGTTCTGTTTCGGTACGTCGAAAAAAGATGCTTATGTGATGATGAATGTATTTTCCGGTGATAAATTGTTGGAGAGCAAGACGTTGAATTTGTCAGATACAATTGTCCGTTTCGAGTATCCATATCGGGAAAGTTATGGGGATGGTGTCTTTGTGAATCTCTGTATGGTGAGGGAC
>OLRE01002692.1_pt1 | contig 14063 bp, 12 predicted proteins | sample 1672461 | NCBI WGS metagenome assembly OLRE01 (sample SAMEA3136688, study PRJEB25190) | human gut metagenome | biome: human gut; feature: human-associated habitat; material: faeces | place: Austria | collected 2013
CACAACTTTCACAATTAATGAATTGTTAATTTGATTTAAAGCGCATTACGTATTACAATGCAAGATAAGCCATATATGGCATAATGAGGAGTAGAGTGCGATGGAAAGCATACCCGCCGAGAAGAAAACGACCGGGCAGAAGCCCATAATTGACCTTCGCAGCGTTACCAAGGTATACCGGGTTGGAAGCGTTGACGTCCATGCCCTGAGGGGAATAGACCTGCAGATAATGCCCGGGGAATTCTGCTGCATAATAGGCCGAAGCGGCAGCGGCAAATCCACCCTGCTGAATATGCTGGCGGGGCTTGAGCCCGTAACCAGCGGCGAGGTCGTCATAAACGGCAAGCACCTTGAAAGAATGAACCAGTCCGAGCTTATACTTTTCCGGCAGAAGTACGTGGGGTTCATATTCCAGTCCTTCAACCTCATGCCTTACTACACTGCCCTTGAAAACGTGGCGTTTCCGCTGTCGTTTCGGGGAGTGCCTTACGATAAGCGCATGAGGCTGGCACGGAAAGCGCTGAAGGACGTAGGCCTTGAAAGCCACATGAACCACATGCCGGGGCAGATGTCCGGCGGGCAGCAGCAGCGCGTAGGCATAGCAAGGGCGCTGGTCACGGACCCGGACATAATATTCGCCGATGAGCCGACCGGCAACCTTGACTCCAAAACGTCGGACGATGTGATGCGCAGCATGTGTGATACGGTAAAGAGCCACGGCAAGACCTTCATAATGGTCACCCACGACCCCAATATGGCGGCATATGCGGACAAGGTAATAAACATACTGGACGGCCGCATAACGGATATATACTTCAATCGCCACGAAACCGTAGGCGACAAGGCCGAGATCAGGGAAGAAATAAAGAAGGAAGCTTAACACGGAGGAGAAATAAACAATGAAGCGCGTTATTACTATAATACTTGCCATGGCTATGGCGCTGTCGATATGCTCGGTTGCGTATGCGGAGAATGGGGAAAGCAATAAGCCTTCCGTCACATACCCTGCAGCCACGCCAGATTCAAATAACTTTGACATTATGGCAAAAGCGAATAACCGTGCTTTCCAGGAGAACGCAGGTTCCGTCAATATGACCATAGATATCGTGAATAACAGCGAGTATGACGTTATTCTTGCCGCAGTACAGCCAAGCGAAGGCTGCATAATATCTGCCTCCGGAAATGATACCATACCTAAAAAAAGCACAAAGGCCGTAAATATAACGGCAACGCTTGCGTCGTCAGGCAATGCGGCCGGTATTCTCACGCTCCTTTTTAACGTACCATACGGTGACAGCAGCAATCCTTCATACGGGCTGGTTACAGCCGTTTGCGATGGTTTTTCCATCGTCCGCGCCCCTTCCGCTACCGAAGCGCCCAAGAAGGAGGACAGCGAGTTCCGTATCCGCACATCAAGCGTTGACAGCAACGGCGTGTGCGTGCTTACGCCCTCCGGCGATTACGGCGACCAGCTGGAGGTGCGGCTGCCCCTTACCTGCACCAACGGCTATGTGTATGACCTCAAGGTAACGCCGGTACTCAGCAACGACATAGAGAAGTTCCCCTTCGATATAGATCTGGTAGACTATACTCTTTCATACCCCGGCTCCATAGGCAGGGGGCAGGTGGTGGAGTTCCTGTATCATCTGCGTCTGAGCAAGAAGGCTACCGTAGGCGTAAAGCAGGTGGACTTCAACGTCACCTACCGCAATGACGAGGGCGACCTCAAGAGCGGCACGGTGAGCCTTTTTGTAAACGTCCGCAAGGGTCTGTCGCCCACCAGCGACAAGGATACCACCACCTCGGTGCCGAAGCTTATAATCGAAAGTTACAAGCTCAGCTCGGATAAGATTTACGCGGGCGAGACCTTCGATCTGGAGTTCACCATAAAGAATACATCCGACAGCACCAACCTGCAAAACGTGCAGATACACATAAAGGACGCGGGCGAAACGGCGACCATAGTTCCCGCCAGCGGCGGCAGCAATACGCTGTATATATCCAAAATAGGCAAGGGCCAGAGCAGCAGCCAGAAGGTATCCCTCCAGACCGCGCCCGACGCGACGGCAAAGGCATATACCCTCAATGTGGATTTCAGCTATGAATCCGCCAGCACCAACGCGGCCCATACCGCCAACGAGACTATAGCCGTGCCCATACTGCAAAAGATCAGGCTGAAGTGCGACGAGCCTACGGTATATGACGATGTGTCCTATCTGGATTCAAGTACCAGCATGTCCATCAAAATGTACAATATGGGCCGCTCCAGCATTTATAACTGTATCGTCGACGTGGAGGGGAATGGCCTCAAGCTTGAAGAGAGCTACTTCGGCGGCACCCTCAGCGCCGGCTCCACCCTTGCGGCAGATATATCCGTAATACCGTCTGAGGCAGGGGATATACAGGGCACCGTAGTAATATCCTACGAGGATGTATACGGCGAGCCCGGCGAGGAGCGGCTTCCCTTTACGCTCCACGTGGAGGACCCCAATGCCGGTATGGAAAACATGGAAGGCATGGAAGGCATGGAGGGCATGGGAGGCGAAGGCATGGAAGGCGGCATGACAGACCCCGGCATGGAGGGCGGCTCCAAGGGCTTCCCCTGGTGGGGCTGGGTTATAGGCGCGGGCGCGTTGGGCGGAGGCGGCTTCTTCGGCTTCAAGAAGCTTAAAAAGCGCAGGGCGCGCAGCCTGGAGGACGATGTTTAAATGCGTTTTACCGATATTTTAAGGACCGCCTTCATGAACCTGTGGCGGAGAAAGCTTAGAGCCGTGCTCACTGTGCTGGGCATGGTCATCGGTGTTTCCTCTATAGTCGTCATGATGAGCCTTGGCATAGGCATAAAAAAATCCACGATGGAGAGCTATGCCAGCATGGGCAGCCTTACAAATATTACCGTCAGCCGCTGGAGCTATAAGGAAACCGCCACGGGCGGCACCAACACCGAGAAAAAGCTGGACAAAACGGCGGTCGAAACTATCAAAAAGATACCCGGCGTAAAAGCCGTTATGCCCCAGATACAGACCTACGGCATACTTAAAAGCGGCAAATGGATGGCCGATTGCAGCATACTGGCCATAGACAGCTCTGTAGCGGAGGAGTTCGGTTTGGAGCTTTCGGAGGGCCGCTACCCCAAGTACAAGCGCGGCAGCTCCAGCTATGAGATGGTGCTCAGCCAGGATGTGCAGATCGAACTGGTTTTACGACCCCAATACCGGCAAGCAAGCGGTGGACCGCGACGGCAATCCCAAGGTCACAATGGAGTCAAAATTCCAGCTCACCTTCGACTATAACAACGTTTACAACAATAATAATCCGGTTTTGCCGGGCGACGGCGATAGCCAGCCGGCCCCCGGCAAGACCTACCGCGTAGACCCCATAGGCATCGTATCCCCAAGCAACAACGAGTTTTCGTGGTACTGCCTTATGGATATAGAGGCGGTGCAGAAGCTCGCCAAGGAAAACAGCGACTACATGCAGCTTGACACCAAGAATTACAACCGTGTCATGGTAAAATGCGAGAACACGGATGTCGTCTCCGAGGTAAAGGCCGCCATAGACGAGATGGGATACGGCACCAGTTCCCTTCAGGACGCACTTGAGCAGGCTGAAAAGCAGATGCAGCAGATACAGTACCTGCTGGGCGCCATAGGCGGCGTATCGCTGCTGGTCGCAGCCATAGGCATAATGAACACCATGATGATGAGCATATACGAGCGCACCAAGGAGATAGGCATAATAAAGGTGCTGGGCTGTCGTATGGACAACATAGCGGAGCTGTTTCTCACCGAGGCTGCCTATATAGGCTTCTTCGGCGGCGCTGCGGGCTTGGGCATAAGCTATGGTCTTTCAGCAGTAATAAATCACTTTGTGGGCGAGAGCGGAAAGTCCATCCTGACCATCACCTCCAATGTGGAATACGGCAAGGCCACCGGCGCCTTCCCGTCCGGCCACAAGAAGGGCACCCCGTACGCTCCGGGCGCCAACCCGGAGAACGGCATGGACTCCCACGGCATGCTGCCGTCCATGTTCTCCGTCGGCAAGATCGACTACAACGACGCTCTTGACGGCATCTCGCTGACCAACACCATCACCCCTGATGGCCTGGGCCGCGACGAGGACGAGCGCATCGGCAACCTGGTCGGCATCCTGGACGCCGGCAACGGCCACGGCCTCTACCACGCGAACATCAACGTTCTGCGCAAGGAGACCATGGAGGACGCCGTCGAGCACCCCGAAAAGTACCCGCACCTGACCGTGCGTGTCTCCGGCTACGCGGTGAACTTCGTCAAGCTCACCAAGGAGCAGCAGCTCGACGTCATCTCCCGTACCTTCCACCAGGGTGCCGTCGTCGACTGATGACCAACCCCGCGAACCGCGGCAATGACTAACTGAAGGGGTGGGGCACGGCTCCACCCCTTCCTTATTTCCCACAGACTTTCGCATCATTTGGAACAGGAGGACAACGATGCCCGCAACACCCACGTTCCGCACCACGACCAGGCATATGCTCAAGGAATCGAAGACCTATGCCTCGCAGACTTTGATGGGTGGCCTTTCCGGCTTTGAATCCCCAATCGGACTCGACCGACGTGACCGCCTTTCCGCCCTGAAATCCGGTGATATCGGCTTCGTCCACTCTTGGGACATCAACACCTCCGTGGATGGACCGGGCACCCGCATGACCGTGTTCATGTCCGGCTGCCCGCTGCGCTGCCAGTACTGCCAGAACCCGGACACTTGGAAGATGCGCGACGGCAAGCCCGTCTACCTTGACGCCATGATCAAGAAGGTCGATCGTTACAAGGACCTGTTCAAGGCCACGCATGGCGGTATCACCTTCTCCGGCGGCGAATCCATGATGCAGCCCGCCTTCGTCTCGCGTGTGTTCCATGCCGCCAAGGAGATGGGCGTGCACACCTGCCTCGATACGTCCGGCTTCCTCAACACGAATTACACCGACGAGATGCTCGAGGACATCGACCTGTGTCTGCTCGACGTCAAATCCGGCGACGAGGAGACCTATCACAAGGTCACCGGCGGCACCTTGCAGCCCACCATCGATTTTGGCCAGCGACTGGCCAAGGCCGGCAAGAAGATCTGGGTGCGATTTGTGCTCGTGCCGGGCCTGACCGACTCCGAAGAGAACGTCGAAAACGTGGCGAAGATCTGCGAGTCCTTCGGTGATGCCGTCGAACACATCGACGTGCTGGGATTCCACCAGCTTGGCCGCCCGAAGTGGCACGAACTGCGCATCCCATACCCGCTGGAGAACCAGAAGGGACCCAACGCCGCCACCCGCGAACGGGTGACCAACCAGTTCAAGGACCACGGCTTCACCGTGTATTAAATTGCAGGGCCGAACCGCGCGTAAATACCACGATTCGGCCCGTTCGCCCATACCCTAGAGATATGGCCGACATCTACGCATTTCCTACGGGAGAGTCCAACGACGGACGCCCCGTGCGCCCTCAGGGTGTGCCGGATGAAGTATGGGCAGCCGTCGAATCCGTCAGCACCATGAAGCGCATCCATGACGTGCGCTATCGGGAGATTCCCGTGCCTTCCACCTTGGCCGATTATGGTATCGGCGTGGAATTCGAAGCGGGAGAGCGTGCCCTCGGCGATGCCTTTTCCGCCGGTCTTGGCAGCGATGCCGAATCACGAATCGCCACAGGCTGGATCATGATGCTTTATGCTCATGAGCTGCGCATTGACTGGGATTCCAACTGGCGTTGCGTGGCGTTCGCGCGACTGCCGCTGGAAACCGCCGAAAACGATTCTCTGACCCCCGGCATGTACTGGGATGACATGTGCGACTATTTCGACGGCATCGAGCCGGATTCGGTATCCGGCACAGTCACCGTGACCCAAAACACGGCTTTTGGCTCGATGGCCGGCTCCACCAGCGCCGGGTGTGAGATTCGCGTCTCATGGACCCCGCTTGACGGGACCGGGCCGGACGGTACTATGGACGCCGGCGCACAAGTCCGCTCGTGGGCCGCATTCATCAGATCCACCATCCGTTTTGAGGAGGATGACGCCAGTTGAGTGACGTCCGTGACACCGAACCCCGACTGCTGAAAGAGCCTCGCGGGGGAGTACCCGATGTCACTTCGACGCTGGACGGCTATCATCGTGTCTGCGATGCGATGGCCGAGGCGACGGGCTCGCTGGCCGCCGACGCCGAACGGGCGTCCGGCTTCCGCTATGGACACGAGGATTGGCTGATTCAGTTCAAACGTGAGGGTGCAGGCATCGCCTTGCTTGATCCCGTCGCCCTGACCCGGGCCGGAGCTGATTGGAATGAATTCAATGACGCCGTGGGCGACGCCACGTGGATTCTGCATGATTCTCTGATGGACTTGCCCGGATTCGCCGAAATCGGGCTCAAACCCAAAGCCCTGTTCGACACGGAAATAGCGGCGCGATTGCTCGGCCTGCACCGCTTTGGTCTGGCCGCCGTCACCGAACACTACCTCGGCATCACGCTAGCCAAAGAGCATTCCGCCGCCGATTGGTCCTACCGTCCGCTGCCGCGCGACTGGCGCAACTATGCGGCGCTCGACGTGGAGGTGCTTATCGAACTTGAAACCATGATGCGTCGTGACCTGAAAGCCGCAGGCAAGGACGAGTGGGCCGCTGAAGAGTTTTCTCACGCTTTGGTTGCGGGCCTTGCCCCGCGCAAACCGCATCCGATTCCTTGGCTGCGTATCTCGCGCATCACCCAGCTGAGTCGTGATCCAAGGGGCTTGGCCATCGCCAAATCCCTATGGGAGGAGCGCGACCGACTCGCCCGGCAATACGATATTGCGCCCAGCCTGTTATTGGCCGATTCATCAATCATCGAGGCGGCGACCAACAAGCCGCACAATGCTGCCCAATTCCGCGCGCTCCGATCCCTGAACGAGCGTGTGCGCATCCATACCGGCACCGAGCAGGACAAAATGTTCGAGCGGTACGCGCCGATTCAGCGTGCGGTCAAACCGAAGGTCTGGAAGCAGGCCATCGATCGAGCCATAGCCCTGAAGCCCACCCAATGGCCTACCATGCCCGCCCCCGAACAGGACGAAAACGGTGTGGTGAACGCGCCCCGATCCATGCGGCTGTGGCAACAGCGCCATCCGGAGCGTTATGACCGTCTGCAACGGGTGCGGCGTGTGATCAACCGCGTCGCCGAAGACACCCGCACGCCGGCCGAGATGATCATCAAGCCACAGATCCTACGCAACCTGTGCTGGGTGGAAGACCCGGTGGAAGTGGACGTCGAGACGTTCCTGATCGAGCAGGGCGCAAGGAACTGGCAAGTGAAACTCATTGCACCGTCCGTAAGTGGCGTTATCATGTAGAGGTTGCCTTACGGCAGAACTGTAAGAAATAACGACTTTTGAGGAGTCATTAGCGTGAAGATCAGCGTTCGTAACCTCGAGCCCACCAAGGTGAAGCTCACCGTCACTGTTGAACCGGAAGAGCTCAACCCGTATCTGGATGCGGCCCGTAAGGAAATCGCCAAGCAGGTGAACGTTCCCGGCTTCCGTAAGGGCCACGTTCCCGGCAAGATCATCGACCAGCGCATCGGTTTCGCCGCCGTCGCCGGTGAGGCCGTGAACGACGCGGTCCCGGAGCTGTACTCCAAGGCCCTGGATGAGAAGAAGATTCGTCCGATGGCTCAGCCGGAGTTCGACGTGCAGGATGTTCCGCAGTCCGCCAACGACGAGACCAAGCTGAAGTTCACCGCCACCGTCGAGCGTCGTCCTGACATCGAACTGCCGGAAATCGACGGTCTTGAGATCGCCATCTCCAAGCCGGAAGTCAAGGATGAGGACGTCGACAAGCGCCTCGAGACCCTGCGTCAGCGCTTCGGCACCTTGGTCGGCGTGGACCGCCCGGCCGCCAAGGGCGACTTCGCCAACATCGACCTGACTGCTGAGATTGACGGCGAGACCGTCGACTCCCAGGAAGGCGTGAGCTACGAGCTCGGCTCCAACACCATGCTCGACGGTCTGGACGAGGCCCTTGACGGCCTGTCCGCCGGCGAGGAGACCACCTTCGAAGGCACGCTGGAAGCCGGCGAGCACGAGGGCCAGAAGGCCACCGTGAAGGTCAAGGTCAACTCCGTCAAGGCTGAGGAACTGCCGGAGCTGAACGATGAGTTCGCTTCCGAAGCTTCCGAGTTCGACACTCTGGACGAGCTCAAGGCTGACATCCGCAAGGCTGCCGCTCAGGACGCCGAAGGTCGTCAGGCCACCGAGGCTCGCGATGCCTTCATCGCCAAGCTGCAGGAAGGCCTCGAGATCCCGGTGCCGAAGGGCGTCAAGGCCAACATGGTCGAAGAGCAGCTCAAGGGCATGACCCCGGACCCGGAGAAGGCCACCAAGGAGCAGAAGGCTCAGGCCGAGGAGACCGTGGAGAAGGATCTGCGCGATCAGATGGTGCTCGACGCTCTGGCCGAGAAGCTGGACGTTCAGGTGTCCCAGTCCGACGTGTTCAACTTCCTCGCTTCCATCGCCCAGCAGTACGGCATGGATCCGAACAACTTCATCCAGGCCATCATCAAGAATGGCCAGCTTGGCTCCGCTGTGCAGGAAGTCGGCCGTTCCAAGGGCCTGCTCGCCGGCATGCGCGCCGTCAAGTTCACCGCTGATGGCGAGGTTGTGGACCTCTCCGCCTTCCTGGGCGAGGCCGCTGAGGACGAAGAGTCCGAGTCCGTCGAGGCCGCTTCCGCTGCTGCCGCCGTGGCCGACGAACTGTCCGCCAAGGATGACGCCAAGGATGCTGAGTGAGCATAGCCTCATCGCGTTAGCATGATTGTTTGAGCCCGGAATCGTGTTTCATGGTTCCGGGCTCTTCCTATTCTGGCAAAAGGACTGTTTCTTTGGCTCCCCTCTTTGAGGGGGAGCTGTCGAGCGTAGCGAGACTGAGGGGAGTTCCCAAGGCATACTCGTTGCATAGGGTGCGGAGGTTGACATGCAGCCAACGGTTACTATCAAACGCCTTGGTTGGCTCGCTGCGGCGACCATTGTGCTCGGCGTGCTCATCGGTGTGGGAGCAGGTCTGCTGACCCTGTTGCTCTACGGCGTTGAACATGTGCTGCTCGGCTACATCGAAGGCCCAGAATTGCCTGGTCCATTCGGCGTGCCCGCTGCACGCCGTGCGATATCGGTGACCGTGGGACTCAGCATCGCAGGCATTATCTGGTATCTGATGCGACACAAAACGACTGCGGTGCCCTCAGTCAAGAAGGCCGTGGCGGGAAAGCGAATGCCTTTCTGGCAAACCATTGCGCATGTGGTATTGCAGATTTTCATCGTCGGCTCCGGTGCCTCGATCGGCCGAGAAGTCGCCCCACGCGAACTCGGCGCCATGCTCGCGCAACGTTTCTGCGACCTGTTCCATATCGAGGGCGTTGACGGCATCGACCGGCGCATGGTGGTGGCAGTGGCTGCCGGTGCTGGTCTAGGAGGCGTCTATGACGCGCCACTGGCCGGCATGTTCTTCGCCGTCGAAATCCTGTTGGTAGATGTGACAATCGAAAAAGTTGCGTTTGGACTGGGCATGTCTGCCATTGCCGCATTCGTGGCGGTTGCGATCAAAGGGCATCACCTGTTCTACGACATTACCGCCATGCAACCGGAATCCACGCCAACGTTAATGGTGTTCGCTCTGATCTGCGGTGCGGCATGTGGAGTGGGCGGCGCATTGTTCCGAAAAGGTTCGCAATGGGCGGAAGCGCACAAGCCAACCGGTAAGGCTATTCTGTGGCAGATGCCGCTGGCTGGTCTCATCACCGGTTTGGTGGCGACTGTTGTGCCGCAGGTGATGGGCAATGGCCGTGCCGCAGCGCAACTTGGATTCAGCACATTCATTCCTGAAACCGCCGGCACTGCTGGTGCCATGCAGTCGGCATCTTCAGCGGCCGCCTCTCCATGGAACTTGCTGACGGGCGGCGGTAATGTATCCGATTCGGCCTCTGGCGGGGGAGCGGGCTCTGGAATGGCATCGTTCTGGGCCATGCTTCAGGGTGGGAGCGGCCCTTCTGGATCCGTGATGAACGCCGGTTTCCCGCTGTCCCAGTCCAATATCTGGATGTTGCTGGGTGTGTTGGCACTCACCTTTGTTGCCAAAGCGCTGGTGACGCTGATGACCATTCGCTCCGGTGCGTCGGGCGGTGTGCTGCAGCCCGGCATCGCATTAGGTTCCACGCTGGGTGCGATGCTCGGCCTCGTATGGATACTGATGTTTCCGACCGATTCGGTAACCGCGTGTGCCTTGATCGGTGCGGCTTCGTTGCTTTCGGCCTCACAACAGGCACCGCTTATGGCCATGTGCTTGGTGATGGAGCTCTCTGAAGCGCCGATTACCTTCTTTGTGCCGGTCGGCATGGCCGTGGCCACGTCGTCACTGATATCAAAGTGGTTGCTGAGTCGTAAGTAAATACATATATTCTGGCTCCCCTCTCTGAGGGGAGCTGCCCCGGTCGAAACTCCCCTCAGCCGCCTATGGCGACAGCTCCCCTCAGAGAGGGGAGCCGAGGTAAAGAAAGCTATGTCAGAAAATACAGAAATTCGCTCGGCACTTGAATTGCTTGCCGCTGAGCCGCTCACTGAGCAGATTGACTACTATCGAAAGCCATTCATGGTGTTATGGGCCGCCATTCAGGAGGCAGCCAGCGATGTGGCCGAAGACTACGACTTACCTGCGGATATGGCCCAATTATGGGTGGCCGAACAGATGCGCCAAGTCGCCGATTCACTGGTCGATCGGCTCGCGGAAAAAGCCGTGGCCCATGGTGCCAGCAAGTCCAACGTAGCGCGAGCCGCCGGTGCCAGCCCCGCCAATGCCGCCCGTCGCTTCCCGCGTCTGGGCGACGATGCCGCCTCCCAGACCCGCCTCCTCATTGACGACGTCCTCGACACCCTCGAATAAACCGAAATCCCTACGCTGCCCGCCAAAAAGCACGCGAAAAGCCGCCTTCAGTCGCTTCAAGGCGGTAGTCTGAACAATGTTCGAGTAATTAGAAGGAGAATCAAGGTGAGCAATACCTTTGCGACCTTGCCGGTCATGGCGGGCGATGACGTCCCGGCCGGCCCCGTCGACCCGATTTTCAACCGTCTGCTCAAAGACCGCATCATCTGGATGGGTGAAGAGGTCAAGGACGATATGGCCAACCGCATCTGCGCTCAGCTGCTGATGCTGGCCGCCGAAGACCCGAAGAAGGACATCTGGCTGTACATCAACTCGCCGGGCGGCTCCATCACCGCCGGCATGGCCATCTACGACACCATGCAGCTCATCGAGCCTGACGTGGCGACCGTGGGCCTGGGCATGTGTGCTTCCATGGGCCAGTTCCTGCTGAGCTCCGGTACCAAGGGCAAGCGTTACCTGACCTCGCACGCCCGTGTGCTCATGCACCAGCCTTCCGGCGGCATCGGCGGCACCGCCACTGACGTGCGCATCAACGCCGAGCTCATCATGGACATGAAGAAGACCATGAGCGAGCTGACCGCTGAGCAGACCGGCCACACCCTCGAGGAAATCTACCGCGACAACGAATACGACCACTGGTTCACCGCCCAGGAAGCCCTCGACTATGGCTTCGTGGACAAGCTCGTGACCACGCCGGACACCATCGGCAACAACCAGCAGGGGGAGTGAGACTCATGGCAAGTGAAGAAGCAAAGTTCGCCGCCCGTGCCGACCGCTTGGCCGGCCGTCAGGGCGTAGCCGGTTTCATGCCGGCCTCCGCCCGCGCAGCCCAGCCCGCGCCGACCAACCGTTACATCATGCCGCAGTTCGTGGAGAAGACCCCGTATGGCATGAAGACCCAGGACGCCTACTCCCGCCTGTTCGAGGATCGCATCATCTTCCTCGGCGTGCAGGTGGACGACGCCTCCGCCGACGACGTGATGGCCCAGCTGCTGGTCCTCGAATCCCAAGATCCGAACCGTGACGTGATGATGTACATCAACTCACCCGGCGGTTCGATGACGGCCATGACCGCCATCTACGACACCATGCAGTACATCAAGCCCGACGTGCAGACCGTGTGCCTCGGCCAGGCCGCCTCCGCCGCCGCCATTCTGCTGGCCTCCGGCACCAAGGGCAAGCGCCTGATGCTGCCGAACGCCCGTGTGCTCATCCACCAGCCGGCCATCGACCAAGGCTTCGGCAAGGCCACGGAGATCGAGATTCAGGCCAAGGAAATGCTGCGTATGCGTGAATGGCTGGAGGAGACCCTCGCCAAGCACACCGGCCAGGACGTCGAGAAGATTCGCCGCGACATCGAAGTGGACACTTTCCTGACCGCTCCTGAAGCCAAGGAATACGGCATCGTGGACGAGGTGTTGGAACACCGCCAGTAAAACTTCCGGACATTGCAATACCCTCGGTCGGCAACGACCGGGGGTATTGTATTTCAAGGATGACAATGATAATGCGCAGCGTGGCGGTTCGACGGTGCGGCGCAGTCGGCAAAGGAGAATCATGGGACGTGTGGTGAGCTACAACGAGGACGTACCCCGTTGCACGTTCTGCGGCAAAACCGAACATCAGGTACGAAAACTGGTGGCCGGTCCCAATGCCTCCATCTGCGATGAATGCATCGCCCTGTGCGTGGACATCATCTCCGAGGAGCGTGTCAAAGATGCCGAGGTCAATTCGCTGAGCCTGCCCAAGCCCGCTCAGATCTTCGATTATCTCAACCGCTACGTCATCGGTCAGGAGAACGCCAAGCGCGCATTATCCGTAGCCGTATACAACCATTACAAGCGCGTCAACATGGAGCTTCAGGAGTCCGCTGAGCAGCTTGACGGGAATAACGGGCACAGTGGCCAGACCGGCAAACAAGCCAAGCAATCCGTTCCCACCCAGACGCGTGCTGCCCGCCGCAGCAATGACCCTTTGGCTGACGTCGAGGTCGCCAAGTCAAACATTCTGTTGCTCGGCCCCACCGGCGTGGGCAAAACCTATCTTGCGCAGGCGTTGGCCCGCGTAATGAACGTGCCGTTCGTCATCACCGACGCCACCACCCTGACCGAAGCCGGCTATGTAGGCGACGATGTGGAAACCGTGCTCCAACGTCTCCTCCAAGCTGCGGATGGCGACGTAAGCCGAGCCCAGCACGGCATCATCTACATTGACGAAATCGATAAGATCGCCCGCAAATCCGGTGAGAACACCTCCATCACCCGTGACGTGTCCGGTGAGGGCGTTCAGCAGGCGTTGCTGAAGATCTTGGAAGGAACCATCGCCTCCGTGCCGTTGGAAGGCACGCGCAAGCATAAGGAGCAGGACGTTGCGCAGATGGACACACGCGGCATCCTATTCATCTGCGGCGGTGCGTTCGTGGGGCTGACGGACATTGTTCGCAAGCGATTAGGCCGTCGAGAGACCGGCTTCGGCGCGAATTGGCACGACGCCGACATGAAAGACGAGGAATTGCTCGAACAGGTCAATGCCGATGATCTGGCCGAGTTCGGACTGTTGCCTGAGTTCATCGGACGTTTGCCGGTCACCAGTGTGCTGAAGGAACTTACCGTAGACGATCTGACGGCGATTCTCACCCAGCCAGCCAACGCGCTGATCAAGCAGTACCGTAAACTGTTCGCCGTCGACGGCGTCGATCTGCAATTCACAGAACAGGCCATTCGGGCGATTGCTGATATCGCTATCAAGCAGGGGACCGGCGCACGCGGTTTGCGTTCGATTATCGAACGTACGTTGCAGGACACGATGTTCCAGTTGCCGAGTTTGGATGATGTGAGGCAGGTGATTGTGGACAAGGCGTCCGTAGAGGGTTCCAGCACGCCCAAACTCCTGCGCGAAGCCGTGGATGTGCCGCAGGGACGTCTCAAAGTTGCGCAGTCGGTTTTGCTTGACCGAGTCCGTACACACGAGGCGTGAGGCCAGTAAATACGCCGTTGCGGTAGTGGTCGGGATGGTGCGACTCGCCGCAACACGCCGAGTTGCATTCAGCTGAACGGCGTGTATTATATATCGAGTTGTCTGAAAGACAACATGCGCCAGTAGCCCAGCGGATTAGAGCAGCTGACTACGGATCAGCA